>ERZ835880.1431-NODE-1431-length-19370-cov-3.068858_pt1 | contig 19370 bp, 15 predicted proteins | sample MGYA00519944_ERZ835880 | MGnify/ENA primary metagenome ERZ835880 (study PRJEB31850, sample SAMEA3708787) | human gut metagenome | biome: human gut; feature: human-associated habitat; material: faeces | place: China | collected 2014 ... | reverse complement strand
TACAGGCAGTTGTTCAGATTATTTCACGTATGACCGAAACACTGCAAATCAGGCAGTTTCCCCGGAAAACATGGCGTCAAAAACATGTTTTCCGGGCTTTTCTGTTTCCTTGCAGGCTTTTGCTTGACTTTTTTCTTCCTATGTTATAAGATATTTTACATTTGCACCCCGCACGGCTGGAAAACAAAAGGCAGCCGTCAGCATTGTATATAGAATTCTGTGACCGGTATGAAAATCCGGGAATCCGGATGAATCGTTATAGAAAAGTAAGGAAGAAATATCGTGACTTTTCACGGGCAGGAATTTTCTGAACGGAAAATTCCATATGATATAGGAATATATCCGAGGCATGGAATCGTTATGCAGACAAAACAGAAAGGATATTGAATGGAAACAATCAGATTTGATGAACTTAATTTAGACCCGCGGATCCTCCGCGCAGTTACCGATATGGGATTTGAGGCAGCGTCCCCGATCCAGGCCCAGGCGATCCCGGTTGAGATGGAAGGCCACGATATGATCGGTCAGGCCCAGACAGGAACCGGTAAGACAGCAGCGTTCGGAATCCCGCTTCTTATGAAGATGGATCCGGAAAACAGAAAGACACAGGCAATGATCCTCTGCCCGACAAGAGAACTTGCGATCCAGGTGGCGGAAGAACTTCGCCGTCTTGCGAAATATATGTCCGGGATCAAGATCCTTCCGGTATACGGCGGACAGGAAATCGTAAAGCAGATCCGTTCCTTAAAGGGCGGAGTCCAGATCATCGTCGGAACCCCGGGACGTGTGATGGACCACATGAGAAGAAAGACGATCCGCACCGATGCGATCCACACGGTCGTTCTCGATGAGGCGGATGAGATGTTAAACATGGGATTCCTTGAGGACATGGAGACGATCCTCGGCGAGCTTCCGGAGGAGCGCCAGACCGTAATGTTCTCCGCGACAATGCCTCACGCGATCGCCCAGATTGCCCAGAAGTTCCAGAAGGACCCGAAGATGGTCCAGGTCGTAAAGAAGGAACTGACGGTTCCGAAGGTAACCCAGTATTATTATGAAGTAAAACCGAAGAACAAGCTGGAGGTTATGTGCCGTCTGCTGGATCTCTATGATCCGAAGCTCTCAGTGGTATTTTGCAACACGAAAAAGCAGGTCGATGAGCTGGTACAGGGCTTACAGGGACGCGGCTATTTTGCAGAAGGGCTTCATGGCGATTTGAAACAGGAGCAGCGTGACCGTGTCATGCGTGCATTCCGTACCGGACGGACGGACATTCTGGTGGCAACGGATGTGGCAGCCCGCGGTATCGACGTCGATGATGTCGAGGCGGTATTCAACTATGATGTACCGCAGGATGACGAGTATTATGTACATCGCATCGGACGTACCGGCCGTGCCGGACGCGAGGGCAAGGCGTTTAACCTCGTAGTCGGCAAAGAGGTTTACAAGCTGCGCGAGATCCAGCGCTACTGCAAGACCCGCATCATTCCGCAGGCGATTCCGTCTCTGGACGATGTGACTTCCATCAAGGCAGATAAGATTCTCGACCAGGTGGGCGAGGTGCTGCAGGACAGCGATCTGAGCAAGGTGATCGATATTGTAGAAAAACGTGTGCTGGAAGAGGACTACACGACGCTCGATCTGGCAGCAGCGCTGCTCAAAATGATGATGGGCGAAGAGGGCGAGGAGCTCTTAGAGGAGAACCGCCCGCTGCGTGAGCTGGAGGATCTCGAGGATGAGAGCCGCCGCAACCGTGGTGGTAGAAACGGCAGAGGAAGCCGTGGCAGAAATGAGGACGTAGCGCGTCTCTTCATCAACATCGGAAAGAACCAGGGCATCCGTCCGGGCGATATCCTTGGTGCGATCGCCGGAGAATCCGGCATGCCGGGACGTATGGTCGGAAGTATCGATATGTTCGATAATTACACATTCGTCGAGGTGCCGAGAGAGCATGCGGACGTTGTACTGCAGGCGATGCGCGGTGCGAAGATCAAGGGCAAGAACGTGCATATGGAGAAGGCGAACCGGAAGTAAAGAGCATATTGAAATTATATTTGGCATATGCTATAATGCCATTAGGCGAAAAGACAAAAGTGTTCAAAGTGGCACAAAAACAAATCCCTCAGGTGCGGGCACACCTGAGGGATTTTATTCCATTTGGGCGAGGTGGCTTAAGCCTCTGGCTGACTACCTAACGATGTCCGTCCAACCACTTGCATATGTAATAGGCGATTACACTTGCCACGACGGACACAAGAAAAGACAGAAATATATTCAAAATGGCACACCCCCCTTTCTGCACCTGTCTAGGGGTGGTAGCTGTATTAGTATATCATAAAGATAAAATTATAAAAAGTCATCTTTGAGATGTTTTGTTTGTCTCAAAGATGACTTTTTATCTTAATAACTTTAAAATTTGCTCTTACAGCTCCGCCGTAATAAAAATATCATAAATTGCTTTCACAGCCGCCTCGAAATCTGCGTTCTTCACGCCGATGATGATGTTGAGTTCACTGGAACCCTGGTCGATCATCTTGACGTTGATGCGGGCATGTGCCAGGGCGGAGAAGATGCGTCCGGCAGTGCCGCGGGTGGACTTCATGCCGCGTCCTACGACGGCGATGAGTGCTAAATCAGACTCAAGCTCGATGGAATCCGGCTGTACCGCGCGGTGGATGTTGGAGATAACGAACTGCTCATGCTGTTCGAATTCGGACTGGTGTACGAAGATGGTCATCGTATCGATTCCGGACGGCATATGCTCGAAGGAAATACCGCAGTCCTCGAAGACACCCAGAACTTTTCTCCCAAACCCAATTTCGGAGTTCATCATCGCTTTCTCGATGGTAACAGAGCAGAAACCAGTCTTTCCGGCGATACCGGTGATGGTGTATTTCGGCTTCCGGCAGGTATTCTCGACGATGAGTGTACCCGGATCCTCCGGCTTGTTGGTGTTGCGGATGTTGATCGGGATGCCCTCGCGGCGTACCGGGAAGATGGCATCCTCATGAAGGACGCTGGCACCCATGTAAGCCAGTTCACGCAGTTCTTTGTAGGTGATGGTCTCGATCGGAACCGGATTTTCCACGATGCGCGGGTCGGTTACCAGGAAACCGGATACATCGGTCCAGTTCTCGTAGAGGTCTGCGTGAATCGCGCGGGCTACGATGGAGCCAGTGATATCCGAACCACCGCGGGAGAAGGTGTGGATCGTGCCGTCCGGATTGGACCCGTAGAAGCCTGGGATAACGGCGCGCTCAGTGTGCGCGAGGCGTTCGGACAGCTCTTCATTGGTTTTCTCGGACAGGAATGTACCATTTTCATCAAAGAAGATTACCTCAGCTGCATCGATGAACTCATAGCCCAGGTAATGGGACATGATGATACCGTTTAAATACTCACCGCGGGAAGCTGCGTAATCGCTGCCTTTTTTTGCGATAAAGTTTTCCTCGATGGTCTTGAACTCATAATCGAGGTTTAAATTCAACTCCAGACCGTCGATGATCTGCTCATAGCGCTCTTTGATGGCGGAGAGAAGCTTGCCGTAGCTTGCGCCGGTGGAAGCTGCCTCGTAGCAGGCATAGAGCATATCGGTTACTTTGGTGTCATTTTTATTGCGTTTGCCCGGAGCAGACGGTACAACGTAGCGTCTGGATTTATCAGCACGGATAATATCTCCGACTTTTTTGAACTGTTTTGCGCTGGCGAGGGAACTTCCGCCAAACTTTACTACTTTTTTCATGATGTTCTTTGTTCCTTCCTAAAGTAAATATTGGGTTAATTCAGTTTCTGGATCTTCGGAAAATACTGGAACAGTACCTTGGCAACCAGTTTGTCGCGCTTGACGTATTTGTGCGTCCAGCGGCGGGCGTCGTTGGAATAGTTCCGGTTGTCGCCCAGCATGAAATAGCAGCCATCCGGCACTTCGTAGTGCTGCGGTTCCTCCGGTTCCATCGGTTCATGCAGATACGGCTCGTCGAGCGGTGTATCGGAACCATTTAAGTATACCTTGCCGTCCACGATGTCGATCGTGTCGCCCGGCATACCGATGATACGTTTGACATAGTACGTTTTGATGCCTTTCGCTTCATCATCCGGATAAATGAAAATGGCGATGTCACCCCGCTGCGGATCTCCGAATTTGTAGCTTAACCGTGAGCCGATGACGCGGTCGCCAGCCATGATGGTCGTTTCCATCGAGCTGGTCGGGACTTCGCTGTTGGCGATGATGAAATGGTTGACGCAGAATGCGATAATAGCGGCGGCAACCAGGACTTGAATCCAGCTTATGACCTCGTCCCTGAGATTGAAGCCTTCCTTGCGGCTCTTGCCCTTCTTGGATTTTGCGGCATTTCCGGTACCTGAAGCGTTGTCGTTCTCTTCGGGCGTATCTTCCGAATCGTGTTCCGAAGAGTTCTGGCCCGGCTGGTTGATGCCGATTTTTCCGGCGCGGAGTTCATCGAGCATCTCATCCAGTTCCTGATCGGAACGCCCGGAGAAATGGCTTCGGGACGAAATATGGTCTCTATCTTGATCTTCCATATATATCTCCTCTCTCTGCTGTTGCTGTCTGTGTGACGTTATCTTATGGCACTTTCAGTTCCAAAGGTGTCTGCTACGGCAGTAACGTTTGTGCAACGCATGAGCAGTAATAGGCTACTGTAATATGGTAACCTTCTGCCATAATAGTGTATATGAGATGCCTTGATTTATCAAGTTTTTTCACGAAATTTCGGGAAAATTCATAAATGTTTTGAAGTGTATGATTGTATTATTGGGCGCGGGATGCTAAAATGAAGCTAAAACCAAAAACCACAAAGGAACGCAAGGGGGCGTATGTATGGATAAAACATTATACGATCTGATGGACTGGGCTGGAATTGAAGAAATTGTCTATTCGGAAGCGGCAAACCCGCACCGGATGCTGGGAGCCCATATGACGCCGGAGGGAATGCTGGTACAGGCGTTTATTCCGACGGCGCGCGATATTACGGTCAAACTTTCGGCAACCGGCAAGCAGTACCAGATGGAGATGGCGGACGAGACTGGCTTTTTTGCGGCGCTGATTCCGCGCAAGACTCTGGCGGATTATACCCTCCTTGTGTTTTATGATAATGGTACGTTAAGTGAGATACACGATCCGTATTCCTTTGCACCGCAGTTTACGGAATCGGATTTGAAGAAATTCGAGGCGGGCGTCCACTACAGCATTTATAATAAGATGGGCGCGCATCCGATGACGGTCAAAGGTGTGAGCGGCGTCTATTTTGCAGTCTGGGCGCCGGAAGCGATGCGCGTGAGTGTTGTCGGTGATTTCAACCTGTGGGATGGCAGACGCAGCCAGATGCGTCGGTTGGGAGATTCGGGCGTGTTTGAGATTTTTATCCCGGAGCTAAAAAAGGGAGCTGTTTATAAATATGAAATTAAGTTCAAGAACGGTGACCCGGCGCTGAAGGCGGATCCCTATGCGAACTATGCGGAACTTAGACCGAACACGGCGTCCATCGTCTGGGATCTGGACGAGTATAAATGGAACGATCAGGACTGGATGAAGAAACGGGCGGCGCTCGACACGAAGACGGCGCCGATGTCGATCTATGAGGTACATCTCGGTTCCTGGATGCGAAAACAGATCGAGGTGGATAAGAGAGGACGCGAGATTGTCGGATCGGAGTTTTACAATTACCGTGAGATCGCGGTCAAGCTGGCGGAATATGTGAAGGAAATGGGGTATACCCATGTGGAACTTCTGCCGGTCATGGAACATCCGCTGGATGCTTCGTGGGGCTATCAGGTGACAGGATATTACGCACCGACCAGCCGCTTCGGCACACCGGATGATTTCATGTATTTTATGGATTATCTGCACGGACAGGGAATCGGCGTTATCCTTGACTGGGTTCCGGCACATTTCCCGCGTGATGCATGGGGCATGGCGCAGTTTGACGGAAGCTGCCTCTATGAGCACAAGGATCCGAGACAGGGGGCGCATCCGCACTGGGGTACGCTGATCTACAACTACGGCAGACCGGGGGTTTCAAACTTCCTGATTGCGAATGCGATGTTCTGGGCGGACCGCTATCACGCGGACGGCATCCGGTTTGATGCGGTGGCGTCGATGCTGTATCTGGATTATGGCAAGAATCCGGGTGAATGGATTGCCAATATGTACGGCGGTCATGAGAATCTGGAGGCGGTCGAGTTCTTAAAGCATCTGAACTCTGTCTTCAGGGGACGCAAGGACGGCGCGATTCTGATTGCCGAGGAATCGACGGCATGGCCGAAGGTTACCGGTGACGTGAAGAACGGCGGTCTTGGCTTTGATTATAAATGGAACATGGGCTGGATGAACGATTTCCTGGGCTATATGGAGCAGGATCCATATTTCCGGTGCCACCACTACAATGAACTGACCTTCAGCATGATTTACGCCTATAGTGAAAATTTCGTCCTCGTTTTCTCACATGACGAGGTGGTTCACGGAAAAGGTTCCCTGGTCAATAAGATGCCGGGACAGACGTTTGAGGACAAGTTTGCGAACCTGCGGGCGGCATACGGTTTTATGATGGGACATCCGGGCAAGAAACTCCTCTTCATGGGACAGGATTTCGCCCAGATGGATGAGTGGAATGAGAATGCATCGATCGAGTGGGAACTGCTGCAGTACCCGATCCACAGCCAGATGAAGGAGTATGTGAAGGAGTTAAATCACCTTTATACCAGCCATCCGGCACTCTATCAGAAAGATTATCAGACGGAGGGCTTCGAGTGGATCAACTGCATGGATGCAGCGGACAATATCATTGCATTTCTCCGGCGCGGCGCGGATGAGACACTGCTCTTTGTCTGCAATTTTGCCCCGCAGCTGCATGAGAAGCTGGCGGTCGGCGTACCGTTTAAGGGAAAATACAAAGAGATTTTCAACAGCGATGCGGAGAAATTCGGCGGAAGCGGAAAGGTCAATCCGCGTATGAAGTCCTCGAAGGCAGAGGAATGTGATGGAAAGGACAATTCCATCACGATCCAGCTGGCACCGCTTGGCATCAGTGTCTTCAGCTGCACGCCGACGGAGCCGGAGAAGAAGGAAAAACCGGCGAAGGTGAAGAAGACGACCCACAGCACTAAGAGTGTAAAAGAAAAGGCAGAAACCGATCCCCAGAGCATGATGGCGGAGGCAGCGTCGGCATTCAATGGAAAAGCCGGGGGGACAGCTGCTGCGGCAGCAGAACGCTTGGCGGGTATTTCAGATAAGCTGGCAGAGGCGAAGGCGGGGCTTTCCTCCAAGATTATCAGTCTGTCCTCGATTGCGAGACGACAGGCGGGATTGGAAGAAGGTCTGGATAAAAAGGTGGGAAAAGAGTAAGTACAGGAAGGAATGAAATAGATGGCAACAGCGGCAGAGCTGACAGGCGAGGAGATCGCGGCGGTAGCAGAGTCACTATCGGATCCGGCAAATTTGAACGTGGATACGATGGCTTCGATCATGCATCGGATTGGTCCGGGGCTTATGGCATTGGGACAGAAGGTACTGGTGGCGCTCATCATTTTCCTGATTGGACGGAAGATCATCTCGATGATCGAGAAGATGCTGTCCCGCTCGATGGAGCATGCCGGTATGGATGTGGGCGTGACCCGTTTCCTGCGGGCTCTGACCCAGTTTGTGATGAATGTATTCCTGCTTTTTATGATTGCAGGGCAGCTTGGCATGGACAGCGCCTCGATTGTGGCGGTTCTTGGCGCGGCAGGTCTTGCGCTGAGTTTGGCGCTCCAGCAGAGTCTTGGAAACTTTGCGGGCGGACTCTTGATTTTAATTATGAAACCGTTCCGGGTGGGTGATTATATCATTTCCCCGTCCGGGGAAGGAAGGGTTTCGATGGTCGGGCTGGTTTACACGACTATCCTGACAACCGATAATAAAGCAATTACCATCCCGAATGGCACCCTTTCAAACTCAACCGTGACCAATGTGACGGCGATGGACAAGCGGATGCTGGAGCTCAAGGTCGGTATTGCTTATGAGGCGGATATCCGGACGGCAAAGGCGGTGTTAGAGCGCGTTTACCGGGAGCATCCGATGGTGAAGAAGGACGAGGACATCAAGGTATTTGTGGACAGCCTGGGCGACAGCAGCGTGGTGCTTGGCATCCGGGGCTGGGTAGAGACGTCCGATTACTGGCAGACGAGATGGGACATTCTGGAACGGATCAAGCTGTCATTTGACGAGGCGGGCATCGAAATTCCATACAACAAGATGGATGTACATTTAAAACAGTAGCAATCGTTTAAACAGTATAAGCAATATAGACAGAGGAACAACCATGATTGACAGAGCGGCAAAATTCGCAGAACAGGCGCATAAGGGCGCACACCGGAAGGGAACCAGAATTCCGTATATCGTTCATCCGCTGGAGACGGCGCTGATTGCGTCGATGCTGACGAACGATGAGGAGATACTGGCAGCGGCACTTCTGCATGATACGATCGAGGACACGGGTGTGACCTACGAGGATTTGAAACAGGAGTTTGGCATCCGGGTTGCGGATCTGGTCTTGGCGGAGAGCGAGGATAAGTCCAAAACCTGGATTGAGCGCAAGGGGCACACGCTGGAACATCTGAAAACAGCGAGCCAGGCGGAGAAGATCCTGACGATGGCGGACAAGCTGAGCAATATCCGCAGCATGGCGCGTGACTATCTGTTGGTCGGGGAGGAGCTCTGGCAGCGGTTTAATATGAAGGACAGAGAGAAACAGGCGTGGTATTACACGTCGATGATAGACCTTTTGAAGGATTTGAATGAGACACCGGAATATCAGGAATATGTGCGTCTCTGCGGCAAGGTATTTGGCGGGATCGCAGGGTGTTGTAGTTTACAAAAAATATGAACGGCAGCATAAAAACAACATAGGATGACAATGAGAAACTGCAGCAGCCAATCAGAAAGAATGGCTGTCGGAGAAGAGAAGGACGATAGGTTCTGGGATTTTGCGGAAACGGAAAGGTCATTCAGTTCAGTAAAAGGGGAAGAGACATGATTTTAAAAGATATTTGGATGGATGTAAAAGCGGTTCAGGAGCGAGATCCGGCTGCGAGAAATGCATTGGAGGTACTACTTTTATATCAGGGCGTACATGCCCTGATCTGGCACCGGGTGGCGCACTGGTTTTATGAGCACCATATGTTTTTCATTGCGCGCCTGATTTCACAGGTGGCACGTTTCTTTACATTGATTGAGATTCATCCGGGTGCACAGCTCGGACACGGTATTCTGATTGACCACGGCTGCGGCGTTGTCATCGGTGAGACGGCGGTGGTCGGCGACAACTGTACGATTTACCAGGGTGTGACGCTGGGCGGTGTCGGAACACAGAAGGGTAAACGTCATCCGACGCTGGGAAATAATGTGACGGTCGGTTCCGGCGCAAAGATTCTCGGTTCTTTCGAGGTCGGTGATAACTGTTCTGTAGCGGCAAATGCGGTTCTGCTCCGCCCGCTCGAGGAAAATACCACGGCTGTCGGCATTCCGGCGCGTCCGGTCAAGAAGGACGGCGTGGCGCTGCCGAAGAAGCAGAAGATGATCATCGGTGAAGACGATCAGCGTATTTTAGAGCAGATCGACGCGCTCCGGAAAGAGCTTCAGGAACTTAGAGAAGAGTCGGCAAACCTGCGGAAGGAACTGGAGGCAGTGCGGGCAGGACAGGAGAAAGCCTGACACAAAATTATTCATAACACCCCTTTCGGCTGCATAAATTTCTTTGAGAGAAATGCGTGCGGTTTGGAAAGGGGCGTTTTTTATGATAGAGCTGATCAAAAAAGAGATACATATGAACCGGCAGAGGGGGACGGCGGTGTCGCAGCTGACGCTGGATGATGATTTTATTGTGCCGGATGCGCTGGATGATGCGGTGCAGATACTGCTGTCAGACGGGGAGGTTCAGATAGAAAATTCACGGATTCAGGGGGAAAAGGTGCTGATCCGGGGAAAGCTTGTGTTCCGGGTGCTGTACCGCCGGGAGTCGGGCGGGCTGCAGGCGATGGGCGGGGAGATTCCATTTGAGGAAACGGTCAATGTGCCGGAGCTTTCGGAGCGCGACTATACGCAGATCGCATGGAATATCGAAGATTTGAATATTACCTTGATTCATTCGCGCAAGCTGAGCGCCAAAGCGGTGCTGACGCTCACGGTGCGGGCGGAAAGCCGGGTCGATGCACAGGCTGCCGCGGACGTCGAGACGGACGATGCGGGGCTGCAAGTCCTGAAGAGAAGCGTTCCGGCAGCGACGCTTGCAGTGCGGCGCAAAGATATCTATCGGGTCCGGGAGGAAGTAAGCGTATCGGCAAATAAGCCGAATATCGAGACGATTCTCTGGCAGGAGATGCGTCTTCGGGATGTTTCGGTGCGCCCGTTGGATGGAAAACTGCATCTGGACGGCGAATTGTCGGTGTTCCTGATTTATAGCGGCGAGGGCGAGCACACGCCGGTCCAGTGGTTGGAGGAGAGTATTCCGTTTTCTGGTGAAGTGGAACTCTCGGAGGCGGCGGAGGAGATGATCCCGGCGGTCGGGGTCCGGATTCTCCATGCAGAGGCGGACAAAAAGCCGGACAGCGATGGGGAGATGCGAGAAGTGGAAGTGGAGGCAGTGCTGGAGCTGGACATCCGCCTTTATAAAGAAGAATCAGTGGAACTTTTAAGCGATCTCTATTCGACCGGCTGTGAGGTTGTGAGCGAGCAGGGGGAGGTGTGCTTTGACCGGCTTTTGACGCGCAACAGCTGCAAAATGCGGGTGGGCGGAAACGTTTCTTTTCAGAAGCCGGAGCGCATTTTGCAGATCTGCCACAGCAGTGGGATTGTCCGCCTGGATGAGAGCCGCCCGGCAGAAAACGGTCTGGCGATCGAGGGAGTGCTGGAAGTCAGCCTCCTGTATCTGACGGACGATGACGGGGCGCCGGTCGGGGCAATTTCTGAGGTCCTGCCATTTTCTGGCACGGTCGAGGCGGAGGGAATCCGGGAAGACAGCGTCTGGCAGTTGAATCTGGGGCTGGAACAGCTCGGCGCGGTGATGCTGGGCGGCGGTGAGGCGGAGGTCAAGGCGCAGCTCACGGTGGAGCTGCTTGTATTCCAGCCGATGCAGGAAGAGGTGGTTACATCCGTGCAGACACAGCCGTTCGATTTAAAGCGCTGGGAACAGCAACCGGGGATTGTGGGTTATATTGTGCAGCCGGGGGATTCTCTGTGGAAAATTGCAAAAAAATTCCACACGACGGTGGATCAGGTGCGGGAAATGAATGAAATCGACGGGGAGGAAGCCGGAGCAGGGGCGCGGCTGCTTCTGATCAAAGAGGTAACGGCGGGTAACTGTTCATAGGTAGTAATTTTAGAGAGAAAAAATCGTTTCTGTTCACGGGTGGGCACTTTTGGGACCGAAAGTGCCGTAAGAAAACGTGGTGGCAGCAGGAATTTGCCGTATTGAAATTCGAAGTCACGGCAAATTCCGTTACTGGACACGTATGCGTGTACAGTAACAAAAAATCCAGCCGGAATGGTTGCATTTGGGGGAAAACTTTATATACTATTATTGTAACGGTTCAATATCTTCACAGTTACAAGCAAAAATCCATGCAGATTTGACTTTGACAAAGGATTTTCGCCTTGTAAGCCAGGAAAACGCATCCGGCCGGTGCTTGATGATAGATCCGGGGAAGGAGTTTCCCGAACCGGGCGGTGCCCGTGCATTGCAAGGCGCGGCGCCGTTTACATAGGGCATCCGGATGCGTTTTCCTGTGTACTGAGAAATTTTTGTCGGGAGTGCGAACCATAAAGGCAGGATGAGGCATGAATTATACATATCTTTTGCGCTGCGCGGACGGAACCTTGTACTGCGGGTGGACGAACCATCTGGCAGCGCGGGTGGCGGCACACAATGCCGGGAAAGGTGCAAAATACACGAAAGCCCGCCGTCCGGTAGTGCTGGCATACTATGAAGAATATGCGACGCGCAGCGAGGCGATGCGCCGGGAGGCAGCGATCAAGAAACTGACCAAAAAGGAAAAAGAGGCGATGGCAGCGCTGGGACGGACGGAGCTTCCGGTGGATGACGAGACGTAGATATATCGCGCCGGGGCAGATTATGTACGAAGAATTGGTACAAACAATAGCGGTAAAGGCAAGAAACAGCAGTAGAAATTGGTAACTGTTCAGTAGGTCTGCACATTTACTGTGCTGACCGTACGAAAACATGGGCCAGCAGGCAAAAATCCCATTGCCGTAGGCAATTTTTAATGGATTTTTGCGCGTGACTGTGAAGGTACTGAACAGTTACAGAAATTGAAAGATGGAGAGAAAACAGGAGCGGATAGGTACAGTGAGAAAAGGTAGAAGAAACAAAGGATGTATAGTGATGGCAACAGTCCTTCTGGCAGCGCTGCTTGGCGGCTGTTCGTTTCTATCGAAGGAGGCAGACGCGACGGAGGTTTCCAGCGAGGCGGAAACGGAAAGTCCGGGGGCCACACAGGAGTCGGAGACTGAGACAGCTGAGACAGAGGAGACACAGGAGAGCCATGAGGCTGCCGAAGACGAAGAAAGCGGGGAAGAGGAAACCGAGGACCATTTCGTGGAAAAGAAGATCGTGGTGGCAACGGATATGCACTATTTTGCCGAGAAACTGGCAGGAAACCGCTGTGATTCCTTTGTCGGAATGGCGAGGGGCGGAGACGGGCGTGTGCTGGAGTACGGCTGGGAGGTCATGGACGCCTTTCTCGATGATATGAAGAAGGAAGATCCAGACCTCCTGATTCTGAGCGGAGATCTGACGCTGGACGGAGAGAAAGCGAGCCATGAGGAACTGGCAGAACTTCTGGAAGGACTCAGCGAGGCGGGAATTGAGGTCGCGGTTATACCGGGAAACCACGATATCAATAACCCGGATGCCCGCCGCTATACGGCGGATGGAGCGGAAAAGGTGGAGTCCATCACAGCGGACGAGTTCCGGGATATCTATGCTGATTTTGGCTATGTAGCGGCGGACAGCCGGGATCCGGCATCGCTGAGTTATCTTTATAAGATAGACAGTGCAAACTGGGTGCTGATGCTGGATTCCTGTCAGTATGAACCGAAAAATGAGGTCGGCGGCATGATCCGCCGGGAAACGTATGAGTGGATGGAGCCGATTCTGGAAGAGGCGGAGCGGGAAGGCGCCCGCGTGATATCCGTCAGCCATCATAACCTGCTGGATGAGAGCGGAGTGAGCCGGACCTTTTATGACAACTGTACGATCGAGCACAACGAGGAACTGGTGCGGATGCTGTCGGATCATGGCGTGCGCCTGCACTTGAGCGGACATCTGCATATCCAGCATTATAAGGAAGACGAGGACACGGGCATCTATGAGGTTGTGACGGGTTCCATGGTGATGGCTCCGTGCCATTACGGGATTGTCCGCATCTGGAACGACGGGACCTACCAGTATGATGCGAAATCAGTCGATGTGGACGGCTGGGCGATACGCCACTCGTACCATAACCGTGATCTGGCAGATTTTACGGCTTATTCGGAGTCGATCCTGCGTCGGGCGGCAATCCGCGATGCAATTCGGGATCTGAATCGCCATATTGAGGATCGCCATGCATTTTTTACGGACGAGAAGAAACGGGAAATGGCTTCGTACTACGCGGATCTGTGCGTGAATTATTATGAAGGACGGATGTATCAGATCGAGGAAGCCGCAAAGGAAAATCCGGTGCTGGAAGATTGGAACAAGATCGGCTATGTCAGCGAACTGAGCGATTTTCTGCAGAATATCCTGGAGGACGAGGCGAAGGACTATGGGCATCTGAAGATTCCGAGCGTACATTAAATAAAAATGGAGGTACCAGGAGGCATGGGAGAGACAAAAAAACAGCGTTCGCCGCTGACAACGCTCTGCTACATTGAAAAAGACGATTCATATCTGATGCTGCACCGCATTAAGAAGAAACAGGATGTGAATGAAGGAAAATGGATTGGCGTCGGCGGACATTTTGAGGAGAATGAAAGCCCGGAGAACTGCCTGCTGCGCGAAGTGAAGGAGGAGACAGGGCTGACTCTGACTTCCTGGCGCTTCCGTGGAATCGTGACGTTTATCGCGAAAGGCTGGCCGACGGAATATATGTGCCTGTACACGGCGGATGGATTTGAGGGAACGCTTCGCGAATGTGACGAGGGCGAGCTTGCCTGGGTGGCGAAAAAGGATGTATCGGCTCTGCGGCTCTGGGATGGCGATCGGATCTTTTTGAAGCTTCTGATTGAAAGGGATACGTTTTTTTCATTGAAATTGTCATATGATGGGGACGAGCTGATAGAAACTGAGCTGGACGGGGTAAAAATTACATACAAATAAGCACGCAACTGCGGGTTGGTTGGGGAACGAGGGTTCTGCAGTGCGTGCTCATGAGGAATAATCAATATATGGGAACCGATTTTGGGGAAAATCGGGGTGGTTGGTTATGCCAGAAAGATAAGAAGATGAATTATTTTCTCTTGTTCCTTATCTTTAACTTGATTATATATCATTCATCGTATATAATCAAATATAAATAAGAAGATAATTATTATAAATTTTTTGTTATAGAATCATAAGTGGACAAAAGTGCCGGAAACCCTGTAGATAAAGGGGAAAGAATGGAACAGAATGAGAATGTTCACGGGCGGGAAGTTTCGGGATGAAATATCCCGCAGGATGCAGCGATGAGAAAAAGCAGGGTACATAGGAGGAAACATGTTCGACGGAAAAGAGTATGTATACGCGGTCTACGAGGAAAAGAGTTTTTCGAAGGCGGCGCAGAAACTGTATATTACGCAGCCGGCGTTAAGCACGGCGATCAAGAAGGTGGAGAAAAAGATAGGAACTCCGATTTTTGACCGGAGCACCTCTCCGATCGGACTGACGCCGGGCGGTGAAGTTTATATCGACGCGATCGAAAAGCTGTTTGCGCTGGAACAGAACACGCTCAATCAACTGAATAACTTAAATGGGCTTCTGGCGGGCAAGCTGTCGGTTGGCGGAACGATCTTTTTTACCTCGTTTGTACTTCCGGGCGTGTTGAGCGAGTTTTCCCATCGGTATCCGCAGATCAAGATTGATCTGCAGGAGGGCACGACCACACAGCTGACCGATAAGCTGGTTGCCGAGGAACTGGATCTTTTGATCGATAACTCGGAACTGGATGACAAAAATTATGAAAAGTATTATTATAGCACGGAGAGAATTATTCTGGCTGTTCCGAAGAGTTTTCCGATCAATGAGGAGCTGACCCAGTATCAGCTTACCGCGGAAGATATCCGGGCAGGACGCCACAGTCAGGCGGAGTTCCCGGTACTGCCGCTGCCGCTCTTAAAGAGTACTCCGTTTATCTTCGTTAAAGAGGAAAACAGTATTTACAAGCGCAGCATGAAGATGTGCAGCCGCCAGAATTATTCACCGAATATTATCATGAAACCGGACCAGGTTGTCTCTGCGTTCAACATGGCAGGACGGGGCGTGGGCGCGACCTTCATCCCGGATGGCCTGATCGTCAATCTTCCATATGAAGTGCCGCTGTGCTTTTACAAGATGAATGAAGAGCTGGCGGTCCGTTACGTTTATTTGTACAAGAAGAGAAATAAGTACCTCACGAAAGCGATGGAGGAGTTTATCCGCGTGGCAGTCGGCGACGAGGCGTTCCAGAAGGTACGGGAGCAACGGGAGAAAGAGAATCAGGAGAAGAAAGGTTCGGATAAGAAGGGGGATAAATAATGCGAAGAGGAGAACGTGCGATTGAGTCGAAAGACGGGCAGAAAGCCATTTTGGAACACTGCCGGGTGTGTAGTCTCGCCTTTTCCGGGGATGAATACCCGTATGTGATCCCGTTAAATTATGGTTTTGTGTGGAACGAAGACCAGGAGACGCCGGTGCTGTATTTCCACGGCGCTCCGGTGGGAACGAAGATTGAGCATATGGAGCGCGACAACCGGGTGGCATTCTGTGTGCAGAATGAAAAAGAGATAAAGATTCTGGAACCGGCATGCAGAAGCACGATGATTTATGAGAGTGTCTGCGGGACTGGACGGTTATCCCGTGTGGCTGATCCTGGGGAGAAAGGAGAGGCACTGACAAGGATCATGCAGCAGTATGACCCGGAGGGCGGACCGTATGAGTTTGCTCCGGAGGTAGCGGCGAGAACCACCGTCCTCTGCCTGCGTGTGGAAACTCTGACAGGTAAGAGCAATGCGCCGAAACCGGAGCAGCCATGAAACAGTTAAGACAGATGTCGATTCTGGTGCGGGGGGCACAGCTTCTGCTGCTGGTCCTCGCACTTTTTCTGGTTGTATGGCTGGTGCCGGATGCAGGGAAAAAGCATGCATCCGGGACGGAAGCTTCGGAAGCTGAGACAGATGGCGGCGATGTGGCGGAGAATGAAAAAAATAGAGCCGCCGGGAATCTGGAGGAGGATGAATCATCCGCCGGGGAAGTGATACAGGATGATGCAGATGAGAACGCTTCGGATGGAGAAACGGCTTTAAAGCGCCGGACTTCCCGGAAACAGCTGTATAAAAGAAAAAAAGAGCCCCAGAAGGCACAGGAAGAGACAGTTTATATGCCGCCGACCATCTGGCTGGCGACGGATCTTCACTATCAGTCCCCGCAGATGACAGATTTCCAGTCGGCGTTTGATACCTATACGATGGGAAATGATGGGACGATCGTGCCGTATCTGGATGAGATCACGGAGGCGTTTCTGGAGGAGGTGCGGACGGCGCATCCATCGGCACTGGTTTTGAGCGGAGATCTCTCCCAGAATGGTGAGAAAGCAAACCATGAAGCGCTTGCAGAGAAGCTAGAGCGGGTGCAGGCGGCGGGAATTCCGGTGCTGGTGATTCCGGGCAACCATGATATCAACCACCCGTGGGCGGCAACGTATTTTGATGATCAGGTATCCCCGGCAGAGGGAACAAGTTCGGAAGAGTTTTACCAGATTTACCATAAGTTTGGCTATGATCAGGCGGTGTCCCGGGCTTCGGATTCGCTGAGTTATGTTTACCGCCTGGATGAAAAATATTGGCTGATGATGCTGGACAGCTGCATATGTGAACCGGTCCATGAGACGGGCGGAAAGCTAAGCGAAGAGACGGTTGCGTGGATGAAAACGCAGCTGGAGGAGGCGAAAAAACAGGGTGTGACGGTCATTCCGGTTTCACACCACAATCTGTTGGATGAGAGTACACTCTATCCGGAGGAATGCACGATTGAAAATACGAAAGAAGTGACCGCGCTTCTGGAAACATATGGAGTTCCGGTGTATTTGAGCGGGCATCTGCATTTGCAGAGAATCAAGAAGCATACGTCAAATTTGAACACACCGGGCGGATATGGAATCCGGGAGATAGTGACTTCCCCGCTTCCAATGGCGCCGTGCCAGTACAGTATCCTAAACTGGCAGGCGGATGGCAGTCTGTCCTACCATACAAAAAAGGTAGACATAGCAGGTTGGGCGCAGCGCTACGGGGAAGAAGACGAGAATCTTCTCAATTTTGATGCTTATGCGGATCAGTTTCTGGTAGATGTGATTTCGGAACAGGCGTTTAAGGCGCTGCAGTCGGCATCAAAGGATATCAAAGAAGAGATGGCAAGGCTCTATGCCGATATGAACCGTGATTATTGTTCGGGCACGAAGATTGATGTGGCAAAGATCAGAAAAAGCGAGGCATATCAGTACTGGATCCGTTACAGCGGCAATGATTTCTGGCTGGCAAGGCTGCAGGCGATCCTGCACGATGCCCGGATGGACAACACGGTGCTGGAACTGAAAGCGGGAGTGGATTTCCCGCTGCCGGGGGAGACGATAGAAAACCCGGAGAATGCAGAAAATGAGGAAACTGCCGGAGCAGATGCGGGCAGTCCGGCAGAGGAGATACAGAAAAAGGAGGAATCATATGGACTACGAGGGAATTGTATACAGACCGCCGAGTGAGGCGCGCAGCCTGATCATTCAGGTGACGATCGGATGTGCACACAACACCTGCGGCTTTTGCAATATGTATAAAGAAAAGAAGTTTCGGATCCGGAGCCTGGCGGAGATTCTGGCAGATTTGACGGAGGTTTCGCACAATCCGTATGCGCCGTATATCGAGAAGGTGTTTTTGGCGGACGGCGATGCGCTGGTTATGAAAACAGAGGATCTTCTGGTGATTCTGGATGCGATCCACCGCCTGTATCCGGGCGTGAAGCGGGTGGCTTCCTACGGAACGGCACAGGATATTTTGCGGAAATCGGAAGAAGATCTGATCCGCCTGCGCGAGGCGGGACTCGGAATCGTCTATGTGGGTGCGGAATCCGGCGATAATGAGATTTTAAAATATATCAATAAAGGTGTGACGGCGGAACAGACCATTGAGGCAGGACAAAAACTGAAACGCTGCGGCATCGCGACCTCGGTGACGCTGATTTCGGGGCTTGGCGGACGCAGCAAGGTGGAAGAACACGCCCTGTCCTGTGCGAAACTCATCACGGCGATGAACCCGGAGTACGCATCCTTCCTGACGCTGCGCCTGTACGAGGGCACGCCGATGTATGCGGATGTCGTGGAAGGGCGGTTCCAGCGGATAACTCCGGATGAAATTGTGGATGAAATGGAAATTTTCCTGAAAAATGTGGATTCTCCGGGCACTGTATTCCGGACGAACCATGCGTCGAACTACGTGATTCTGGCGGGAACCTTAAACGGGGATATTCCGGCCATGCTTAAAAAACTGGAGGAGGCAAAGAGAACGCATCATTACCGGAAATTCCGGGAGACCGGCGATCTCTTATAAGTAGATATGATTTATCTGATTTTTGCGATTCTTTTCAGCGCGTCCCTGGCGCTGGCGCTGCGGATCAGTGAGACGTTCAGCGATAACCGATATGGGATTTTGGTTGGAAATTATGTGACCTGCCTGGTGGTGGCGTTTGTTCTGCTTCCAGATAAAAATATCTTTGCGGCAGGCAGCCGGACGGCGGTTCTCACGGGAATCGTGAATGGATTTTTGTTTACAGGAAATTTGGTTCTGATGCAGAAATGCATCCGTGAAAATGGGGTGGTTCTGTCGTCGGCATTTGCGAAGCTTGGTATCGTGATTCCGGTCACGGCGAGTATCCTGTTTTTAGGTGAGATCCCAACGCTGTTCCAGCTGGTGGGGATCGTGCTGGTTATTGTGGCGATCTGGGTCATCAACAGCGAGGGGGACCGCGGCTGCGGACGCAGACGGAGGATGGGTTCGGCGGGACTTCTGCTCGTTTTATTTGTCGTCAGCGGTATGGCAGACGGGATGTCCAAGCTGAAAGAGTTTCAGATCTCCAGGGAATCAATCCTGGAGCGGA
>ERZ835880.1419-NODE-1419-length-19476-cov-8.229854_pt1 | contig 19476 bp, 18 predicted proteins | sample MGYA00519944_ERZ835880 | MGnify/ENA primary metagenome ERZ835880 (study PRJEB31850, sample SAMEA3708787) | human gut metagenome | biome: human gut; feature: human-associated habitat; material: faeces | place: China | collected 2014 ... | reverse complement strand
TTTCGGGCGAATCCGCCGCCAAACTTCACGGCCTTGTTTTGTGCAAGTTGACATTCGGGTGCAAAACGGGTGGGTAGAAAAAGCAGAACTCCCGGCAGCGCGTACAGGCGCGGAGCCGGGAGTTTTCGTTGCAAATATGCGGTTTTTGTGGTATGCTGTAAGTGCCGCTTCGGCGGTAAGGGCGTTGATTGCATAATCGGTGGTCTAGCTCCTTCCGGCTGCGCGCCAGAGGGGGACGAAAAATTTTTTGCTTCCCCTGACGCGAAAGCGGAAAGGGGGGATGCCTCATGACGTTTGAACAGGTCGTGCTGTTGCTCACGCTTCTTGGCGGAGCAATCTACATTACCTTCGAGATCGCATGGACGATTTCCAACGGCAAAAAGAAATGACCGCTCATGCCCTCAGAAAGCAAGCGGTCATTCTTTACGACTGATTAGCCGGATGAGGAGCTGACCATTGCAGTCAGCGCTCTTTCTATTCGTAGTATAGTCTATTTTTCCGGGTTTGTCAAGCCGCAGACCCGTCGGAAGAGGCAGGAGGTTTTACGCGATGAAGCGCGAGGATTATATCAACTGGGACGAATATTTTATGGGCATTGCGCTGCTTACCGCCATGCGCTCCAAGGATCCCAACAGTCAGGTGGGTGCGTGCATCGTAAGCCCGGAAAACAAGATTCTTTCCTTAGGCTACAACGGGATGCCCATGGGCTGCAACGATGACGAGATGCCCTGGGAGCGGGAGGGAACCCCCCTGCAGACCAAGTATATGTACGTCTGCCACGCCGAGTTGAACGCCATCCTCAACAGTGCCCACAACAACCTGAAGGGTGCCCGGGTGTATGTGACCCTGTTCCCCTGCAACGAGTGCACCAAGGCAATCATCCAGTCCGGCATTGCCGAGGTGGTGTACTACGGCGACAAGTACCACGACAGCGATTCCAGCATTGCGGCGCGGTTCATGTTCGAGCACGCCGGTGTCCGGCTGACCCCCTATAAGCCCACCGGACGCCGGGTAGAGCTGGAGCTGTAAGCTCCCTCTTGACCTTCCCGATGCAACGTACTATAATAGAATCATGGCTTGAATAAATATTCAAGAGTGTTTGCATAGAGAGGGAAATATACAATGGAACTGAAAAATCGCAGCTTTTTGAAGCTATTGGACTACACCCCTGCCGAGATCGGGCAGCTGCTGGAACTGGCCGCTGACCTGAAAGCCAAAAAGAAGGCCGGTATCCGGCACGACCAGCTGCGGGGCAAAAATATCGCTCTGATCTTTGAAAAGACCTCCACCCGCACCCGCTGCAGCTTTGAGGTAGCCGCCCACGATCTGGGCATGGAAGTGACCTATCTGGACCCCTCCGGCAGCCAGATCGGCAAAAAGGAGTCCATCGCCGACACCGCCCGGGTGCTGGGCCGGATGTTCGATGGCATCGAGTACCGCGGCTACGGCCAGAGCATCGTGGAAGATCTGGCCCACTACGCCGGTGTGCCGGTGTGGAACGGCCTGACCAACGAGTTCCACCCCACCCAGATCCTCGCCGACTTCCTCACCATCCGGGAGCACTTCGGCCACCTCAAAGGCATCAACTTCGTTTACTTCGGCGACGCCCGCTACAACATGGGCAACAGCCTGATGGTGGGCTGCGCCAAGATGGGCTTACACTTTACCGCCTGCGCACCTAAAAAGTACCAGCCGGATGCCGCACTGGTGGAGCAGTGTCAGGCCATTGCCGCCCAGACCGGGGCGACCCTCTCCTTTGAGGAGGATCCCGTCAAGGCAGCAAAGGGCGCGGACGTGCTGTACACCGATGTGTGGGTGTCCATGGGTGAGCCGGTTGAGGTGTGGGCAGAGCGCATCCACGATCTTGCCCCCTACCAGATCAATCAGGATCTGATGAATATTGCAGGCCCGGATGCAGTATTTATGCACTGTCTGCCCGCCTACCACGACCACAAGACCACCGTGGGCAAGGAGATGGGCGAGCGCTTTGGCCGCGACGCCATGGAGGTGACCGACGAGGTATTCGAAGGCCCCCAGAGCATCGTGTTTGACGAGGCCGAGAACCGGATGCACACCATCAAGGCGGTCATGGCAGCCACCTTGGGATATCAGGAATAACGAGATAAGCCCGGAAGGTTCGCAGACCCTCCGGGCTTATTCTATCTAAAAATAATTTTCCGCTTAGCAATCATTCCGAAACTGCATTCTGCAGTTTCAGCACGCCTGCCTGCGTCAGGCGCTTACGCAGCAGCGCACCCACGATGCAGGACACCACGATCTTTGCAAGATCCAGCGCAATAAAGGGGTAGACACACACCGTCAGCGCATAGCCCAGCTCGCACTGCATCTGGAACACGAACCATGCCGTGCCCAGCACATAGCAGGCGGCATCGCCCAGCACCAGACCCACAGCGGAGACCACCGGGTTGCCCTTGCTCTTTTCAATGAACATACCGCCGATGAAAGCCAGCAGCAGATAGCCCACCAGATAACCGCCGGTAGGGCCTGCCAGCTTGGCAAGGCCGGCGCCGTAGCCGGAGAACACCGGAATGCCGATGGCACCCAGCGCCAGATAGATGACCACGCTCAGGGTGCCGAACTTCGGCCCCAGCAGCCATGCGGTCAGGCAGATAACAAAGTTTGCCAGCGAGATGGGCACGGCTCCGATGGGCACGGTCAGCGGGCCCAGCACGCACAGCACGGCAGCCATCACCGCAGTGACAGCCATCTGGTAGGTAGTCAGTTTTTTGTCTTTCATGGTCAGTTTCCCCTCTGTTTTTTCGTTTTGTAAGGCATCTGTGCCCGAGTATACCGCACCGGTGCGCCGCAGGTCAACTGAAAAGTTTGCAAAGGGTTTACAATCAGAATTTTGATTGTAATACTGTGGAAAGTATGTTAAAATAAAAATGACCGCCCACAGTCTCACAAACACTGAGCGGTCATTCTTATTGACTACTTAGCCGAAGGAAACTGACCCTTGCAGCCAGCACCCTTTCTATTTGTAGTATAGCCTATTTTGTACGAAATGTCAAGAAAAACACGGAGGTTCCCATGGGTGGAGGTCATGTATCGCGGCCAGATTTCGGGATGCCGCAGCCGGATGCTGCGTACCCGCTGACCGAGTTCTATCTGCTGGCGCAGCAGGCGCTGGAAAAAAGCGGCAGCTTTATGCTGCCCGCCCTCTACGCAGGGTTGCACGCCCCCGCCCGGCGCATCTACCGGGAGGAAGCCGCCGGGTATCTGCAGCTTGCGGCTGCTCCGGCAGAAGGCCTGACCCGGCTGCTCTCCCCTGCTCGGATGCAGCTTTTATACAGCAGCTTGCAGGTGCAGCCGGACGGCACCCCCGCTGCCCTTTTGCTGACCGAGGAGTGCACCCGCCTGACCGTGGCGGTGCAGCTGCTGCCGCCCTTTGTATGGGAGGACCCGCTGCCGCCGCTGCCGGATGTTCCGGCGGCGCTCACCCTGCAATTGACCATGCAGGACGTGGTAGCCATCGACACCGCCCCCGCCGCACTGGCGCAGAAACTGGTGCACAGCACCGATGGCAAATGCTGGCTGCACCACCCCAAAGCAGAGACCTTTCTCTCCGAGCGGCTGGCGCTGCTGCAAAGGGTCTATAAATAAAGAAGGAGCACCCTCCCCCTCTTTTACTTTTTTGCGATTCCGTGGTATACTGACCGGTAAACCGACAGGATATCCAACCTCTGTCGGAGAACGTGGACACACCTTGCGGTCCGGTGCGTCCGGCACACAAAAAATGGAAGGAACCGGGTTTTATTCTGCAATAATCGGGGATGCTGAGCCGTATATTGAGTGAACGTCCCCGTGAGAACCACAAACATTCCATCGAGAAGCCCGCTTCCGGGCATCCAAGGAGAGTTTATACAATGGGACAGCTGACCAGAAACGAAGTATTTACCTTGGCGGTGCAGCGTTACAGCGACACCGTCTACCGCACTGCGGTACATAATTGCCGCTGCACAGCCGATGCTGAGGATGTGGTGCAGGATGTGTTTGAAAAACTGCTGCACTACAACGGCATCTTTGAGAGTGAGGAGCATCTCAAAGCATGGCTGCTGCGGGTGGCCATCAACCGCTGCCGGGACCTGACCCGCGCCGCCCACCAAAAGGACACCGAGCTGGACGAGAACCTGCCCGCCCCCGATGTTCTGGAGGAGGACGGCAGTGTGCTGGATGCCATCCGCACGCTGCCGGAAAACTACCGCAATGCCATCTATCTGCATTACTACGAAGGATACACTGCGGCAGAGATCGGACGGATGATGGCGGTGCCCACAAACACGGTACTAAGCTGGCTGCGGCGCGCACGGGCACAGTTACATACGATGCTGAAGGAGGAGATCGAAGATGAGGTGGTATGAATATAAGATGGAGGTCGATGACCTTGCTGCCCCGGACGATTTGAAGGCAAAACTGCTGGCCATGACCGACACCCTGACTGCGGAGGAAAAGGCCGAGCCCATGATGGCTGCCCCTGCCCCGCAGACCGCTGCACCCGCAGCACCCCTGAACACCGAAGCCAAGAAGAAAAAGCCCATCCACTTCCCGGTAAAGCAGCTGGGCACGCTGGCTGCCTGTCTGGCCGTGTGCGTGCTGGGTTACAGCACCCTGCATCTGGGCATCGGAATGGGCAACGCAAAAAGCAGCGCACCCGCTCTGTACGCAGCCGAGGGCGCTGCCGACAGCTCCGCTGCCTCTGTGGCAGCGGGCGGGTTTGATCTCCAGCACGCCGCACTGGACAGCACCCCCGAGGCGGTGAATTACAGTCTGGATGCAGACGACCGCTCTCTGGAAACGGAGTACAGCGGCGCCGGCAACACCGAGGCTGCTGCGCCTGCGGTGGACAGTGCCAAGATCATCTACACCGCCAATCTGACGCTGGAAAGCAAGGATTACGAAGCGGCCCGCAGTGCACTGGACAGCGCCCTCGCCGAGGCGGGCGGCTATCTGGAATCCAGCAGCGAGTACACGCGCACCGGTTCCAGCCGCTCCGTAAGCCTGACCTACCGGGTGCCGCAGGCCAACTACCAGAGCTTTCTGGAAGCTGTGGCCGCTGCCGGTAATGTGACCTATCGCAGCCAGCAGGCCGATGATGTGACCACTCAGTATATGGACGTATCCGCGCGGCTTTCTAACCTGCAGGCACAGCGCACCCGCTTACAGCAGCTGCAGGCACAGGCCGAAACTCTTTCGGACTTGCTGCAGATCGAGGACTCCCTCACCGAGGTGCAGTCCCAGATCGAAAGCTGGCAGAGCCAGCTGGACTGGTACAGCGATCAGGTGCAGCAGTGCACCGTGTATATCGACCTGAACGAGGTGCAGACCTACACGCCTGTTGACGAGGGCTTCTTCTCCCGCATCGGCACGGCCCTTGTCTCCGGCTGGGGCAACTTTGTGAATGGCTTGCAGCAATTTGTGGTGGCGCTGGCCTCCGTCTGGCCGCTGGCAGTGCTGGCGTGCGCCGCTGTTGCCGTGGCGCTTGCATGGCGCAAAAAGCACCCGAAGAAGTGACCCCATAGAAATTCATTTTTCCGCATAAAGGCTTCCCCCGGGCTGGGGAAGCCTTTTGTTTAACCCTGCTGAAAACGACCACCCCTGTCCCGCCGGGCTGCTGCACCGGGAGACAGGGGTGATTTCGTATATTTTGTAGTACTTATTACACACCGGAATAGGCCGAGAAGCCGCCGTCCACCGGCAGGCAGATGCCGGTGATGAAACCGGCTGCATCATTGTTCAGCAAAAACAGCAGCGCGCCCACAAGGTCTTTTTCGCTGTCGCCAAAGTGTCCCATGGGGGTGGCAGCAAGGATCTTTTTGGTGCGGTCGGTGGGGGTGCCGTCCTCGTTGAAGAGCAGCTTTGCGTTCTGCTCGCTGGCAAAGAAGCCCGGAGCGATGGCGTTGACCCGGATGCCCACCTTGCTGAAATGTACCGCCAGCCACTGGGTAAAGTTGGTCACAGCGGCCTTTGAACCGGAGTAGGCGGGGATCTTGGTCAGGGGCAGGTAGGCATTCATGCTGGAAATGTTCAGGATGTTGCAGCCCTCGCGCCCTACCATCTGCCGTGCAAAGGCCTGCGTGGGCAGCAGGGTGCCGATGAAGTTCAGGTTGAACACCATCTCCACGCCGCTTTCATCCAGGTCAAAGAAGGTGACGGTGTCGCTTTCCAGATCGGCCATCTCAAAATATTCCTTGTCCGTGTTGGCGCGGGCGTTGTTGCCGCCGGCACCGTTCACAAGGATATCGCAGGGGCCAAAGTCTGCCAGCACATCCTCTGCTACCTGCAGACAGTTGGCCTTGTTCATCACGTTGCAGGTGTAGCCCTTGGCGGTGCCGCCCTCGGCTTCGATCTCGTCCGCAAGCTCCTTGAGCTTATCCATGTTGCGGCCCAGCAGCGCCACCTTTGCGCCCGCCCGGGCCAGCGCCTTGGCAAAAATGGAGCACAGCGTGCCGCTTGCGCCGGTGACGACAGCCACCTTGCCGGTGAGATCGGTGTTCAGTACATTCTTTTCCATAACATCCTCCTGTTACAGCTGTATTCATTGGCTAGAGTATAACAGAAAAAGACGGTCTTTGCCAGAACGTTCTTATTATAAAATGGGAAAGTTTTATTCTTTTTGCCGGGCAACAAGCACGATATCCTCCGGATGCGGTGCAGACACAATCGCGCAAAATCGCAAAAATGACCGTTTTCACCTTGAAGATCTTCTAACTCTTCCAAAGCAAAAGCAGTATGATAAAAGCATGACAAACACATACTGACTTCGGCTGCGCTGCCCGCAGCGGGCTACACTGTTCAAGCCGTACCATGCACAGCAGCGGCGGCGCTTCCCACTTTGATGTGAACACAAAAAAACAGGTTGAATTTAAAAAATTCAACCTGCTTGGTGGTTGCGGGGGCCGGATTTGAACCAACGACCTTCGGGTTATGAGCCCGACGAGCTACCAGACTGCTCCACCCCGCGATATTTACTTTTTCGCTTTTCAGCGGCTCTCGCTGACTGCTCAAGTATAATACCACAGAGCGGGTAGAATGTCAACCCTTTTTGAGAAAAATTTTCGTATTCTCCTGCCGCAGCTTTTAACGCACCATTGTCCGGTGCTGTGCGCGGTATGCGGCAGGGGTGATGCCGTACAGACGGCGGAAGGTTTTCAGGAAGCTGCTGTAATCCGGAAAGCCGCTCTCGGTGCAGGCATTCAGAACGGAAACGCCCTCTTCCAGCGCCTTGCGGCAGTGCTGCATCCGCAGATAGATCAGGTAGTTGTGGATACTCTCCATGGTGCACTCCTTGAACGCACGGGAAAGGTGCTCCCGGCTGGCGTAAAGCTCTTGCGCCAGCTGCGCGGTGGTAAGGGTCGGGTCCTGATAATGGGTCTGAAGGTAGGCCACCGCGCGCGACCAGTACACTGGTGCTGCTGGGTGTTCTAATCCCTGACTGTTCCGGGTAAAGCAACGAATACGTTGCCCCCATTTCTCTGAAGATATCCTGCATCTGAGGGGGAATGGGGGCATTTTTTTATCAAGAATCAACTGAGAGGAGTAAAAACTATGGAGATCTGCTCCCGTTTTACCGGCATGGAGCGCAAAGACGGCGCTTTCCTGCTGCATACTGATAACGCAGATATCAAGGTCTGCTTTGTGACCGATGAGATCGTCCGCGTCCGCGCAAGCTTTGACCACGAGCTGGCAGAGGAGTCCTATGTCCTGATGACCACCGCATGGGAGGATCGGATGGACGAACTGTTCAAGGGTGAGCGCACCCGTGTGGAGCCTTTTGCCGCCGAGCTCACCGAGGATGACAGCACCCTCACCTTTGCCACCGGCAAGGTGACGCTGGTGGTGGACAAAGACCCCATCAACTTCAAGCTGCTGGCTGCCGACGGCTCCGAGCTGTACAGCACCCTGCCCGGCAACCCCTTCGTCAAGGATTCCAACAACCGCGTGGTGGCTTACAGCCGGATGAAGGAGAACGACTGCTTCTACGGCTTTGGCGAAAAGACCGGCCTGCTGGATAAGAACAAGACCTTCCAGCGGGAGCGCGCCACCGATGCCATGGGCTACGATGCTGAGAAGATGGATACCCTCTATAAGCACATCCCCTTCTACATCCGTCTGGACCGCGACACCCACAAGGCTGTGGGCGTGTTCTACCACAACTTCTACGAGTCCGTGTTCAACATGGGCTGCGAAAAGAGCAACTACTGGCCCCGCTACACCTATTTTCAGGCAGACGGCGGCGATCTGGACTGCTTCCTGATCGGCGGCGACACCATTGCCCGCATCGTGGACAACTACACCCTGCTGACCGGCCGTCCGGCACTGCTGCCCAAGCGTGCACTGGGCTATCAGGGCTCCAGCATGTACTACCCCGAGCTGGAAAAGGACAGCGATGACGCCGTGCTGGGCTTCATCGACACCATCAAGGAAGAGGGCTTCCCCATCGACGGCTTCCACCTGTCCAGCGGCTATACCAGCCAGAACAACAAGCGCTGCGTCTTTACATGGAACACCGAACGCTTCAAGGACCCCAGCGCCTACTTCCACGCCATGAACGAAAAGCACGCCCAGAACGTGCCCAACGTCAAGCCGGGTGTCCTGCTGTGCAACCCCCGTTTCGACGAGTTCAACGCAGATGACGTATTCGTGAAGGACAGCAAGAACCCCGAGACCTACGGTGTCGGCAAATGGTGGGGCGGCGACGGCGCATTCTGGGACTTCACCAAGCCCGAAGGCCGTGCAGCATGGAAAAAGTACCTCACCGAGTCCATCATCGCCGTGGGCACCGATTCCGTCTGGAACGACAACTGCGAGTACGACAGCCTGATGGACAAGGACTGCACCTGCGATTTTGACGGCAAGGGCGGCACCATCGGCCAGCTGAAGCCCCTCATGAGCACCCTGATGTGCAAGGTGGGTGCCGATGCCGTGGTGGAGCACAACGCCAAGGCACGCCCCTACATGGTGTGCCGCAGCGGCAGCGCCGGCATCCAGCGCTACGCCCAGACCTGGTGCGGCGACAACTACACCAGCTGGAAGAGCCTGAAGTACAATATCCCCATCATCACCGGTATGGGTCTGTCCGGTCAGCCCAACGAGGGCGCGGACATCGGCGGCTTTGCCGGTCCCGCACCCACCGAGGAGCTGTTCGTGCGCTGGGTGCAGAACGGCATCTTCCAGGCCCGCTTCTCCATCCACTCTGCCTCCAACGATAACACCGTCACCGAGCCGTGGATGTTCCGGGAGTCTGCGGATACCATCCGGGACGCCATCCTGCTGCGCTATCGCTTTACCCCCTATCTTTACAGCGCCGAGTACGAGGCCAGCCGGACCGGTGCGCCCATCATGCGTGCTCTGGTCTACGACTTCCAGAACGACCCCAAGGCATGGGAGGAGAGCTTCGAGTTCCTGTTCGGCCGGGATATTCTGGTGGCCAACGTTCTGGAAGAGGGCGCCAAGACCCGCACCGTCTACCTGCCCGCAGGCTGCAAGTGGTACGACTGGAACGATAAGTTCCGCTGCTACGAGGGCGGCCAGACCATCGAAGTGCCGGTCACCATGGCTACCATCCCCATGTTCGTCCGCGAGGGCGCAGTCATCGCCATGGCAGACAACCAGCTGATGACCATGGAGGGCGACCACACCACCGCCCTGCACCTCATCGTGGCACCCAAGGGCACCACCACCACGACCCTGTACGATGACGACGGCATCACCAACGATTTCAAGAGCGGCGTGTACCGCAAGACCACCATCACCACCACCGCAGGCGAGCGGGTGACCATGAACTTTGCCTCCGAGGGCAGCTACAAGGACACCGTGGAGACCATCAAGGTGGAGATGATTGCCAAGGAAAAGAGCCCCTTCTGGGTCACGCTGGATGGCCGCAAGATCGAGCACTTCCTCAACCGCCGCAAGTTCGACGCCGCTGCCGAGGGCTGGTATTACAGCCAGAGCAAAAAGGCTGTGGAGGTCAAGTATGCAAACCCCGCCAAGGATCACGAGTTGACTGTCTCGTTTGAGCAGTTCGACCTGATCGGTATGTAACACTGCACGGAGGAACCTCTTATGCTGCTGCGTAGTTTTGAATCCTTTGAAAAGATCGAAAACGGCTACCTCATCCACGGCGATGCCGCCGATGTGAAGCTGGTTTTCATGACAGACGATATCATCCGCATCCGGGTGCACTTCGACAAGGGCACTCCCATGGAGGAGGAGTCCTACACGCTGGTGACCACCGCGTGGGAGGATCGGATGGACACCCTGCTCAAGGACGAGCGCACCCGCATCACCGCGCTGGATGTCCCCTGCGCTGAGGACGATAAGACCCTGACCTTTGAGACCGCACACCTGACTTTGAAGCTGTTCAAAAAGCCCTTCCATTTTGAGCTGTTCGATAAGTCCGGCAAGCTGATCTATCAGGATCTGCGGGAGCGCGCCTTTGAGAAGGATCAGATCGGCCGTCTGAGCCACTTCTCCAAGGTGGATCGGGAATACGACCACTTCTACGGCTTTGGCGAAAAGACCGGCCATCTGGACAAAAAGGGACGCCGCCTGCGGATGTCCCCCAAGGATGCCATCGGCCACGACCCCGAGACCGGCGACCCGATGTACAAGCACATCCCCTTCTACATCCGGGTAAATGAGCACGACCTGCGCCCGGTGGGTCTGTTCTACCACAACTCCTACGACTGCGTGTTCGACCTTGGCGAGGAGCTGTCCGGCTACTGGGAGCGCTACTGCTACTACCAGACCGATGGCGGCGACATCGACCTGTTCCTGCTGGCCGGTGAGACCCTGCCCGAGATCCTGAACGAGTACACCCTGCTGACCGGCCGCAGCGCCCTGCCCACCAAGCAGTCTCTGGGCTACTGCGCCTCCACCATGTACTACGCCGAGCTGGAAAAGAACTGCGACGAGGAGATCTACAAGGTCATCGACAAGCACGAAAAAGAGGGCATCCTCATCGACAACTTCTGGCTGGCTTCCGGCTATTCCAGCGGCGAAAAGGACAACCTGCGCTATGTGTTCAACTGGAACTACAAGCGCTTCCCGGAGCCGGAAAAGTTCTTTGAGAACATGAACGCCCGGGGCATCAACGTCATCCCCAACCTGAAGCCCGGCATCCTGAAGCACCACCCCTACATCGACCTGTTTGAAAAGAACGATGTCTTTATCAAGACCCCGGACGGCAAGGCTCCGTACTACGGCCGCTGGTGGGGCGGCGAGGGACGCTTCTTCGACTTCACCGGCCCCAATGGCCGCAACACCTGGAAGCAGCTGCTGGAAGAGAACATCCTCAAAAAGGGCACCAAGACCGTCTGGAACGACAACTGCGAGATGGACGGCGTGGAGGACCGCGACGCCCAGTGCGACTTTGAGGGCAAAAAGGGCACCATGGCAGAGCTGAAGATCCTGCACTCCAACCTGATGGCCTACACCGCCAAGCAGGCGCTGGCAGATGTGTACCCCGGCGAGCGCCCCTACATTATCAACCGCGCAGGCTACGCCGGTATCCAGCGCTACGCACAGGTGTGGGGCGGCGATAACCTGACCGACTGGCGCACCGTCAAGTTCAACATTGCCACCATTCTGGGCATGGGTCTGTCCGGCTGCTCCAACATGGGCTGCGATATCGGCGGCTTTGCGGGCCCTGCACCCGAAGCAGAGCTGCTGCTCCGCTGGCTGCAGAACGGCATCTTCCAGCCGCGCTTCTGCCTGAACTCTGCCAACAACGACAACACCGTTACCCAGCCGTGGATGTACGAGGAGAACCTGCCCTACATCCGTGCAGCCTACCAGCTGCGCTACCGTCTGATGCCCACTTTGTACTCCCTGATGTACGAGTCCAACCAGAACGGTATGCCGGCATGGCGTCCGCTGTTCCTTGAGTTCCCGGAGGACCCCAAGTGCTACACCGACAAGAACCTGACCTTTATGTTCGGCAAGAGCATTCTGGTGGCGAATGTGGTGGAAAAGGGTGCCACTACCCGCACCATCTACCTGCCCGCAGGCTGCACTTGGTACGATATGAACGATAATCTTCGTGCCTACGAGGGCGGCCAGACCATCGAGGTTCCGGTCACGCTGGCAAGCATCCCCATGTTCCTGCGTGGCTCTGCCGTTGTGGTGACCACCGAGGACGTCAAGCACATTCTCAAGGACACCATGCGCCAGATCGACCTGCTGGTCGCTGCCGAGACCGACACCAGCTTTGTGCTGTACGATGACGACGGCCACACCGAGGACTACAAAAACGGCGTTTATGCCAAGACTACCATCACCGTCAAGGCCGGTGACCGCACCGACATCCGCTTTGCCACCGAGGGCAGCTACGAATCCCCCGTGGAGCGCATGACCCTGAAGCTGGTCAGCAAGAAAAAGGGCGCACTCTGGGCCAGCGTGGACGGACAGCAGCTTCCCCAGTACATCGTCCGCGATGGCTGGGAGGCCGCAGAGTCCGGCTGGTACTACAACCTGCCTGACCGCACCATCTGGGTCAAGTTCGCAAAGCCTGCCAAGAAGGACTTTACGGTGACTGTCTCCACCGAAAAGTTTGACCTGATCGGTATGGCAGAGGACTAAAAAGCCATTTCCAATCTTCTTTGATTCTTCTTCAGAAACACGAAGGCCCGTGGGGAACTCCCCACGGGCCTTCGTGTTTTTATAAGTTTCAGGCTTCGGTCTGCGACTCCCGCCGGAGGATGCGGCAGACCATGAACAGGCAGTAGAACATCGCCAAGCCCCAAGCAAAGGGGTTGGAAAGGCAGATGCCCAGATAGCCAAGGCCGGTCTTTACCGCCAGCACGCCGCCAAGGCTGCGGCCGATGAGCTCGCCCACGCCGGAAACAACCGCCAGCACGCTGTAACCAAGCCCCTGCAAAGTGTTGCGGAAGATCATCAGCAGGCCGTGGAAGCAGAACAGCATACTCATGACGCTGAGGTACTGGATGGCACCCGCCGTGACGGCGGGGTCGGCCTCGCCCAGCACCAGCCCCACCGCGTAGGGCTTGATGAAAAAGATCACGCCCCACGCCACGGCGCAGTAGAGCAGCTGTACCATGCAGCCGTCCTTGATACCCTGCCGGATGCGGTCGGTGCGGCGGGCGCCGTGGTTTTGCCCCACATAGGTAGCCATAGCCATGCCCACGCTCTCCATGGGCAGGGTGAACATCTGACGGATCTTTTCGCCGGCGGTCTGGGCTGCCACAGCGGTGCTGCCCAGCAGGTTGATGGCGTCCTGCATGATGACCGCGCCGATGGCAGAGACGGAATACTCAAACCCCATGGGAAGGCCGATGTAGGCCAGCCGCTTGCAGTGCCCTGCCGAAAGCAGGGTGCGCGGCTGCCGGAAGGAAAGCCCCTCCAGCTTTGCCGTGCGGGTAAAGAACCAGTAGACGCACAGTCCGCCGCTGAGCAGCTGGCTGAGCACGGTGGCGATGGCAGCACCGTCCACCCCCATGCCCAGCGGCACGATGAAGAGGTAGTCCAGCAGAATGTTCACCACGCTGGCGACCAGCAGGAAATAAAATGGGTGCCGGGAATCGCCCAGTGCCCGCAGCACGCTGGAGGCGTAGTTATACAGCACCGTAGCCGGGATGCCCAGAAAAATGAGCCGGATGTAGAGCACCGCATCGGCGTACAGCTCCTCCGGCGTATGGATGAGCCGGAGCAGCGGCCCTGCCATCAGGGTGGTAAGCACGGTGAACACCACGCTCAGTACCAGACAGAGCAGTGCGCCGTTCAGCAGGTATTTTTGCAGTCCGTCCTTATCCTTTGCGCCAAAGGTCTCTGCCGCCGGGATGCCAAAGCCCACGCAGGCACCCTGCACAAAGCCCAGAATGAGAAAGTTGAGGGAGTAGGTGGTGCCCACCGCGCCCAGCGCATCGGTGCCCAGACACCGCCCTACGATGACGGTGTCCGCAAAGCTGTACAGCTGCTGGAATAAGGTGCCCAGCACCAGCGGCAAGGCGAACCGCAAAATCTGGAACAGCGGCTTGCCCACGGTAAGGTCGGTGGTACCGGAGCGCTTTTGAGAAGTAGCTGCCATAAAGAAAACTCCTTATTATTGTATTTCTATTATTCTATCATGGGCAGTTGCTTTTCCCAAAGTGGTTTTGTGACAGGAAGTTGTCTTTTTGTGATGGAAGTGCGGAAACCTCCATATTCTTCACAGTTGTTTCTTTTGCGGTGGAAAGTTCCGGCTGTCCGTTTGCAGATCTATGCATCCGCTTTTTGATGCAGCCTTTTATAAGGCTACACCCATCCACCATACGCTCCAACTTTGCGCCAAACGCGAACAACGCTCTTTTTGCTCTGCACAAAAACCTGCATCGTTTGGCGTAAAATTGGCGTATGGCGCAGTTTTCGCTGGAAATCCATCAAAAGAAAAAGCCTGAAATTTCTCGTAGAATCAAGATGTTTCAGCTTTTCTAATTGCAAATTGGAAATTTACTGTTCAATCGGCTTCATCATATGGAAGAGTACGAAAAGCGGTACAGACCCGTAAAGAAAACCCTTTCCATTCCCGGCTGGCTCAACGATGCCGCCGAATCGGCACACATCAACTTTTCCGGCGTCCTTCAGGATGCGCTGAAAGAGAAACTCCATCTGGCATAAGTATAAGTACAACAACAGCCGCCCAACAGTTGACCGCTATGGTCTTGCTGGGCGGCTGTTTGCCGTCTATTATCCGTTAGTTCACGTTATCTTTTTTCTCCGGATTCAACTCTTTGCGAATTTCATCTAAACTCATATTTTTATATAGAATCATGTTTAATTTACTTTCTTGAATGTTTAAAAACATTGCTCTTGCCCAAAGCGCAGACTTATATTTCTTATAGTAGTCAGTAACATACTTATTGTCTGTGATATCTTTTTCTTTCCAGTTTTCAAAGAAATAGCACAAATTTATCGCACAATCTGCGGCTTTTGTTACTTCTCTAAAGCATTTCTGCGCATCTTCGCTATGATTTCCATGAATAATACGTTCCAATTGGACATATAGTCTGTTAATCGTCGTAATATGGCTTCTCATTTTTCGACAATCATTACATCATTGCCATTCGAGCGCCAGACCTTAATTTCTCATGATAATATGCACTGATAGTGCGCTTTTCATCCACATATTCCACGCATTTTAAGCTATCCGCAGCGTCTCTAAGAATTCTGTAGCCATTTTGTAGCCACTGGCTACAACGCAACCTCCGCTAGCTGATTCACCTCAAAGCCACTCGGTACTACTGTAAATAAATGATACATAGAGGTTTGCAATATGGAAAAATACATTTACGATAACAGCAATGGTCTTTGGTATGAGCTACATGGAGAATACTATCTGCCGTGTCTGGTCATCCCAGAGGAAGAAGTACACACCATCGGTATCTGGGGCAGAAAGCACCAGCAGTACCTCAGAGAATACCGTCCTATTATCTACTCTGATCTGGTTCTCAGCGGCAAGCTGTACGGCTATCTCTCTGACATTGATACTCAGGCTCGAAATAAGCTCGACTTGCTTGTAACGCAGCTGGCAGAGAAAGAGGGAATCAACGAGTCTCTGAAAGCACAGAATCAGCTTGCATGGATCGGAGCCATGAACAACATCCGCAACCGTGCGGAGGAATTCATCAACGCAGAATTGATTTTCGCATAATTTAGCATCAGCCGGGCAGTGGTTAGCTGCTCGGCTGATATTTTGTTTCTACTTAACGATCTGCGCATACAATGCGTCGGTAATTTGACGCATTATTTCACTATTGATATCACGCATATTAGAATAGCGTGAAACATCAATATCTATTATATCTGAAGCCTGTAACGTGCTGTCAAGCCCAGGACACTCATGTTTGATTTTTTCTAAATAGTGCTCGCTCTTAAAAGCTACATATTGTTCTTTTTCTTGTGTGGAAAGCGGCCAAAATGCACATTTATAACTAAATCTTGAACGCAGTTCCGGTGGCAAAAATTCACCTATTCGTTCTTTAGGCATATTGGAAGTAAAAATTATGATGTATTTTTCTAAGTCATATTCACGTCCCAAAGAATCTGTGAATTTTCCTTCTTCAAGCAACTGTAAGAAAAAGTTATAAACAGCCTTACTTGCTTTTTCAAACTCATCTATAAGAATTACCTTGCTTCGGCTACGCATAAGCTTGTCGGGCAATTCACCTTTATTACTGCCTATATAACCTCGTGGGCTACCAATCAAACTGTTAAGAGCATCTTGAGCACTGTAATTGCCGAAATTGATTTTTATCATAGGTTCATCTGCGGCTAACTTTTGATGAAGCAATCTTGCGACTTCTGTTTTACCGATACCGGAAGCACCACATATCAATACGGAAAAAATCGGCTGTTGCCCAATCCGGTTAAACAGTCTATATTTCGTCAATTCCTCTTTCAGACGTTTTTTGAAAAGCTCATTTCCAAAAAGATTTTGATTTAGATAGGCCAAAACATTTTCAAAATCAGATTGATCAATATCAACGATATTTTGAATTGGGTCTTTTTCAATTTCAAGAAAATCCTCAAGGTCAAGAACTTCATCAATCTTATAATACAGTAAATCTCGTACTTGTTTGCTGTATTGGCGTTCAATGATAACATACAGTGCAACGGATTGCTCTTGTTGAATTATATTCAACAAGAGCTCAGCTGGAGCGATGAGAGCGTCTGCACGATCTTCATTATAAAACAAAGAAGATAAGTCAATAAAGACTGAAAGAGTACCTGGTGGAAGTTCAAATTTCGATTGATCCTTAGCAAAAAAAGACCAACTTAATATTTGTCCACCTGCTTCCTCAATCGCTTTAACTACACGCTCTCTGTTCTTTCTGTCATATTCGTAAATGCTTACTCTGTCCATGATATCACCTAAATATTGATGTCTTGAATAATGGCAATGACATCAATGTAATGAACTTTTCCTTGCGCAAGAGAAATATTTCGAATACCATTTTTATCTTCTTCTCGAACGCCATCCTCAATATCCATACCGCTATCTTGAATATCGTTTGTCTCCTGCTGGTTCTTCTTTCCACTATCATTCAGTGCCATCATACGATTGATTTTTCGTTCAACATCACGACGATCAAATTCTCCACGATAAATACCGAGCACTGTGACTTTACCAATCTCAATATCTGAAATACTGTACTGGCTTTCCATCTCATTTTCAGCGCTCATAGGGATTTTGAGCATCATATGCTCATTAGTACCGAATCTATGTGGAAGTTCACCACAAAGTACATATGCAGATCCCTTAAACATAACTTCCATAAGAGATGTGAAGTTCATATTACCAATTCCCTCAACAGGAACCTGATTTACCAAGCCACTCATCAGTGCTTTGGTAGCCATCACATCATCGGAATTTACAACGGTAAGGTAAACGTCCTTAATTTTCACCAAGTTACCAACCTTGCTATCATCTAAACGACGTACCTCTTTAGCTTTCTCATAAATGGGCTTAAGAATTGTCGATTTAGAACTTACCACTTTTACAGTATCTTCCACTCGATTAGACCTGTTATGAGATAAATTTCCATTCAGATCTATGCTTGGTAAATACTGTCCGATAACAGGAATTTTGGAAGCAGCACTCGTGGTAACATCGCCATCGCCAGCCATTGCTAATTCTGTATTCTTGATTCGAGTGATTTTTTCTACTATTTGATTATCAAATAACATTGAAATTTCTGATGCTTTCTCGTTATTGATATAGTAGATATTAAACATATTCTTCAATTAGTTCCTCCTCGTAAGTGCTATATTTTTCCAAATACCTATTGGTATCTATTCCTGCGCACCTTTTTTGAGATTACAATCACGACAAAGCATTTGGCAGTTTTCTGGTGTGGTTTTATGTCTGCATAGCATGGTACTGCTCGTCGATCTCCTTTATGTTATAGTCCATCAGACCGGGAATCCCCATTTCGCCGCCGCATTCGTTGCAGAAAGCAGCCGTGATCTCAAAAGTATATTCCTTTTCCCGGATAGTCTGGTTGATTTTGATTTTCTTCAGGGTGTAGCTCGTTTCTCTGCGGCATTCTGTGCAGAAGTCTCTCTGGTTTTCCACAGCGGCACACTCCCTTCCGGTTTTACATTCTTTTTTATTATTGTATCCCTACCTTTGTTTTTCGTCAACAATAAAGCCGCTGACAGTCTGCCGCTCGCAGAATCCATCCGTGGGTTTCATGAGTCTTCAAACCCCCTAGACAAAAAAATCGGCACTCGCTTTTCCAGCGAGTGCCGATTTTGTTACCCTATAGTGCGCTTCGATTTTTGGCGTAAGTGGCGTAAGTTTGGCGTAAATCCGCTTTTGCGCGCTCCAAAAATCAAGGATTCATGCGGTTTTTTGGCAGTTATTAGTACATGCCGCCCATGTCACCGCCAGCGGCAGCAGGAGCAGCCGGGGGTTCGGGCAGGTCGGCCACGAGGCTCTCAGTGGTCAGAACCATCTCAGCGACGGATGCTGCGTTCTCCAGAGCGGAGCGGGTGACCTTGGTCGGGTCAACGATGCCGGCGGCGATCATATCCTCGACGTAGACTTCATTCTGAGCGTCAAAGCCGTAGTTGGGCTTGTTGGCAGAGATGATCTTGTCGATGATGACGCTGCCCTCGAGGCCGGCGTTCTTGGCGATCTGGCGCAGAGGAGCTTCCAGAGCCTTCAGGACGATCTTAGCGCCGGTGCGCTCGTCGCCTTCCAGCGTATCGCACAGCTCACGGACAGCGGGGATGGCGTTGATGGGAGCAGTGCCGCCGCCAGCAACGACGCCTTCCTGAACAGCAGCCTTGGTTGCGTTCAGAGCATCCTCGATGCGGAGCTTCTTGTCTTTCATCTCGACCTCAGTAGCAGCGCCGACCTTGATGACAGCCACGCCGCCAGCCAGCTTTGCCAGACGCTCCTGCAGCTTCTCGCGGTCGAAGTCGCTGGTAGCGGCCTCGATCTGGTTGCGGATCTGACCGATGCGGGATGCGATAGCGTCCTTGTCGCCAGCGCCGCCCACGATGGTGGTGTTCTCCTTGGTGACCTTGACCTGACGGGCATGACCCAGCATGTCAACGGTAGCGTCCTTCAGCTCGTAGCCGAGGTCTGCAGAGACAACCGTGCCGCCGGTCAGGGTAGCAATATCCTGCAGCATCTCCTTGCGGCGGTCGCCGAAGCCGGGAGCCTTGACAGCCACCACATTCAGGGTGCCACGCAGACGGTTGACGATCAGGGTGGACAGAGCCTCGCCCTCGATGTCCTCAGCCACGATCAGCAGCTTCATGCCGTTCTGCATCACCTGCTCCAGCAGGGGAACCAGATCCTGGATGACGCTGATCTTCTTATCGGTGATCAGGATGGCGGCGTTGTCCAGAGCAGCCTCCATCTTGTCGGTATCGGTGACCATATACGGGGTCAGGTAACCGCGGTCGAACTGCATGCCTTCCACGATCTCGTTGTAGGTCTCAGCGGTG
>ERZ835880.1397-NODE-1397-length-19741-cov-5.715534_pt1 | contig 19741 bp, 19 predicted proteins | sample MGYA00519944_ERZ835880 | MGnify/ENA primary metagenome ERZ835880 (study PRJEB31850, sample SAMEA3708787) | human gut metagenome | biome: human gut; feature: human-associated habitat; material: faeces | place: China | collected 2014 ... | reverse complement strand
TGCGATGCTCTCTGCAATTACAGACAAGAAAGTGCGTGCCGATCTTGCCATGACGGGTGAGATTACGCTGCGGGGAAGAGTACTTCCGATCGGAGGACTGAAAGAGAAGCTCCTGGCGGCAAAGAATGCCGGAATCAGGACGGTACTTGTACCGAGGGAGAACAAAAAAGATGTGGATGAACTTTCTTCTGAGATCACAAAGGGACTGGAGATTATTCCGGTATCGCAGATGGAAGAGGTTCTGAAAATCGCACTTATGCGTACACGGAGGAAAAAAGATGGTAATTAAGAATGTAAATCTGGAAACAGTCTGTGGAATTACAAGTAAACTGCCGGATCACACTTTGCCGGAGATCGCATTTGCCGGAAAATCCAATGTCGGTAAATCCTCTCTGATCAATGCACTGATGAACCGGAAGGCGCTTGCCAGAACTTCGGCAAAACCTGGAAAAACACAGACCATCAACTTTTACAATATCAACGAAGAAATGTATCTGGTGGACCTTCCGGGATACGGTTATGCAAAGGTTTCCGAGCAGGAGAAGGCACAGTGGGGAAAGCTGATCGAGCGTTATCTTCATGGCTCTAAACAGCTGCGAGCCGTCTTCCTTCTGATCGATATCCGTCATGATCCATCTGCGAATGATAAAATGATGTATCAGTGGATCCTGGATCAGGGATATCAGCCGATCATTATCGCAACAAAGCTTGATAAGATTAAACGCAGTCAGGTACAGAAGCATATTAAAATGCTGAAGACAGGTCTGCAGCTTGTTCCTGGAACAAAAGTAATTCCATTCTCATCCCAGACAAAACAGGGAAGAGATGAGATTTGGAAATTGATTGAGACAGAATATCTCGGATATGGAAATGACGAGGGGGCAGAGGATGACAAATAAGCGCCCATACTGGCAAGTTGCCGTAAGCTTGCTTTTCAGCATAGTAGCAACAGTTGGATTTGTACTGATCGGATGGAAATTACTTGGATTTCTCATGCCGTTTGTGGTTGGATGGATTATTGCTTCTATCGCCACACCGGTTGTTAACTGGTTAGAAAAACGTCTGAAGATCAGGAAAAAATTAGGATCTGCATTGATCATTATCGGAGTCCTGGCGTTGATGGGGACGCTGGGCTACTTTGCTGTCAGCTGGCTGGTTTCAGAAATCAGCAGTCTGATCAAAGACTTTCCGGAAATGTATGTGCAGCTCGAAAAAGGACTCCATCAAATTGGAATTTCTATGTCCGGAATTTTTAGCAAACTGCCGGATGGAATCCAGAATGGATGGACGACAACTGTTGCGAATCTGGATGACACGATGGGGAATCTGATGTCAAAAATCAGTGAGCCAACGGTAAGTGCCGCAGGAAATATTGCAAAGCGTGTGCCGAGTTATCTGGTGTCAACAATCGTTGCGGTTATGTCTTCCTATTTCTTTATCTCAGAGCGAGAAGAAGTTGTGACATGGGTCAAACAGATTGCGCCAAAGTCAGTAACTGAACGAATGATTATGGTGATAGATAACCTGAAATATGCGGTTGGTGGATATTTCAAAGCACAGTTTAAGATCATGGGAATTATATTTCTGATTTTGGCTGTAGGACTTGGGTTTTTGAAAGTCCATTACTTTGTATTGTCTGCATTTTTGATCGCATTTCTAGATTTCCTACCATTTTTTGGAACAGGAACTGCGATGATTCCGTGGGCGATATATGCGGTCTTTATGGGAGATTATAAGCGTGCCGTGGTACTTGTTGTGATTTACGCGATCACACAGATCGTCAGACAGTTGATCCAGCCGAAACTTGTCGGAGACAGTGTTGGTCTGAATCCACTGGTTACATTACTTTTAATCTATATTGGATATCGAATTGGTGGTGTAATCTGGATGATACTTGCCGTTCCTGTTGGAATGGTCCTTATAAACATGTGTCAGGCAGGTGCATTTGATTATATTTTTGATGATATGAAGATTCTTATTATCGGAATTCTGAAATTAAGAGATGAAGAGTAATGTAACTAAAAGATGGAAAGAAAGTAATTGAAAGGAGAAAAATATATGAGCAATTATGATGTAATTATTATCGGTGCAGGACCTGGGGGAATCTTTGCAGCTTATGAGCTGGCAGAGAAAGCACCGGAATTGAAGGTGGCGGTATTTGAAGCCGGCAATCCACTGGAGAAGAGAAAATGCCCAATCGATGGAAAGAAGATTAAGAGCTGCGTGAACTGCAAGACATGCGCGATTATGAGTGGATTCGGTGGAGCAGGAGCATTTTCAGATGGAAAATACAATATCACAAATAATTTTGGTGGAACATTGTATGAGTATATCGGTAAAGAGACAGCAATCGATCTGATGAATTACGTAGATGAGATCAATGTGAAATTCGGTGGTGAGGGTACAAAAATGTATTCCACATCAGGAACACATATTAAGAAACTCTGTATGCAGAATAAGCTGAATCTTTTGGATGCATCTGTTCGTCATCTTGGAACAGATATCAACTATGTTGTTCTTGAGAATCTCTATGCAAAGCTGAAAGATACTGTAGAGTTCCGTTTTAACTGTCATGTAGATGATGTGGAAGCGATTGACGGCGGATATCGCGTGATTACAAAAGATGGTGTAGATGAATGTAAGAAATGTATCGTTTCTGTAGGAAGAAGCGGAAGCAAATGGATGGAGAAAGTGTGTGAGAATCTTGACATCACAACAAAATCCAACCGTGTAGATATCGGAGTCCGTGTGGAACTTCCGGCAGTTATTTTCTCACATCTTACAGATGAACTGTATGAAAGCAAGATTGTCTACAGAACAGAGAAGTTTGAAGATAAAGTCAGAACATTCTGTATGAATCCGAATGGAATCGTTGTAAATGAGAATACAAACGGAATCGTTACAGTAAACGGACATAGCTATGAAGATCCGGCAAAGCAGACAGAGAATACAAACTTTGCGCTTCTTGTTGAGAAACATTTCTCAGAGCCGTTCAAAGACAGTAACGGATATGGTGAAAGTATTGCGCGCCTGTCTAATATGCTTGGCGGTGGTGTTCTTGTACAGCGTTTTGGTGATCTGATTCGAGGAAGAAGAAGTACACCGGCACGTATTGCAGAGAGTTTTCTGACACCGACACTTTCCGCAGAACCGGGAGACTTAAGTCTTGTATTGCCGAAACGTATTCTTGATGGAATCATTGAGATGATCTACGCTTTGGATAAGATCGCACCTGGAACAGCAAATGATGATACACTGCTCTACGGTGTAGAAGTTAAGTTCTACAATATGGAAGTGAAACTGGATGAACATCTTGAAACAAAACACAAGGGCCTGTATGTGATCGGAGACGGAAGTGGAGTGACACATTCGTTGTCCCACGCATCAGCAAGTGGTGTATTCGTAGCAAGAGAGATTGTAGAAGAAGTGTGAATTGCTAGAAGTTAATAGTTAAAATAAAGGGAAGTTTTTCATTTGCAGAAATTACACAAAGTGAGCTGATGTATTGCAGGTGAAAAACTTCCCTTTTTACTTATGTATGAAAATGAAAAGCTTGCGTTTCTGTTGTTTTCACAAATGAAACAGTTGGATTTTGTTGATTCTTGATTGAAGTGTGTTGAGATTTATTGGAATCTCCTTGACAGAAAGACATACAGATAGTATTATTTATAGTAAGAGAGTTTATGGCTGAGACTGGGTTGCTGGTCACATCGTGTGAACAGTAACGAGACTGGCTGTGAACAGAGAATGTTAGTGGATTAACATACAGGATTGTATGAATGAGAATTACAGAATCTATGTGAAAGAGAGGAACTGACAGATGGCGAATGATCACGGAGAACAGATTAGAATTGTACAGGAAACAGTTGCAGGTAAGGAGATTACATTTGCACATGTAATGGGAGGTCCGGCTCCGATTATTTATCAGAAACTTGGATTGAATCCACATCTGGATTATCGTTCTTCTGCAATTGGAATTATGAATATGACTCCACCAGAGTCAGCAGTTATCGCATCTGATATTGCAGTGAAAAGCGGTAATGTTTATCTTGGATTCGCAGACCGCTTTACAGGAACATTGATCATTACAGGAGAGATTTCTGATGTTACATCTGCATTGACAGAAGTTGTGGATTATTTCAGAGATTCTCTTGGTTATGTAGTCTGTGATATTACAAAACGATAGGAAGTGCGCTTATGGAACGGGAACGTATAACGAGAGAAGAGCTTATGGAGCGTCTGTTTCATGATGACTATGAGAATCTGAAAGGAAAGAAGCTTCGTATGACTCGTGTGCGCGTGCCGGGGAAGGAAGTCTGCATGGCGCATATTATTAGCAGATCAGATGAGGTTATTTACCAGAATCTAGGATTACATATCGGAACTCATGAAGGTGAGGATCACACAGGAGAGTCTATCGGACTTCTGCGTTTTACACCGTGGGAAGCAGTTGTGGTTGCTGCAGATGTAGCATTCAAGAGTGCAGATGTCGAGATCGGTTTTATGGATAGATTCTGCGGAACACTGATTCTGACTGGCGGATTGACACAGGTGCAGACAGCTGTGGAGGATGTAGTTCGATTTTTTGATGAAAGACTTGGCTTTGCAGTGTGCGAGGTTCATAGAAGTTAAGAAGACAGAGGCGTAACAGGATGAAAAAGATATTTTTAATGGGGAGAAGTGAAGCGGGGAAGACTTCACTGACGCAGGCTCTTAAGGGAGAAGAACTGCATTATGTGAAGACACAGTATACGAATACAGAAGATGACACGATCGACTCTCCGGGAGAGTATGCAGAGTCTAAGCATTTCAGTGTTGGACTTGCCTGTTTTTCATTTGAAGCAGACGTGATCGCTATGGTGCAGGCTGCGGACGAACCGTTCAATCTGTTCGGACCCGGAAGCAGATGCTTTATCCAACGTCCATTGATCGGAATCATTACAAAGATTGATTCACCGTACGCAAATGTTGATATGGTGAGACTTTGGATGAAGAATGCCGGATGTGAGCGCATTTTCGAAGTAAATAATAAGACGCGGGAAGGTATCAAAGAGCTCATGGATTATCTGAATGAGCCTGTGGAAATACTGACATTGGATCGTGCCAGATATAAACAGTCATTGGGATTGAATGACTGGGATCCACTACCGGAAGGAGTAGAGTATCCGGATGGCATGTAGATATCAAAAGATTAAGGTGACTGTTCAGAGCCAACCTTCAAAATGCTACGCATTTTGAAGGTGTGGCGTATCCGCCAAATAAAATTTCAAAAACAGTCTTAAAAATGCAAGCATTTTACATCTGTTTTTGAAATTTTGCTTGGCTCTGAACAGTTACAAATTAAGAAAAATATCCCTCTTGAGATATTTCTGGAAGATGAAATATGCTATAATGATTATGTAGCAATTAGTTCAATCAACAGAATGACATCAGGAGGGATTTTTATGTTGTGGACAAGAAGTGAATTAAAGGGAAGAGCAAAGTTCCTGTTGAAACAGAATTATTGGTATTCTGTTCTTGCGGCATTGATTTATACGTTTCTTTTGGGAAATGGATTTACGTATTTTTATAATGCACTAAAGAATAAGAATAGTGAGGTGGAAACTTCGATACAAGGTTTTCATCCGATTCTAATGTTGGGGATTGCAGCAACTGTAGCAGTTGTGGTTGTAATTTCATTTATTGTATATCTGGCTATTGCCTATTTCCTATGGAATCCAATGACTGTCGGCTGTTGTAAATTTTTCAAAAATGGAAGAGACGGAAGACAGGATGTGAAAGATATTTTCCGAATGGTAAGAGATTGCAATAAGACAATTCGTATGACAATGTTTTTGGAAACAATTTATCTTGTATTGTGGTCACTATTATTTATTGTTCCAGGTGTGATCAAAGGATATGAATATGCGATGGTACCGTATCTTCTGCTCGATCATCCTGAGATGAGCAGACAGGAGATTTTTGCGGAGAGCAAACGATTAATGATGGGGAATAAATGGGATGCATTCGTGTTGGATCTTTCCTTTATCGGATGGAATTTGCTGGGAGCATGTACGTTTGGAATCTTAACTTTTCTTTATGTAAATCCTTATCGGTATTATACAGAGGCAGAGTTGTATCATGTGCTGAGAGATAGAATGTGAACATAGATTTATATTATGAAACTTAGAATAAAAAAGTTCACGGCTGGTTGTAGACGATCAGTCGTGAGCTTTTCTTTTGCAAAATAAAAATAGAAGACAACGCAATATTTTCTATTGACATTAAAAACCAATGTGATAAACTTGTTTATGCAAGAACTGTTCACTGATGAACAGTTTATTAACAAACAGTTCCTGCGTGTGAAGATAGAAAGGAGGATTACAATTTTGTGTGAAGAACATTTTCATATCGGTCCACAGGTACATAAAATGGATCGTTCCATTTCAAAATTACTTGAGGTGAGAGTAAAAGCGGAAGGGTTGGATGAAGTAACCCTTATGCATGGCTGGATTCTGCGATATCTCTATGAACATCAGGAAGCAGAGATTTATCAGAAAGACATAGAGAAGTATTTCGGAATCTGCCGTTCGGGAGTGACGAATATCATTCAGGCTTTAGAGAAGAAAGGACTTGTCTGTCGTGCTTCGGTTGCGAGTGATGCAAGGCTGAAAAAGGTTATGCTGACAGAGGTAGGATGCGAAAGCCACGAAAAGCTTGGAGCGATTTTCAAGCGAATCGACGCAGAACTGGAAGAAGGAATTACCGAAGAAGAATTACAGGCATTTCAGAGAGTGACTCGTAAGGTTCATCTCAATCTAAGAAAAATGAGAGGAGAGAATTCATGATTCGTACTTTATTAAAAGAAGTAAAAGAGTATAAGGCAGCATCGATCGCGACACCGATTTTCATGATTCTTGAAGTTTTATTTGAGACATTGATCCCATTTTTAATGGCATCGATCATTGATAAAGGAGTTAATACGGGTGATATCTACCACATTTACAAAGTGGGTGGAATCATGATCGTAGCAGCATTTTTAGGTCTGCTTGCCGGAATGGCGGGAGGACGTTATGGAGCAAAGGCTTCTACAGGCTTCGCAAAGAATTTAAGAAATGCAATGTTTGATCGGATTCAGACATATTCGTTTGCCAATATTGATCATTTCAGTACAGCAGGACTGGTAACGCGTCTGACAACAGATGTAACAAATGTGCAGAATGCGTATCAGATGATGTTACGTATGATGATGAGAGCACCGGCAAGTATGGTCTGTGCGATGGTGATGGCATTTGCAATCAATGCAAGGCTGGCAAGTATTTATCTTGTGGCAGTCTTGATTCTTGGAATTATTTTGTTTTTTATTATCCGTCATGCAACTGCATATTTTCAGCAGGCGTTTCCAAAATATGACGCATTGAATGAGTCTGTTCAGGAAAATGTTTCTGCAATCCGCGTTGTAAAGGCATATGTAAGAGAAGAGGAAGAGACAAGTAAATTCAAACGTGCAAGTAAGAATATTTATGATATTTTTGTAAAAGCAGAGAAGAATGTTATCTGGAATGCGCCGATCATGATGTTTACAGTTTATACCTGTATCATTTTAATCAGCTGGTTTGGTGCGAAGATGATTGTTGTGGATTCTCTTACAACCGGAGAACTGATGAGTCTTCTTGCTTATTGTATGAATATTCTTATGAGTCTGATGATGCTTTCGATGGTTTTTGTTATGATCTCTATGAGTATGGCAAGTATGCGTCGTATTGCAGAAGTATTGGATGAGAAAACAGATATCCACAATCCGGAACATCCGGTATATGAAGTCACAGACGGAAGCATTACATTTAAAAATGTAGACTTTTCTTATAAGAAAGACAGTGCAGAGAAGGTTCTCAAAGACATCAATCTGGAGATTCGTTCCGGAGAAACGATTGGAATTATCGGAGGAACCGGAAGTGCGAAGACAAGTCTGGTTAATCTGATCAGCCGTCTGTATGACGTCACGGACGGAGAAATTCTGGTTGGTGGAAAAAATGTAAAAGAATATGATCTTGAGGTGCTCCGTAATCAGGTGTCTGTAGTGCTTCAGAAAAATGTCTTATTTACAGGAAGTATTTTAGACAATCTCCGTTGGGGAGACAAAGAAGCGACAGATGAAGAGTGTATCCAGGCATGTAAACTGGCCTGTGCAGATGAATTTATCGAGCGCTTTCCGGATAAATATAATACGCATATTGAACAGGGAGGAAACAATGTGTCCGGTGGTCAGAAGCAGAGACTCTGTATTGCAAGAGCATTGCTAAAGAAGCCGAAGATCCTGATTCTTGATGACAGTACAAGTGCTGTTGATACTGCAACAGATGCGAAGATCCGACGTGCATTCCGTGAAGAGATTCCGGATACGACAAAGCTGATCATTGCACAGCGTGTATCCAGTGTTCAGAATGCAGACCGTATTATTGTGATGGATGAAGGAAAGATTCATGGATTCGGAACACATGATGAACTGCTTGTGTCAGATGAGATTTATCGCGAGGTATATGAGTCTCAGACACAGGGAGGCGGAGATTTTGATGAAAATGGAGGTGAAGCATAATGCGCGGACCAATGGGAAAACCAAAGAATAGAGTGGAAAATCCTGGGAAATTACTTAAACGTCTGATGGATTATATTTTCCGGGATTATAAATTTCATTGCATTATAGTATTCATCCTTATTTTTGTAGGAGTTATTGCAAATGTTCAGGGAACAATGTTCACAAGAGATTTGATTGATAAATACATTACACCGTTCTTATTGTCCAGTGATACACCGAACTTTACACCGCTTGCACATGCAATCGGAAAAGTTGCTTGTTTTTATGGAGTCGGAATCGTGGCAACTTATGCTTACAACCGAATTATGATCAATGTGACACAGGGAATGATGATGAACATGAGAAATGATCTGTTCAGTCACATGGAGAAACTTCCGATTAAATATTTCGATACACATGCGCATGGCGATATTATGTCAATCTACACGAATGACATTGATACACTCAGGCAGATGGTAAGCCAGAGTATTCCGCAGATTATCAACAGTGGATTTACAATTGTCAGTGTATTTATCAGTATGCTGATCTTGAATATTCCACTGACAGCAGTGACGATGGTTATGGTTGCGATCATGATCTGGGGAACAAAGAAAGCTGCCGGACAGAGTGGAAAATATTTCCTTGAGCAGCAGAAGAATCTGGGTAAGGTCAACGGATATATTGAAGAAATGATGAACGGCCAGAAGGTTGTGAAGGTATTCTGTCATGAAGAAGAAAGTAAGACAGAATTCAAAAAGTTGAATGAGGATCTGTTTGTAAGCGCAGACCGTGCAAATACTTATGCAAACTTCCTCGGCCCTATGAACGCGCAGATTGGAAATATCAGTTATGTAATGTGTGCGATCGTTGGAGGTGCACTTGCTCTTAACCATGTCGGTGGATTTACATTGGGCGGTCTGGCAAGTTTCCTTACATTTAATAAAAGCTTCAGTATGCCGATCAACCAGGTGAGCCAGCAGCTGAATGCGATTGTTATGGCACTCGCAGGTGCGGAGCGTATCTTTACACTTCTGGATGAAAAAGTGGAAGTGGATGAAGGTTATGTTACATTAGTTAATGCGAAAGAAGAGAATGGAAAACTGACAGAAAGTGAGAAACGTACTGGCCGCTGGGCATGGAAACATACACACCAGGCAGATGGTTCTGTTGATTATGTTGAGTTAAAAGGAAATGTTGTATTTGACGGAGTGGATTTCGGATACAATGATGACAAAATCGTCCTTCATGATGTGAAGCTATATGCAGAACCGGGGCAGAAGATTGCTTTCGTAGGTTCAACAGGAGCCGGTAAGACGACAATTACAAATCTGATCAATCGTTTTTACGATATTCAGGATGGTAAGATCCGCTATGACGGAATTAATATTAACAAGATCAAGAAAGCAGATCTTCGACATTCTCTTGGAATCGTATTGCAGGATACACATTTGTTTACTGGTACAGTGAAAGATAATATTCGTTTTGGGAAGCTAGATGCAACAGATGAAGAAATCATTGCAGCAGCAAAGCTGGCAAATGCAGATGGATTTATCCGCAGACTTCCGGAAGGGTATGACACAGTGATCACCGGAGATGGAGCAAACTTAAGTCAGGGACAGCGACAGCTTCTTGCGATTGCCCGTGCGGCAGTAGCAGATCCACCGGTATTGATTCTGGATGAGGCAACAAGTTCAATCGATACCCGCACAGAGCGTATTATCCAGGAAAGTATGGACCGGCTGATGCATGGGCGTACTACCTTTGTGATCGCACACCGTTTGTCAACAGTTCGTAATTCTGACTGTATCATGGTACTTGAACAGGGAAGGATTATCGAGAGAGGTACACACGACCAGTTGATTGAAGAGAAAGGTAAGTATTATCAGCTGTATACAGGAAATGCAATATCAGCGTAGAAGAAAGTAGAGATAAAAAAGAACTGAACCCAGATAATTAATGTCAATGGGTTCAGTTCTTTTTGAAATAGAAATCAACGTTCAGTAAAATCTAAAGCTTCATGTGCAAGTTTACGTTCAGCTTCCCCAGCAGAACGGTATTTCAAAAGTAAATTCACTTCATTTTTTGTAAGAAGAATGTCGTTTTCACTATTTTCAATTTTAATACAGAAATAGTTTTTTACTTCAACTGATGATGGATTCTTTGCATTGCAGTACTGAGTGATAAGCGAGTCGACAGAGGTGTGATAGATCCAGGATAGTTCAGCAAGAAGTTGAAGGTTTGGTTCACGTACGCCGGTTTCATAATTTGAATAAGCCTGATGGGTGATATGCAGCTTTTTGCCGATCTGAGCCTGTGTGTAGTTATATTGCTTTCTCAAACGCCGTAGATTATCCGCAAGTTGAATATTTGCCATAGTTTCACCTCCGTTTCTATCATCCGTTAAGGTTCAAGGATGTCTTTTCCCTCAATGAGATATTCATAAGAAACGTCGAAGATCTCAGTTAGAGCTTTCAATTCTATGTCTGTAACGTAACGTTTGTTTGTTTCTATTCTTGTAATTACATTTTTGTCCATATCATATCCGCGCAATTGGAGTTTGTAAGCTAAAAGTCTCTGTGACATATGGCGTTGCCGACGAAGTTCAATGAGCCTTTTGCTGATCAGATTCTTCTCTCCGGTAATAGGTGTTCGTTTTGGCATAGTTCTAATCCCTCCTGCAAATAGTGTGAACAGGTTTGTCTCGTTTTTTGCACTTTTAATGATTTTACATGGAATTGGGTAACGGAAAGGTTATAAAAGTGAGACAAAAAAGAATTTAATGAAAATATATGATGTTATAGAAAAAAATAGAGTAAAGATTTTGTCAGTTGAAAAAGAAAATAAAAGAGAGTAATCATTTAATCCTTTGATATAATGGTTTCGACTAAAAAACTATAAATATTAAAGGAGACTACTCTCATGGATATTGTAACATTATTATTGCAATTTACATTTCATAAAATGAAAACTAAAAAGAGGAATATCATATTTCAACGCCGTCAGTCACCCGTTCCATGCAGCACCTGAAAGAAGCGGAACGCATGGTCGAACAAGTGAAAGCATTTGACGTGCGACAGAAAACGATTGTTGTAAAATCCTGTGTGCCGGAAGATTATGAACTGGCAAAGTACGATTCGCTTACGACGGAAGAAATCAATGGATTTAATTTCCAGCTCCGTACGGAACTCGGATTTTGGGATACGCTTTGCAAGGAACGAATGCTGGCATCCAAATTTCTTGTGCAGACCGATGTAGCAACATTTGAGGAATTGGTAAGAAATTCCTCGCTCCCTTGTTTCACAACAGATTATGTGCGGAATTATGAATCGGTTTATCCGGGGCGTGTGAATATTCCGCTGTCAGATCTAGAGGTGAATGTCACTTTTTATCTTGTTGCAAAAAATGAAAAAATAATTTCTGCTTTTTGAAACTTTTTGTATTGCGAATTCATCTAATAAGCATCAATCGATTGAGAGGAAACGAAAAACAAAAGGAAGAAGGTGGCGTGAAAAATGAAATCTCTTGTCAGACAGGCGCAAAGGGGAGATGATCAGGCGTTTGTAGAACTGATAGAAGAAAATAAACAGACAATGTATAAGGTGGCGGTCGGAATTCTGAGAAATGATTCCGATGCAGCAGACGCAATTCAGGAGAGTATCCTTACATGTTATGAAAGAATGACGGAGCTAAAAAAGCCACAGTATTTTAAGACATGGCTGTTGAGAATATTGATCAATAACTGTAACCAGATGCTCAGGGAGCGGAAGAAAGTAATCGGAATCGAGCAATATTATGGAACAGAAGATGGCAAAGGAAAGAATGGAGAAGAAAAGATAGCGGCGCCACCGGAAGCAGAGACTACCAACGAAGACTTTCTGGAATTGCTGGATCAGATGGAACAGCAATACCGGGTTGTTCTGATTCTGTATTATGTAGAAGAGATGAGCATACGGGAGATCAGTCAGACATTACAGATGAATGAAAACACAGTGAAGACAAGACTTTCGAGGGGGGGCGAGGAGCATATAAGAAACTTTATCTGAAGGCACATCTGGAATTTCAATATGAGTAAAGTGAAATTTTAGGAGACAGATAGGAACTGTGAGCAGAAAAGGAGGTTTTGAGGATGTCATTTGATGAGAAGATGAAAAAAGATCTGAAAAAAGATTTGGAGATTCCAGAGGTTGTAGAGCAAAAGATTCAGAATGCATATAAAGAAATAGGACAGGGAAAAGTAAGGATGAAGAAGCAGGACAATGGAAAGCAGAAGAGCAGAAAAGTGTGGGTAGCAGCATCTGTGGCAGTGATCGCAGTATCAGGAAGTGGTCTTTATGCAAATCCGGTACTGGCGAAGAATATCCCGGTGATTGGAAATGTGTTTGCAAAAATGCAGGAAAATAGAGCAAAGGATCTGTATGCAGGGAAAGATAAGACAGCTTATGGAATGATTGAAGATAATTCTGTGAATGTGCAGAATCCGGGAGCGGAAGCAGAAGATAACGGTGTGACAGTAACGGTATCCGATGCATACTGTGACGGATATGAAATGTATTGTACGATGACAGCTGTTACAGACAATGAGCAGATTAATCAGAAGAAATATCTGTCTTTTGAAAATAGTCTGAGAGTGCAAGTTGACGGAGAGGAATGTGGTGTAGAACTAACGTTGGAAAAAGCGGAGGATGGAAGTTTTGTAGGACTTGGACATATCAATGCAGATTGGTTGAAGAAAAAGAAATTTTCAGATCAGTCAACGGTAGATGTGCAGTTTACCAAAGTATATGGAAGAGAAGAAAATGAGCTGAGTACAACCAAATATGAGGAAGGGAAGAATCTGCTCAGTGGCGAATGGAGTCTGGAATTCACAGTTGATAAAGATACCAGCAAAACACAGACGTATGAAGTAAATGCTGAGGATAATGGATTCAAAGTAAGTAAGGTTGTAAAAGTACCGGCATCCACTTATCTTCAACTTGAGGTACCGGAAGCGTATGAGAATGTACAGATGATTATCACGGATGCGGATGGAAATGCACTCCAGAAGTTCGGAGGTAGTTCTACAGATCCGGAAAATGGAATGTACCAGATCAAGATGCAGTTTGAACAGACGGATACAGATCAGATTCATGTGCAGGTTGTAGATATGAATCAGAGTACGAATGAGGAATTGAAAGTTGTGGCAGAAATCACGGCAAGTTTGAATTGATGAGGAATGGCAGACTTTAAGAAGGAAGTCTGCCGTTCCATTTTTTTACTTCATGAGAAAGAACAATATTACGAAGCTTTCGGATATCCGTATAGTCAATCAATAGTTTTTCTTTGATCAGATTCAAACGATAGGAAATGGTATTCCGATGCACATGAAGTTCTTTGCTTACATCATTAATGTTCATAGAATGGTAAAAGTAGGCAGTAATTGTATCCACCAGCTGAAGAGAATGAACATGGTCATACTCCACCAATGTCAGATAGTCCTGACATAATAAAGTGTGAGAAAGCTCCAGGGGAATTCTTGAGATGAAAAAGTAAACATAATATTCAGTAAATGAATAGAACTTCTTTTCAGGGTGTAATTTTTCACCAAAAGAACGAACTTTTACAGCCTGTTCAAAATAGTACTTCAGCTGTGTGAGATCTTCAAAAGAATTCGAACTCCCTGCATGAATCTGATATTCCTTTAATAATTTTTTTAATCGGACAAAAAATTGATCAAGCTCTTTTTCTTCTTTATAATTGATCAGCACAAACAGATTTTCTTCGTAAGGAAAACTGTGGATTTTAGAGGAATCTTGTATAATCTGGTCACGGAGATAATACAGATATTCTCGTTCTTTACGCTTTTCCGGTAGAGAAAGGGAAAAGGTCATAAAGAAATCACAATTTGTTAATGCCTGAATTTGGGAAGATTCAACTGGAAGTTCTGAAAGCAACAGTTTTAAAGTATAATCCATCAGATCAAGATTAATGTCAGCGACGGTGATAGGTCCCTGCATCAGAATATTGAGTGCTTTTGCAAGAATTTCAGCATTCTCAATGTCCCTGTTTTCAAGTGGATGATTGACAGAAAAGATGATCAGATAACCTAAAGTACGGTTTTCTGTTTTCAATGGCGCTAGAATACGGGGAATCTTTTCACCAAGACCGGAAGAGTAGAGAAAGACTTTGTGTTCCTGGAAAAGCTTGTCAGATTCTGTATCGTGTCGGAATTGTTCAATTACTTCTTTGGAAAAACCGTGAAGATTGACCGCTTCATTCCATACAATATCATCAAAAATAGTATCAGTGCTTAATCCTACAATACGAAAAGAGGAATTTGTAACCATGATTGGATTTAGAAAGATTTGTTCTCGTGCTGTATCAATCAGATTTTGGATTCCAGCTCCTTCTGAAAGTGTGTTAAATAAAAGCTCTGTTACGTCTTTATTCATTACAGATAACTCCTTTGTATATGATAAACAATTATAACCTGAAAAATTGTTATCTGCAACAGTGAAAAATTTAACAAAGTCATATAAAATGAATGTCAATAAAGCTTTAGAGATGATGGGAAAGCTTACAGAAGGAGGAAGAAATCATGAAGTATGATAAACTTTTTGAAACTGCAAAGATCGGTTCACTGACATTAAAGAACAGATTTATTATGGGAGCTATGGGAGTAGGATTTGCTGAAATGAATGGAAATCCTACAGATCGAACAGTTGCTTATTATGAAGAACGTGCAAAAGGGGGATATGCACTGATTATTACAGAAGTTACCCGTGTACAGGATACAGAATTCTGCACACCATTAGAGCCATCTCTTGGATCAGATAAATTCATTCCGGGATGGAAAAAGGTAACAGATGCTGTACATGCGCAGGGAGCATACATTTTCCCTCAGCTTCATCAGCCAGGAAGACAGTACACAAAAGCAATCTTGGGACATGACACATCAGCACCGTCCCCAATCGCCTGCCCGGTTTTTGATGAGACACCACATGAACTGACAACGGAGGAAGTATGGGATAATATCCATATGTTTGGGGATGCTGCGGTAAGAGCAAAAAAGGCAGGATTTGATGGAGTAGAGATTCATGCGGGTCACGGATATCTTGTTCAGCAGTTCCTTTCACAGTTTTCTAACAGAAGATTTGATGAGTTTGGAGGTTCTATTGAGAACCGTGCAAGATTTGCATGTGAGATCTGCAAAGACATCAAGAAGAAATGTGGTGAGGATTATCCGGTTATTATCAAACTTTCCGGAGAAGAGAAAGTACCGGGAGGAATGACGATCTCTGATACAAAGATCATCGCCAAATATTTGGAAGAGGCAGGATACGATGCGATAGAAGTAACAATCTGTAATTATGCTTCTCTTGACTGGATGTCTGCACCAGAAGATGAACCAATGGGATTCAATGCTTATAATGCGGAAAAGATTAAAGAAGGAGTTCATATTCCGGTTGCTGCAATTGACAGAATCAATACACCAGAAATTGCAGAAGATATTATTGAAACAGGAAAAGCAGATTTTGTCTCTATTTCAAGACAGTCTCTTGCAGAACCATTTTTCCCTGCAAAGATTAAAGAAGGAAAAATCTCAGAGATTACACCATGTATTAACTGTCTGCAGTCTTGTATGGGATACATGACAGATCCGAATCATCTGACAGCCTGCTGTCTGGTCAATCCAAGAGTCGGTCATGAGGCTGAATACACATTTAAAGAGGCTGAGCAGAAAAAGAATATTATGGTTGTTGGATCAGGACCGGCCGGACTTTACGCTGCGTATGTTGCAGCCAAAAGAGGACATCAGGTAACCGTCTATGAAGCAAAAGCAACGCTGGGAGGACAGTTTAGAATTGCTGCATTTCCACCGGCAAAATCACTTCTGACAGGACCGCTTCGTTTCTGGCTTCAGGAAGGGAAAAAAGCAGGCGTCAATTATGTGTTAAATACAGAAGTGACAAAAGAACTGGTAGAAGAGAAGAAACCGGATGCAGTGATTCTTGCAACAGGAGGAAAACAGCTGGTTCCTTCGATCAAAGGAATTGACAAGGAAAATGTATTCCTGGCACATGATGTTCTGGAAGGAATAAAGAAAGTTGGAAGAAATGTACTGATTGCAGGAGCAGGTCTTGTAGGTCTTGAAACAGCAGATTTTCTGCGTGAACGCGGTGGAAGGACAAGTACATTGATTGATATGATCCCTGCTGTAAATTATGGAATCCTTGGCGTCGGTACACATTTAAAAGCCCGTTTGGATTCGATCGGAACACAGTATATTATGGGCGCAAAAATCAAAGAATTTACAGATACGGGAGTTGTATACGAGCAGAACGGAGAAGAGAAAACTGCAGATGGATATGACAGTATCATTATCGCAATGGGAGCAAAAGCTTATAATCCATTGGAAGAAGAACTCAAAGGAATCGTTCCGGAGGTACATGTAATCGGTGATGCAAAAGAGGCGGGGCAGGCCAATAAAGCAACCGAAGAAGCAGCGGCGGTTGCATTTAGAATTTAATAGAAAATAGTGGGATAAAATGCCAGAATCTGGAATCGGCAGAAGGTTTCGGGTTCTGGTTTTTTTACAGAAAAATAATAGTGCCTGAACTAGGTAAATCGTGTATAATAAAAAACAAGAATAATTTGGAAAAAAGAGAAATAAAAGAACCAGGGAGAAATTTACCATGTATGAAATAATGACTGCCGATGAAGCAATCCGGCTGATTCGGGACGGAGACTGTATCTGTGTGAATTCATTTGTCGGAATAGAGAATCCAATTGAACTTCACGAAGCAATTTACAGAAGATACCAGAAGATGCAGTCCCCAACACATCTGACAATGATTTCCAGTGCCGGTTTTGGTGTTTGGGATGATGAACATAATGCAGAAGGATACATCAGAGAGGGTGCTGTGGACAAGCTTATCTGCGGGCATTTTGGAGCAATGCTCAGTACAAAGAAACTGGTTTTAGAAGACCGGTTTGAGGCATATAATCTTCCTCTTGGATGCATTTCACATGCAATCCGTGCACAGGCCGGAGGTCTCCCGGGTGCACTTTCAAAGGTGGGACTGGATATATTTGTAGATCCAAGAAAAGAAGGGCCCGGAATTAACAGAATCTCAATTGATGATTCACTGGTCAGGCATGTGGAAGTGGATGGAGAGGAATTTCTCTATTATAAATTACCGAAAATTAATATTGCACTGATTAAAGGAACAGCAGCAGACCGAAAGGGAAATATTACTTTTGACGATATGTTTATGTCCGGTGATGCGCTGTCTATTTGCCAGGCAGTAAAAGCGAATCGCGGCAAGGTGATCGTACAGGTAGACCGCCTGGTGGACACCCCGTCACGACCGAGAAATGCAATTATTCCGGGATGTCTGGTAGATGCGATCGTTGTGGCAGAACCGGAAGCAAGAAATGAAGCCTATACAGCACTGACTGGAAGTTTTGAGATTCCATATGAAGAGTGGAATACATGGAGTGAGCGCTTAGATTCTGTCTCAGTGAAACAGTCAAAGAACAGTACGGTGGCAAATATCATCGGAAAACGTGCATCGAAGGAATTACGTGTAGATGATATTGTAAATATTGGAATCGGTATTCCGGAGATGGTTTCTCGTTTTGCAAGAAAGAGTGGAATGCTTGATATGGTGACATTGACGGTTGAGTCCGGAGGAATCGGAGGATTTCCGGTTTCAGGAGAAGCATTTGGAGCAATGATCGGTGCGGCATCTGTCTATGATATGGCAAACCAGTTTGACCTTTATGATAATGGTGGCCTCGATGTCTGCTTTATGGGCGCGCTTGAAGTGGATAAAGAAGGAAATGTGAATGCACACCGTGGACCGGGAGCGTTTGCCGGAATCGGAGGATTTGCGAATATCACAGCTAAGACACCAACCGTTGTATTCTGTTTCAGCTTTACAGCAAAAGGACTGGAAGTTTCACAGAAGAAGGGGATTGTTGAAATTGAGAAGGAAGGTTCTATTTCGAAATTTGTAGATCGAGTCAAGAGTATCAGTTTTTCTGCCAGACGTGCGATCGCAAATGGACAGAAGGTACTTTATGTGACTGAACGCTGTGTATTTCGCCTGACACCGAAGGGGCTGAAATTGATAGAAGTATATCCTGGAATCGATGTGCAGAAAGATATTTTAGATCTTCTGCCATTCGAAGTGGAAGTATGATATAGAAAATCAATGCAAAATAAGATGAAGATTTGTTAAAATAGTTCATGGACTTCATCACGTTAAATTGATACAATTTATCCACAGGACAACAGAAAGGACATTATTATTATGGAAAAAGGTACAATTTTTAAATTTCATAATGATCTTGATACAGATCAGATCATCGCATCCCAGTATCTGCTTCTGCCGAACTTAGATGAGATGAAGAGCCATACATTTGAATCATTGGATCCGGATTTTGCGAAAAAAGTAAAACCGGGAGATTTCGTAGTCGGAGGAGAGAATTTTGGTTGTGGATCCTCCAGAGAGCAGGCACCGGGTGTGCTCAAAGCACTTGGAGTACAGGCTGTCATTGCGAAATCATTTGCAAGAATCTTCTATAGAAATGCAATCAATATCGGACTTCCGATCATCGAATGTCCAGAGGCTGCGAAAGGAATTGAAGCCGGAGACGAAGTGGAAGTTGATTTTGATAATGGTATGATCTATAATCGTACAAAAGGAACGGAATTTAAGGGACAGCCATTCCCGGAATTCATGCAGAAACTGATTGCAGCAGGCGGACTTGTAAAATATACAAATAGTAAAAAAGCAAAATAAAAGTGATGCCGGGCAGAGAATTACAGGATCATAGAAGGGTGGAACAGATGGATTTATATTATAAAAGTACAAGAAATTCTAATTTGAAAGTGACTGCATCGGAAGCAATTTTAAAAGGACTTGCTCCGGATGGAGGACTTTTTGTGCCGGAGAAGCTTCCGGTACTTGGAAAGTCTATGGAAGAACTGAAGGATCTGAACTATCAGGATACTGCTTATGAAGTTATGAAGTGTTTCCTTACAGATTTTACAGAAGAAGAGTTAAGGAATTGTATTGAAAAAGCATATGACAGCAAGTTTGATGATGAGGCAATTGCTCCACTTGTAAAAGTAGAAGATACTTATTATCTGGAACTGTTCCATGGAGCAACGATTGCATTTAAAGATATGGCACTTTCTAT
>ERZ835880.1395-NODE-1395-length-19775-cov-6.861258_pt1 | contig 19775 bp, 14 predicted proteins | sample MGYA00519944_ERZ835880 | MGnify/ENA primary metagenome ERZ835880 (study PRJEB31850, sample SAMEA3708787) | human gut metagenome | biome: human gut; feature: human-associated habitat; material: faeces | place: China | collected 2014 ... | reverse complement strand
CTTCGCCGTACTTGCCGTCCAGCATGGCCTTCTGTTCGTCAGTCAGGATCATGATCAAAGTCCTCCTTGTAAAGATATATCGTAAACTCAGTTTTCAATCAGTGACATGCGAGAATCAGCGCGCACCGCATCGAGCAGCGCCTCGGAGACTTCGATCTCGCCGAGATGCAGCGTATTTTGGATGCGGATGATCCTGGGGTGATCGCGGTCGATATTCCGGCAGCATTTGAGCGCCACGCGGATGGCGGTCTCCTCGTCGTCCACGGTGCAGGGCACCGACGCGTCGCCCAGACAGTTGCAGGCGATGGCGTTGGCGTACATGGATTCGAGGTCGAGCTGTTCGGCGACCTTTTTCGTGATGACGTCGAACAATCCCACGCCGATGCCGTTGCCATGGCTGGCGGGCGTTACATCGCAGAGCACCAAGCGCTGATAGCGCGGGATGTGCAGCACGAACTGCTTGAGCACCGAACTGCGGCCGAGAATGTTCGGGTCAAAGCCTGCGCCGGAGATATCCTTGCCGATCGCGCCGCAGACGATGACATCCGCTTCATCCAGCATGATGTAGGGCATATTGCCCTTGGCGATTTGGACCAACTCCTTTTCCCGCTCGACCAGATGCTCCGCGGGGACAGCTTCGACGGCGTATGTCTTGTCGTAAGCGCTTTCGAGGATGGCGATGCCAAAGCCGACGGGAGCTTTTTGCAGAATGAGACGGGCGGTCTCCTCAATGGCGTCGGCAAAGACCTCGGGGGCTTCCTCGTGCACGGCGGAGCAGCCCTTGTGGTTGCCAAGGCCGATGACCAGCATCTTGCAGAGGCCGCTCTGGATGGGGCCGACGAAGTCGGTGTGCAGCTTTACGCGGTTGATCGGGACGATGAGGTCGGCCTCATAGGCTGCGCGGTCGAACCAGACGGGGCGGCCGTTGGCGCAGTTGCCAAGGTAAACGGTGTCCACCGTTGTCACAACGGGAACGCCGAGACGCTCCTCCGTGATCCCGTAGCCCGCGAGGACCTCGCGCTGGCCTTCCTCCGTGCCGCCGCCGTGGCTGCCCATGGCGGAGACGATAAAGGGCTCCGCGCCCAGCTCTTTGAGCGAGTTTACCGTCGTTTCGACGATGGTATAGAGATTTTGGATGCCGCGGCTGCCGACGCCGACGGCGATACGCATGCCGGGCTTGACGAGCGCGCGGATCTCCGGCTTCGCCATTTCCCGACGCACGGTACTTTCAATATCTGTCAGGCAGGTCTCGTCAAACTGCTGCCGCACACGATACATCCTCGGCAGCGGACGCTGCAGGTCTTCTTCCAGAAGGATCGGCATGAAAACACCTCTTTTCGGATGTAAAATACAGAGAAAGAGAACACAGAACATGAGTTATGCAACCAGTATACAGGCTGTGTCTACGTGCCATATTGTAGCTGTTCCGCAGAAATTTGTCAATCGTATTGTTGACCATGTTAACGCCGTGAATTTTGGTAAAAATGGACGGAAAAAAGGAGACGGCCCTGACCGTCTCCTTTTTGAAATGATCAATATCAAACATTGGTGCGCAGCAGATTCGCAGACCACATCAGATGGGCGTGAAGTACTTCCTCCAGCTTGTCGAGGTCGCGGGAGCGCAGCACGCGCAGGATCTCAAGGTGCTGGCGTGCGCTTTCGTGGACATCGCCGAGAACGTTGACAGAGAGCGACTGATAGCGGCGCAGATTGGAATTATTGCCCGCGACAATCTCCTTAATATAATTATTGGTGCAGCGGTCGACAAGAAGGGAGTGCAGTTCCCAGTCCAGCTCGGAGAACTCGCCCTGGGCGGGAGAATCTCCCTGCTCGCAGGCATCGTAGATCGCCTGAAAACGGCGCGTGAGATCGTCGATCTCATCGTTGCTGATGCGATAGATCGAGGTTTTGATCGCCTGCATTTCGAGCAGGCAGCGGACCTCGTAAAGATCCTCCATGTCCTTGGAGGAGAGCGGCTTGACGTAAGCGCCGATGCCGTTGCGGATCTCGACGAAGCCCTCACTGGCGAGCGCGCGCAGCGCTTCGCGCACGGGCGTCCGGCTCATGCCGAGCTGCTGGGCGATCTGGTTTTCACTCAGGATATCCCCCGGCGCAACAGATCCCTGGCAGATGGCATCCTTGATTTGGTTGTAGGCCTGCTCGGAAAGAGTCGGCTGGCGTTTTGCTTCAAACATATGGTATCACACTCGGTCGCAAAATCTTGGATCGTGAAAAGCACAGACTATCCACAATCTGCATACAGGTATTTTACAAAAGAATCCGGCAAAATGCAATCCCTATTATAAATACAATTCGTAATATTCTGCCGAAATATAACGAAACACGGCGGTTTTGGGCGTATGCCCAAAACCGCCGTGCCATATTTTCATTACAGGCGCCCGTAGATGCGGGTCGTCTCGTGGATGGACTTTGCGAGCTTTTTGCTCGCCTCGCCGCTCAGCATGCGCCACTGCCAGTTGCCGCTGCTCGTGCCGGGGGTGTTCATGCGGCAGCCCTTGCCAAGGCCCAGATAGTCCTGCATCTGCGCGACAAACAGGCGGCTCTGGCAGCTCATGCCGCCGCGGATGATGCCGGCGTTGAAGCCCTCCTCGTCATTGAGACCGAGGTACTTCTTCGCGAACGCGATGTCCGCCTTATCCGCCTCCGTGCGCCAGAGGGCGAGGGGCGCGTTGTCGTGCGTGCCGGTGTAGCAAATGCTGTTGAAGTTGCAGCTATGCGGCAGGTAGTCGCTCGGGTCGCGCGAGTCGAACGCAAACTCGAGGACCTTCATGCCGGGAAGACCGGAATCGGAGAGCAGCTGCACGACCTCGGGCGAGGGATAGCCGAGGTCCTCGGCGATGAAATCGAGGTCGCGGAACCAGCCGGTCAGCACGCCGACGAGCGACATGCCGGGGCCCTTGACCCAGCGGCCGTTTTTGGCGGTCGTCTCGCCGTAGGGAATGGCCCAGTAGCTCTCGAAGCCGCGGAAATGGTCGATGCGGATGACATCGTAGAGCTTCTGCGCGCCGCCGATGCGGCGGATCCACCAGCCGAAGCCGTCCTTCGCCATGGCCTCGTAGTTGTAGAGCGGGTTGCCCCAGAGCTGCCCGTCCTCGCTGAAGCAGTCAGGCGGGACGCCGGAGACCTCGGTGGGCACGTTGTGCTCGTCCAGCTGGAACATTTCGGGTTCTGCCCACACGTCGGCGGAGTCCATCGCCACATAGATGGGCAGGTCGCCGATGATGCGGATGCCGAGCGAGTGGATGTACGCCTTGAGCGCTTCCCACTGGCGGAAGAAGAGAAACTGAATGTAAGTGAAAAGCTCCACATCCTCGCGCAGCTCGGCGCGGTAGCGCTCGATGACCTCGCTGCTTGTGCGGCAGCGGATGTCTTCGTCGTCCCATTCCGTCCAAGACTTCATGCCGAAGTGGCGCTTGAGCGCCATGAAGAGGGCGTAGTTCGGCAGCCAGCGCTCATTTTCCCGCTCAAATGCCGCGACGGCCTCGCGGTCGCGTGTAAAGCCGCGCGCCTTGGCCTTTTCGAGCAGCATAAAGCGGCACGCGTAGATTTTGCCGTAGTCGACATAGCGGGGATCGTCGCCCCAGTCGCAGGCGTTGACCTCCGCGCGCGTCAGGAGCTTATCTTTGACGAGCAAGTCTAAGTCGATGAAATATGGGTTACCCGCAAAGGACGAAAAGCTCTGATACGGCGAGTCGCCGTAGCTCGTCGGGCCGAGCGGCAAGAGCTGCCAGTATTTCTGCCCCGCGGCGGCGAGAAAGTCGGCAAAGTCATAGGCGGCCTTGCCCATCGTGCCGATGCCGTGGGGCGAGGGAAGGGACGAGATCGGCATCAGAATGCCGGAGGAACGTTCGATCAATGGAACCACTTCTTTCTGGAAAATGAAGGATGAAAGGCGTTAACCCTTTACCGCGCCTGCGGCCACGCCCTTGATGATGTACTTCTGGCACAGCAGGTAGAACACGATGACAGGGATGATGCTCAGCAGGATCAGCGCCATCGTCGCGCCGAGGTCGACGGTGCCGTAGCTGCCCTTGAGGTACTGGATGTGGATGGGGATGGTCATGTACTTCGTGCGGTCGAGCACGAGATAGGGCAGCAGATAGTCGTTCCACACCCACATGATCTCGAGAATGCCGACAGAGATCATCGTGGGCCGCAGCATCGGCAGCACGACGGAGAAGTACGTGCGCAGCGGGCCGCAGCCGTCGATGGCGGCCGCCTCCTCAATTTCAAGCGGGATGGATTTGACAAAGCCGACGAACATGAAAATCGCAAGCCCCGCGCCAAAGCCGAGGTAGATGATGGGGATGGTCCAGGGGGTGTTGAGCTTGAGAGTATCGGCCGTCTTCGACAGTGTGAACATCACCATCTGGAACGGCACGACCATCGAAAAGATGCAGAGATAATAGACCATGCGGCAGAATTTGCTGTCCACACGCGCGATGTACCACGCGGCCATCGACGTGCAGAGCAAAATCAGCGCGGTCGAGACGATGGTGATAAATAAACTGTAGCCGGCGGATTTTAAGAACGGGTAGTTGCCGAACGTCAGGCCCTTGATGAAGTTCGCCCAGCCGGCAAAGCTCTCCGCGTTCGGGAGGGCGAACGTGTCGGTCTTGACATAGGTGTTGAGCTTGAAGGAGTTGATGACCACCGTGAGGACCGGCAGCACATAGATGACGCAGATGACGCCGAGCACGATGGAGAGGATCGTCTTGCGGCGGGCTTCTGCGGAAAGAGAGTGCTTGTTCATTACTGCTGCACCTCCTTTTTGCGGTTGGCACTGAGCTGGAGAAGACCGATGGTCGCGACGAGAATGAAGAACAGCACGGCCTTGGCCTGCGCGGTGCCGCGCGAGTTGGCGTTCTGCCCATAGAACGTGTTGAGAATGTTCAGCGCGAGCATTTCGGTCTCTTTGATCGAGCTGCCGTCGGACAGGATGGTATAGGGCTGGCCGCCCGTGAGGGCGAGGTTCTGGTCGAAGAGCTTGAAGCCATTCGTAAGAGAGAGGAACGTGCAGATGGTGATGGAGGGCATCACATTCGGGATCGTGACTTTCCAAAGCGTCTGCCAGCGGCTCGCGCCGTCGATCTTCGCGGCCTCGAGCATGTCCTCGGGCACGGCTTGCAGGCCCGCGATGTAAATGATCATCATATAGCCGATCTGCTGCCAGCACATCAGGATGATGAGCCCCCAGAAGCCGTACTTTGAGTTGAGCAGGATCGACGTGCCGTAGCGCGAGAGGATGCCGTCGAAGATCATCGACCAGATGTAGCCGAGCACGATGCCGCCGATGAGGTTCGGCATGAAGAACACCGTGCGGTACAGGTTGCTGCCCTTGATGCCCTGCGTGAGCGCATAGGCTACAGCGAAGGCCAGCACGTTGATGAGCACGAGCGACATGACGGCAAACAGCGCCGTGAACCAGAACGAATGCACAAAGCTCGCATCCTGGAACGCGCGGCGGTAGTTTTCAAGGCCGACAAAATGCGCGTCGCTCGTGACCTTGAATTTGCAGAAGGAGAGATAGATGCCCTTGCAGAACGGATAGACAAAGCCGATGATGAACGCGCAGACCATCGGCCCCATAAAGAGCGGGAACCAGCGGCGGATCGGGCGGCGGATCATCGAGCTGTTGACCGCAGCGTTGCTGTGCTTATGTTTCAATTCGATCAACTCCCAGCCAAAGATAGAATATTGCTTTTGTTTCTGCACGGCGGGCGCTTCATGCGGCGCTCGCCGTGATATGCAGGGAGGGACGGGCGAAATCGCCCGCCCCTCTCATTTGTGCTTTTCAGATGCGTTTGCTTTTTTAAAAGCGGCTTAGCCGTTGGCGGCAGCGTACTGCGTGGCCCAGCCGTCGACAAACGCGGTCTTGACGAGCTCCCAGTTGGCATCGCTCTGGTCGGCGTCGTACTGGTTCATCGCGGAGACGAGCGCAGCGCGGTAAGCATCAACGTTCGGCTGGAAGTTGGTGACCCAGGGCATGATGTAGTTGCCGTTGGTGGTGTAGTCGTTGGCGTCGGCGAGGAAACCGTTGGTGGATTCGGCAGCCTGCTTATAGGGCATGGCGGCGAATTCATCGACCAGCATACGGGAGACCTCGGGATCGGTGACCATCCAGTTCATGAATTCGAGCGTGGCCTGAATGTCTTCCTCGGAAGCCTTGGCGTTGACAGCCCAGCAGTTCTCGGTGCCGCAGTTGAGACCCGCGTTCTCTTCGCCCGCAACACCGCAGTAGAACGGGATCATGGACAGGTTGTCAAGACCGTACTGACCGTCGCCGGTACCGGTGAGCTTGGCCCACTCCCAGGAGCCGTTCTGATAGAACACGGCCTGCTCCTTGCCGAACTCGTCCGCCGCGTCAAAGCCGCCGGCAGCGAGATCAGCAGGATTCACGGCGCTGTTGTTGATGTACAGATCCCACAGGTTCTTGTAGTTCTGCATGTAGGTACCCTTGATGGAAGACGGGCATTCCTTCCAGGCGTCGGGATCGTCCACGGACTCGTAGTAATACTCGAGGTTCGCGAGGTGGCCGGTGAAGCGCCAGCTGGAATCGTCGCTCATGGAAGAGGAGGTGAAGGCGTCGAAGCCGAGCTCGGAAGCACGAGCGTGGATGTCCTCAGCGACGGCCTTGAGAGTCTCAAAGTTCGTGATGTCGCCAAGCGTGTAGCCGGCCTTTTCGAGCAGGTCTTCATTGACGATGATGCCGTAGCACTCGTAGCAGTAGCCGATGGAGCAGAGCTTGCCGTCGGCGTCATAGAGGTTGTAGGCGTCGGTGTTGAGCTCGTTGGCAACGGCGGTGCCGCTCAGGTCATAGCAGTAGTCGCCCCAGGTGTCGACAGCGGCCTGGTTGCCCACGACGAACAGCGTCGGGGGAGCGGACTTGTCCATCTCGGCGGTCAGGGTCTCGTTGTAGGTGCCGGAAGCGGCGGTCACGACGGTGACGGGCACGCCGGTCTTCTCGGTGTACATGGCGGCGACCTTCTGCAGGGTCTCGTCGGCTTCGGGCTTGAAGTTCAGCCAGTAGACGCGGCCGGAGGCAGTATCGCCGTCGCTGTTGTCAGCGGAGTCATCCTTCTTATCGCCGCAGGCGACAAGAGAAAGCGCCATGACAAGAGCAAGGATCATTGCAAGATACTTTTTCATTTCATCAATACTCCTTTTTAAATTTATTTTCACGCGGTTCCCGCGGGAAAATCAGTGCTTGAGCTGCCGCACGGACGCACCCTCGCGCAGCGCGGTCGGCAGAGTGACGTGGCGATGAACGCCGCGTCCCTCGATGATGTCGAGCAGAATCTCGACGCTCGCCTCTCCCATGGCGGTCATGGGCTGGCAGAGGGTGGTGAGCATGGGATGAATGTATTCCGAGACGCTGATGCCGTCGATGGCGATGACGGAGCAGTCCTCGGGGATGGAGCGGCCGCTTTCGCGCAGGGCGCGCATCGCGCCGATGGCCATGTCGTCCGCAATGGCGAAGACAGCCGTAAAATCGGCGGGGGAGCGCAGACGCTTTTGCATGGCGGCATAGGCGTTGGCAATGGTGAAATCTTCGGCGCAGATCAGGTCTTCCGGATGCTCTGTTAAGCCGAAGTCGCGCAGCGCGCGCTGATAGCCAAGGTAACGGAGCTGGGAGATCGAACTGTCGTCGGGGGCGGCGGTCAGCACGGCGATGCGGCGGTGACCGTTTTTGTAAAGCTCGCTGACCGCGCGGTAGGCCTCCTGCTCGTCGGCGATGGAGACGGAGGAGTACGACTCCGGCGGAAGTATACCGTAGGAGTTGGTGTAGGAGCAACAGACATAGGGCACGCCGAGAAGCGAAACCTCTTCGGGCGAATAATCGCTGCGCCCGCCGAGGAAGATAATACCGCGCAGGCGCTTTTCCTTTTCCATCACCGCACCGCACTGAATCTCGTCGTCGCCGGACGGAATTTGACGCATGACCATCGTGTAGCCCGAAGCGTCGAGCTTTTGCTCGATGGCGTGAATGATGTCGGTGTAGAAGGGGTTCTGCACGCCGCGCACCACAAGGCCGACCGCGTCAGAACGAATTTTGACGAGGTCGCGCGCGCTGTTGTTCGGCACATATCGGTGCGCCTCGATGACGGCGCGGACCCGTCTGCGGGAATCCTCACTCACGTCCGGACGGTCGTTGAGCACGCGGGAGACGGTGCTGACGCTCACGTCTGCGAGCTTTGCAATATCCTTGATGGTCATGCCGACGCGCCCCCTGCGATGATTCCGGAAACCTTACCGGTAACGTTTCCAATCCTTGCTTACAGCATAGTCCCCACAGCGGGCAAAGTCAAATGAAACTTGCCGTTTGTGGTAAAAATGGGGAAAACATACAAGAAATGTGCACCGATCATTGACGAAACAGCCAAAGGATCAGAGAATAGCTCTCTTAACGTTCAGCTTATGACGTGCCTGTACCACTTTATGAGCGGCTTATAGCAAAATGCGGGCCAAAATCGGCGTTTCTGTGCAGAAACGAAAAAATTCCCCGTTTTCCACCGCTATGCGGCAGAAAACGGGGAACGATCTGTGGCTAAAAAAGCCTTACTTGAGCAGCAGCTCCGCGATCTGGATGGTGTTGGTGGCAGCGCCCTTGCGGACCTGGTCGCCGCAGCACCAGAGGTTCAGACCGCGCTCGTCGGTCAGGTCCTCACGAATGCGGCCGACATAGACGATGTCCTGATCGGACGTGTCGAGCGGCATGGGGTAGACCTTGTTCTTGAGGTCGTCGACGAGCTTGCAGCCCGGGGCGTTTGCGATGAGCTCCTTGGCACGCTCGACGCTGATCTTCTCCTTCGTGCGCAGCACGACGGATACGCTGTGGCTGCGGATGACGGGCACGCGCGCGCAGGTGCAGCTGACCTTCATCTCGGGCAGGTGGAGGATCTTGCGGCCCTCGTTCTGCATCTTCATCTCCTCGCTGGTGTAGCCCTCAAAGGCCTCGCCGCCGATCTGGGGGATGATGTTGTACGCGATCTGATACTGGAAGACCTTGGGCGCAAGGTGTTTGCCCTCGGAAAGGGCCTTGACCTCATTGTTGAGTTCGTCGATGCCGCCCTTGCCCGCGCCGCTGACGGCCTGGTAGGAAGAGGCGATGATCGTCTCGATGGGGCTCTCCTTGGCGAGGGCGTTAATGGCCACGAGGGTGACGATGGTGGTGCAGTTGGGGTTCGAGATGATGCCCTTGTGCCACTTCACGTCCTCGGGGTTGATCTCGGGGATGACAAGGGGGACGTTGGGGTCGAGGCGGAACGCGCTCGAATTGTCGACGAACACCGCGCCCGCCTTGACGATCGAAGGGGCAAAACGCTCGGCGATGTCGTTCTCGGCCGCGCCGAGGACGATATCAAGGCCCTCAAACGCGTCGTCAGACGCCTCGACGATGGTGCACTCCTGACCGCGGAACATGATTTTGCTGCCCGCGCTTCTGGCGCTTGCGATGGGACGAAGGGACGCAACGGGGAAGTTGCGCTCTTCGAGAATTTTGATCATTTCCTGACCGACGGCGCCGGTGGCACCGAGAATACCGACATTGACCTGTTTCATACTACATTCTCCTTCACAAAACTATTGTACAGGACACGGATGGCCTGTTCGAAATCTTTTTCTTCCACGCCCACGATGATGTTGAGCTCTTCGGGGCCCTGCGTGATCATGCGGATGTTCACGCCGTTTTCGCCGAGCTTGGCGAAAATTTTACCGGAAACGCCGGGACGGTACGCCATCTTGCGGCCGACGGCGGCGACGATGGCGATATGCTCCGTTACGGTTATCTTATTCGGCTGCACCTCTTTTTGCAGCTCGCCCAGCATTTCGTAGAGCGAGCGGGACACCTTGTCGGACGAGACGACGAGCGAGACGTTGTCGATGCCGGACGGGAGGTACTCGACGTTGACCTCGTGCTTGGCGAGCACGTTGAGAATTTTTAAGAGCGAGCCCGGTTCACTCGAAATGCCGGTCTTGGCGATGGTGATGATGGAAAAGCCCTTCTTGCCGGCGATGCCGGTGATGAAGCCGCCCTCTTCCATCTCGTCGCCGATGGACTCCAAGATCATCGTGCCGGGATGGTCGGGCGCGTTGGTATTGCGGATGTTGAGCGGGATGTTTTTCTCGCGCACGGGGAAGATCGTGCCCTCGTGCAGGACCTGCGCGCCGATGTAGCTCAGCTCGCGCAGCTCGCTGTAGGTCACGCGGCGGATGGGCTCGGGATCGTCGACGATGCGCGGGTCGGCCATCAGGATGCCGGAGACGTCCGTCCAGTTCTCATACACGTCCGCGCCGAGCGCCGCTGCCGCGAGCGCGCCGGTGATGTCGCTGCCGCCGCGGGAGAACGTGCGGATGTGCCCGTCGGGCATCACGCCATAGAAACCGGGGATGACGACCTTGCGGTCCTCGGCGAGGGAGCGCAGCGCCGCGTAGGATGCGTCCTGATCGACGGTGCCGTCGAACTTGAACTTGATCCAGCGGGCCGCGTCGACGAACTCATAGCCGAGGTATTCGGCCATCAGCCGTGCGGAGAAGTATTCGCCGCGCGAGGCGAGCTCATCCTGGCTGATGCCATTTTTCATCTTGTCCCACAGCGCGTCGAACTCTTTGTCGAGGCTGATGTGCAGGCCACATTCGGCGATGATCTCGTTGTAGCGGTCGCGGATCATGGCGAAGATGTCCTCGCACGAAACGCCGTACTTGATGTGCGCGGCGCAGAGATAGAGAAGATCGGTGATCTTATGGTCGCCGGAGAAGCGCTTGCCCGGCGCGGAGACGATGACCACGCGGCGGGCGGGGTCGGCTTCCACGATGGACTTGACCTTGGCGAACTGGCGGGCGTCGGCGAGCGACGAACCGCCGAATTTCAAAACTTTGAGCATGAAGTTTATTCCTCTTCGGCCGCGTAGCGCGCAAGCAGCGCGTGCGGGTCGTCCTTTCGGTAAGATTCATAGGCGTCGAACGCCTCGCGGGCGCTGCACTCGCGGGTAAAGTATTCGCCCATGCAGCGGAACAGCCACTTGCACTGCGTGCCGGAGAGGTTCACCGAGCAGGGGGTGAAGGAGTCAGCATAGAAGCTGCGGCAGCCTGCGGCAACGTCGAGACAGTCGCGCAGCACGTTCGAGCCGGTCGGGTAGCCGCCTGCGCCCGCGCCGGAAAAGCTCTGCTTGCCAAAACGCGATGCGAACAGCGTGACGAGGTTGCCGGTGCCGTCGGTGTGCGCCTCGGGCGCGGAGGAGGGGAAAAGCGTCGGGCAGACGAACGCGGCCACGGCACGGCCGTTTTTCTCCGCTCGGGCAATGAGCTTGTAGGTCAGGCCCTCGTCCTTCGCCTTGGCGATGTCGCCCGCGGTGATGGACGAGATACCGACACAGGGGATGTCCTCTTCCCTAATGTTCACGCCGAAGGCAAGGTCGGCGGAGAGGACGATCTTGCGGCGCGCGTCCAGACCCTCGACATCTGCGGTGGGGTCGGCCTCGGCGTAGCCGAGCTCCCGCGCCTTTTGCAGCGCGGGCGCATAATCCGCGCCAGAATTCGTCATGGCGGAAAGCATGTAATTCGTTGTGCCGTTCAGAATGCCCTCGACAGCCTTGATCTCATCAAGCTCAGACGCGCGGGAGAGAGAGGTGAGCCAGGGAATGCCGCCGCCCGCGGCGGCAGTGCAGCGCAGCGCCACGCCTTTTTCTTTTGCAAGGGAGGTGAGCTCTTCAAAGTGGGCGCACATGAGCTGCTTGTTCGCGGTGACGACGTGCTTGCCCGCACGCATGGCCGCGCAGAGGTAGCTGTACGCCGGCTCGATGCCGCCTATGACTTCCACCACAATATCAATCGAGGGATCGCGCACGATCTCGTCGTAATCGGCGGTCACGGTGCATGTGAGCTCCGGGCGGGGACGGCGGGAGAGAACAGCTGCAACATGCAGATCGGTTCGCCCCTCGCACAGCTTATAAAAATGGGAACCGACGGTGCCGAAGCCCAGCAGCGCAATATTCACGGGGAATGACCTTCTTTCTTTTTTTGATACTCCGTCAAGTGCGGACGAATTTGTGACTTACGCCGAAACTGTCCGCGGAAGAAAAACACTTGACTTTTTGATGGAAACAATATAACATAGCGTTTGTGAAAATACAATAGGGAAAACAAAAAAAACTTTTCCCGTGAGATACAGGAGGAAACATCCATGCAGTATCAGAGCACCCGTGACAAAAATTTAAAGGCCAGCAGCGCGCAGGCCATCTTAAACGGCCTTGCCCCCGACGGCGGCCTCTACACGATGTCATCGTTTGACGAGGTCAAGTTCGACTATACTACTGTATTAAATATGGACACGATGTCCATGTCGACGAAGATCTTATCCAAGCTCCTGCCCGACTTTTCAGAAGCGGAGATGGCAAAACTCGTCCACGACGGCTATACCGGCAAGTTTGAGACCGACCACCTGACCCCGACCGTCCCCGTCGGTGAGGACTTCATCCTCGAGCTTTTCCGCGGGCCGACGAGCGCTTTTAAGGATGTGGCGCTCTCGATGCTGCCGCGCCTGATGACCGCGTCGAAAGAAAAGCTCGGTGTGGACGACGAGATCATGATCCTGACCGCCACGTCCGGCGACACCGGCAAGGCGGCGATGGAGGGCTTCTGCGATGTGCCGGGCACGAAGATCATCGTCTTCTACCCCCACGGCGGCGTGAGCGCCGTGCAGCAGGCGCAGATGGCGACGCAGGCGGGCGAAAACGTCTGCGTGTGCGCGGTGCGCGGCAACTTCGACGATGCGCAGACCGGCGTGAAGAAAATTTTCTCCGCCGTCAGCAAGGATCAGCTGCTCGAGGGTAAGGGCGTTCGCCTGTCCTCGGCCAACTCCATCAACATCGGCCGCCTCGCCCCGCAGGTCGTCTATTATTATAGAGCGTACGCCGACCTCGTGCAGGCGGGCCGCATCCAGCCGGGCGACAAGGTCGACTACGTCGTGCCGACCGGCAACTTCGGCGATATCCTCGCGGGCTACTTCGCCAAGGAAATGGGCCTTCCCGTCGGCAAGCTCGTGTGCGCGTCCAACGCCAACAATGTGCTGACCGACTTCCTGCGCACGGGCCGCTATGACCGCCGCCGCCCCTTCTACAAGACAGTGTCCCCCTCGATGGACATTCTCGTCTCCAGCAACTTGGAGCGCCTGCTCTATCTCCTCTCCGGCGACGACAAGCTCATTGCGGATCTGATGAAGCAGCTCAGCGAAAACGGTGAGTACGAGGTGCCCGCGGACATGCTCGAAAAGCTGCACGAGCTCTTCTGGGCAGGCTTCTGCGACGACGAGGGCGCGAAAACCGCCATCGGCAAGGTCTGGAAGGACGACCACTACCTCTGCGACACGCACACGGCGGTCGCCTGGGACGTGGCGCAGCAGTACAAGCAGGCGAACCCCGAGCACAACGCCGTCGTCGTGCTCTCCACTGCCTCTCCTTATAAATTCCCCGCCGCCGTGCTCGAGGGCATCGGCGAAAAGGCTGAGGGCGACGAGTTCGACGTGATGGAGCGGCTCCACAAGGTCACGGGCGTGCCCGTGCCGAAGAATCTTGCCGACCTACGCTCCCGCGCGGTGCGTCACCGCGACGTGATCGACCGCGGCGAGATGCTCGACTACGTGCTCGGCAAGGCCGCGGCGGAAAAGTGATAAAGGAGAATAAACATGTATATTACCTGCCTTGATATGGAGGGCGTGCTCGTCCCCGAAATTTGGATCGAATTTGCCCGCGAGAGCGGCATTCCCGAGCTGACGCGCACCACGCGCGACGAGCCGGACTACGACAAGCTGATGAAATGGCGCCTGGGCGTGCTCCGCGAGCACGGCCTGGGACTCAAGGAAATTCAGGAGACTATCGCGCGCATTGACCCGCTGCCGGGGGCGAAAGAATTCCTCGACAAGCTGAGATCTGAGACGCAGGCCATCATTTTGAGCGACACCTTTGAGGAATTTGCACAACCGCTGATGAAAAAACTCGGCTGGCCGACCATTTTCTGCAACTCTCTCGAGGTGGACGCCGACGGATTCATCAGCGGCATCAAGATGAGATGCGAGCATTCCAAGCTTACGACCGTGCGCGGCCTTCAGTCCATCGGCTTTGAGACCATCGCCAGCGGCGACAGCTACAACGACCTCGAAATGATCGAAGCGTCCAAGGCGGGCTTCCTGTTCCGCACGACGGAAAAGATCAAGCACGACTACCCGCATCTGCCCGCTTTTGAGGGCTACGACGAGCTTTTAGCGGCCATCGAGCAGGTCATCCGCGCATAAGGGAAAAACAAATATCCAGCTTGAATGAAATAATATTCATTTAAAATTTGTTCATTTTGACGATTGACTTTTTTCTCCAAAAAAATATTATAATCAGGCGAAACGCAGGGGAAATTCTCCTGCAAGGCAAACATTTGTAATAAAATAGGAGGAGAAAAATGTTTAGCTTTCTGATCTGCCTCGCGTTGCTGATCGGCGGCTACTTCGTTTACGGTGGCATCGTCGAAAAGACCTTCGGCCCTGACGACCGTGAAACGCCGGCTGTCAAGATCAACGATGGCGTGGACTACATGGTTCTGCCGCAGTGGAAGCTGTTTATGATCCAGCTTCTGAACATCGCGGGCCTCGGCCCCATCTTCGGTGCCCTGCAGGGTGCTCTGTGGGGTCCCATCGTGTTCCTGTGGATCACCTTTGGTACGATTTTTGCCGGTGCGGTTCACGACTATTTCTCCGGTATGATGAGCGAGCGTAACGAAGGCGCTTCCATCTCCGAGATCGCCGGTATCTATCTGGGCGGCGCAATGAAGAACGTCATGCGCGTGTTCAGCGTGGTGCTGCTCGTTATGGTCGGTACGGTCTTTGCGGTCGGCCCTGCCGGTCTGATTGTCACCCTGTTCAAGAACGGCGGCCACGAGGGCATCGTCGCCACGACCCTGTTCTGGCTGATTATCGTTCTTGTCTACTACTTCATCGCGACTTTCATTTCCATCGATAAGATCATCGGTAAGATTTACCCCCTGTTCGGTATCTGCCTGATCATCATGGCCATCGGTGTTGCCGTCGGCATCTTCACCAAGCCTGAGTACACCATCCCCGAGATCTGGAACAACTTCGGCTCCATGCATCCCTCGGGCACCCCGGTGTGGAGCTTCATGTTCATCACCGTTGCCTGCGGCGCGATCTCCGGCTTCCATGCCACGCAGAGCCCCCTGATGGCTCGCTGCATGAAGAGCGAGAAGCAGGGCCACTTCGTCTTCTACGGCGCAATGGTCTCTGAGGGTATCATCGCTCTGATCTGGGCTGCTGCCGGCTGCGCTCTCTACACCGGCGAAGAGCTCCTCGCTCTCGGCGGCGGCGGTTCCACCGCTGTTTACGATGTCTGCTCCAAGACCATGGGCGGCGTGGGCATCGCGCTCGCCATGCTCGGCGTTATCGCCTGCCCCATCACCTCCGGCGATACGGCGTTCCGTTCTGCCCGTCTTGTTCTGGCCGACTGGTTCCACATGGAGCAGAAGAGCTGGAAGAACCGTCTGATCCTCTGCGTGCCCGTCCTCGGCATCGGCGCGATCCTCGGCATCGGCAACGCCCTCGGCAAGATCGACTACACCATCATTTGGCGTTACTTCAGCTGGACGAACCAGACCCTCGCCATGATCGTTCTGTGGGCCGCTTCCATGTACCTCTTCTATGATAAGAAGAACTACTGGATCACCGCTGTCCCCGCTACCTTTATGAGCGCTGTGTCCGTGACGTACTTCCTGCTGGGCAACGAGTGCCTCGGCCAGTTCCTGAATACCAAGACTGCTGATGGCGCTACCGTTTACAACACTGCGGTTGCTTACCCCGTCGGTATCATCGCTGCTATCGTGTTCCTTGGCATCTTCCTGTACACCATCAAGAAGCGCAATCCCCAGCCTCACTACGAGACGCTGCACAAGTAAACCATTCGTAGAGCGGTGGGAGAATCCTCTCCCACCGCTTTTTTCAGATTTTGGAGGAGCTTTATGATTTTTGCACCTGTGCGCCTTGGCGAAACGAGTCTCAACGCCGAAGCTGTCGCCGCGGACAAGAAGTCCTGCAAGCGTTTCGGCCCCTGCGGCGTGGGGAAAGAGGCGCTGTTTTTGAATAGCTATTTTATCGACCGGCGCTACTATGTCGCCTTTTCGTCGGTGCGCCGCGTCTTCAAGCGCGTGGCGATGAGCCAGGGCGGCTTTTCGGGCAAGGGCGTGTTCGGCGCGATCCCCTATCTCGTGGTGCAGTATGACGGCGGGAAGGAAAAGCAGTGTACCTTCAAGCGCGAGGAAGACGTGGACGCGATGCTCGCCTATATCGGGGAAGTGCATCCCGAGATCCCGACGCTGAGCGTCGGCGGCGAGCAGCGCTTGGAGCAGAAGGCAAAGGAAGAGGCTGCGCGCTATCTTTCCGAGCTGACGAGCGACGCGCAGAGCGCGAAAGAAGAGCTGGAAAAGGCGCAGAAGTTCCTCTCCGGCTACCCCGAGCTGACAGACCGGCTCTCCAAGGCGGCCAGAGCCAAGCGTGTGAACCAGCATACAAACCCCGCTTACCGCTGGGTGGCGCTGGCCATCGTGCTGGCGGGCGCGGCGGCGATGGTGTACGGCATCATCTCGTGGCGCAACGGTGGGGACTTCGGCGTGTATTTTGCCCTCTTCGGCTTTGCGGCGATCTTCTTCTTTTCCGGCGCGCACGTGCTGCCCACGGCGAAGAACAACAAAAAGGCCGTCGCCCGTGCCTGGGAAGAGGCACAGGCCAACCTTGCCCACGTCCTGCCGGACGATTTTCCGCTGCCGGCGCGCTATGCGCACCCTGTCGTGCTCACGCGCATGATCCGCATCCTGCGCGAGGGCCGCGCCCAGAGCGCAGATGAAGCGCTCGAGGTGCTGAAATCTGACCTCAAGGCGCTCAACGCCGATGTGCAGGTCTCGCAGGAGGAATACGACGAGGTCGTCGCGATCAAGTCGATGTTCCTGCTGAGCGATTATCAGTGAGCGGATATTGATTCATTTCGTCAAAAAGCCCATGGATTTTGCAAACCCATGGGCTTTTTTCTGTCGCCTGGCAAGTGAATATAAGAGCGGTAAAAGAAAAATGCTTGCAAAGCGATCGCTTTGCAAGCATTTTTTATCTCTTTTTGCTCTTTGCCGTGGGCTTTGGCTTGGCCCAGCCGGATTTGCGCTTAAAGCTTTTCGGCTTGTCAGCGCCGCTGTTCTTCGGGCTCTGCCCGCCGCGGGGCGCGTCGTTTCTGCGGCCGCCGGTCTGAGCGGCGGAGGGCTTTTTGCCGCCGCCGGATTTGCCGTGCGGCATCGCGCGGTCATCGCCGTACGGGCGGACAAGGCACTTCGGCCCGTAGCCGATGAGATCCTCGCGTCCGGCCTTTTTGAGCGCCTCGATGACGAGCTTTTTCTTGTCGGGGCGGAACCACTGGAGCAGCGCGCGCTGCAATTCCTTGCCGTGCGGCGTCGTCTCGGCGAAAACGGGCGCCATGTCGCGCGGGTCGATGCCGGTATAGTACATGCAGGTCGAGAGCGTGCCGGGCGTGGGGTAGAAGTCCTGCACCTGCTCGGGCTTGTGACCCGTGGAGTGCAGAAATTCCGCAAGCTGCACGGCGTCCTCGAGTGTGCAGCCGGGGTGGGACGACATGAGGTAGGGAACGAGATACTGCTCGCGCCCGTTCTTCTCGTTCACGGAGCGGTATTTGTCCCAGAATTTTTCAAACACGTCGAAGTGCGGCTTTCCCATGTAGTCGAGCACGCCCGCCACGCAGTGCTCGGGCGCGACCTTGAGCTGGCCGGAGATGTGGTACTTGACGAGCTCGGACAGAAAGGGACTTCCCTTGTCCTCGAGCAGATAGTCATACCGGATGCCCGAGCGGACGAAGACCTTCTTCACGCCGGGGATCGCGCGAAGTCTTCGCAGCAGCTCGACATATTCCGAGTGGTCGGGATCGAGATTTTTGCAGGGGTAGGGGGCAAGGCAGTTCTTGTTGCGGCACATGCCGCGCTTCAGCTGATCCTTGCACGACGGGTGGCGGAAGTTGGCGCTCGGGCCGCCGACGTCATGGACGTAGCCCTTGAACTTCGGGTCGCGGGTGAAGCCCTCGACCTCGCGCACGCAGGATTCGATCGAGCGCGAGGTGATCATGCGCCCCTGATGGAACGCCAGCGAGCAGAAGTTGCATCCGCCGAAGCACCCGCGGTTGTGCGCGACGGAAAAGCGCACCTCCTCGATGGCGGCGACGCCGCCGAGAGCGTCGTACATCGGGTGCACCTCGCGCATGTAGGGGAGCTCGGCGACCTCGTCGAGCTCCTCACGCGAAAGCGGCATCGCGGGCGGATTGACGACGAGCGTGTCACGCCCGTGCGCCTGCCAGAGCGCTTTGCCGCGAATGGGGTCGTGCTCCTCGTATTCGAGCTTTGTCGCGAGCGCGTAGGCGTGCTTGTCCCCGCACACCTCTTCATATGACGGGCACTCGACATGGTCGAAGGCGCAGACTTCGGGCGTGCGCGTCACAAACGCCGTGCCGCGAATATCTGTCAAGGCATCTGCCTTTTCACCATTGGAGAGCCGGCGCGCGATCTCGCGCGTGGCATATTCGCCCATGCCGTAAACGAGCAGGTCGGCCTGTGCGTCAAAGATCAGCGCGCGGCGGACCTTATCGTCCCAGTAGTCGTAGTGCGCAAAGCGGCGCAGGCTCGCCTCCAGTCCGCCGACGACGATGGGGACGTCGCCGAAGGCCTCGCGGCAGCGGTTGGCGTACACGATGGTCGGGCGGTCGGGCCGCAGGCCCATCCGGTTGCCGGGGGAGTAGAGGTCCTGCGTGCGGCGCTTTTTCGCCGCCGTGTAGTGCGCGACCATCGAGTCAATGTTGCCGCCGCCGATCATCACGCCGTAGCGCGGGCGGCCCATCGCGCGGAAGGCGTCCGCGCTGTGCCAGTCTGGCTGGGCGAGCACGGCCACGCGGTAGCCCTCGTGCTCCAGTACGCGTGCGATGATCGCCGTGCCGAAGCTCGGGTGGTCGATATACGCGTCCGCCGTGACGACGAGGAAGTCATAGTAGTACCAGCCGCGCTCGACCATCTCGTCCTTCGAGACCGGCAGAAAAGCCTTTTCGATCTTCTTTTTCTTCATTGTTCGATAACTTCCTGCAATCTCTTCCAGCAGGATTCCTCATCGTATTCGAAATTCTTTTCAAATGTGACGCTTTCCGCGTCCTCGCAGACGGGGTGGAAGCCCCACTTTTCCGCGCAGTGGAGGCCGACTGCATTGCTCTTCGGGATGCGGCCGGTCGAGAGAATGGAGCAGCCGCGCGAGCGCGCATAGGAGAGAGCCTGACCGACGAGCTTTTCGCCGAGGTTGCGCTTCTGCACGTCCTCCTCGAGCCAGAATTCGCCGATCGTGCCCACACCGCCGCGGCAGGAGACAACGCTGACCGCACCGATGACATCGCCGCCGTGCATCACGTCGAAATGCCCCGCTTCGCCCGAAGCGCGGTAGTAGATGCCGCCCTCGAAGCCTTTCGGGTCGTTGACCCAAGGCTGCTTGCGCACGGTGGCAATGTTGTCGCCGAGGTGGGAGGCGTCGTCGCGGAAGATGACATTGAACGTGCCATTTTCGTACTCGAGCTTTGCAACGGCGGTGTTTTCCGCGTGGCCGGTCTTGTCGATTTCGTGCAGTGTCATGCCCTGAAGCGTGCCGACGATGATGCGCATGGCCATGCCGTGGGAAAAGA
>ERZ835880.1378-NODE-1378-length-20010-cov-18.057028_pt1 | contig 20010 bp, 20 predicted proteins | sample MGYA00519944_ERZ835880 | MGnify/ENA primary metagenome ERZ835880 (study PRJEB31850, sample SAMEA3708787) | human gut metagenome | biome: human gut; feature: human-associated habitat; material: faeces | place: China | collected 2014 ... | reverse complement strand
CGAATACTCACCTGCTTGTTATAATTCACTAAACCTGTTACCAATCCCTCGATCCGGGACATAATATCCGTCTCCATCTTTCCCTTGTAATCTTTTGCAGTCACCACGGAAAACGATCCGGTAGCTCGTTCCTTCGAGATCTTCTGGTATCCGGTAACAATGACCTCATCTAAATTCTCCGCCTCCGATTCCAGCACCACGTTCACCTCTTGCTGTTGCGCCCCCACCGTGATCTCTTTATTCTTCATGCCCACGAATGAAAAAACCAACACGACAGGCGTATCCCTATCACTCTGTAACTCAAACTTCCCGTCAATATCGGTAGCAACACCCGTCATCGTCCCTTTCACCAACACGGTAACCCCCGGTAGCGGTAGTCCTTTATCATCTTTCACAATACCTTTTATCAACCGTTTTTCCTGCATGGCAGGTTGCTCCCCCTTAGCCCGAATCAAGATAACGTTATTATAAAATTCAAACTCCAGATTCACCTTCTCCAGCACCATTTTCAAAACCTCTTCTAGTTCCATGTCTTTCACCTTCACAGAAACTTTCCCTGCCTTATTCACCAATTTCGAATTATACATGAAACGCTGTTCCGTCTGTTGTTTTACCGCCTTCACGAACTGTTCCACGGATACATCCGATAAATCGAGAGACACCATATTCTTCTGCGAATAAACGTTCGCAGACAGATTTAAACTGAACAAGAAAACAAATACGATACAACATTTCATCATCATTAAATTTTTCTTGTACCTTTTTAATAGATCAAAAGACCTAATTAATCGCTTTTTTTTCATACTATTGTACAATTTATATTAGAAATATAGATTCACGGAAACCGGATGCCGAACCTGAGAAATTTGTTATCCGGTTTCTTTTTTTATACTCTTTTTTATGAATATCCTGTCTCATACCACGTAAAAAGGACGGCTGCATCTGCAGTCGTCCTTTATATCATGTATGGGTAATAAAACTCGCTTAGAAGAGATCTACACTTCCAAAGAACTTGTCATTGATTACATAATATGCCTTGTACTCTTCCGGCTTTACATAAATATTTAATGTCTTAATGCATCCGGCACGATGTCCCTCAGCTACAAACTGTTTCTTTACCTTATCCTCAAGTTCTCCAAGATTTGCAGCATTCTGCTGATACTGAACAATGATTTCGGTCTTTGCCGGCTGTTTTTCTTTCTTTGCCTTTGTAGCAGCCTTTGCTTTCGTTGCAGCTTTCTTCACAACAGGTTCTGCCTTCTCAACAACAGCCTTTGTTGTTGCCTTTGCAACTTCTTTTGCCTTCTCTTCTACAACTTCTGCTTTCTTTGCTGCTGCCTCAGCAACATCCCCGACTTTTGATTCTACTTTTTTTGTAGCATCCTTAACCGCATTTTTAACTTCTGTCTTTCCCTCTGGTGTCTTCATCAGCTTCACGTCAGAAACTGCTTTGTTTAACTTCTTCTCCTGCATAACGATTCCTCCTAACCAGAATTATTCACATACTAAAAATTTTTCAATTGCATCAAGTGCTGCTTCTTCATCGGCACCCTCCGTCACAATATCAACCGACATTCCATCGGATGGATTAAACGCCATAATTCCCATAATGCTCTTTGCATTAATTCTGCGGTTATCGCTCTCCAACATAATATCGCTGTCGAACTGACATGCTACCTGAACAAGTTCTGCGATTGGATTGTCGTGTCCTTCTGACACATTAGAAACGATCACATTTTTCTTACTCATACGCTCTCCCTTTCCAAAACTATATAACTCATTCTCAAATATATCTCACTTATCCAGGAATTGCAATATACGAACTTTATTTCTGTTAAATCTTCACGAATCATCCATAAAACCTTGTCCTTAATTGTTCATTTTTACAATGAAAATTAACGGTCCAAATAAGTAAAGAAAATGTATCCTGCTTTCCGGAACCAGTCATCCGCATCTTTATAACTTTTTGACCTCGTGGAATGGGTCTGCGGATCATAATAATAAATGCTTCCAGAGGTATATCCCGTCACTAATACGGCACTGTCTGTTCCGGTCATTGCAAATACCGGGCTGCCCTTGCTGACATAAAACAGAATCTCCTCTACTGTGCAGCCGGATATATCAAGAACAACTGAATCTTTTAATGTATTTTCAATCGCGCTTTTCGGGGTTCCTCCATTGTCAATCAGTTCTTTTACACTGAGCCCGTTTCCTCTGTAATTAAGCATGGCACTGACCGCCTGAACCACGGATGATGAACTCTTATCCGCATCGTTTACTTTCAGGCTGCTAAATGCCGTCTGTGCCGATTTACGCGCACGCATCCATACATACTGCTGCTTGGAATCCACCACAACTCCCATATGATTATTGGCGCAGACGATGGCATCCGCGATCTCATCGGTTGCAAGCAGCACATCACCTTTTTTGTACACATAAAAGTATTCCTGCGACTCCTTATTTTTCACGGAAACGTCACGCGGATTTTCCAGTAAAACAGATTTGGAAGTCAGCATTTTAATTTTGGATGCATCCGCCCCGTTTTTCATCATAAGCTGGTACTGTGTTTCCTTGCGATCTGTCACGGTTGATCCCACGGTAACTTTTTCTTCCGTGTCTCCCTCACGGTTCATGATCGCATCGGTTCCTGCAGCCACATAATGTCCGCCGGACTTTTTGATCAGATGAATGGTAATTGTATAATCCTCCACCGAAATGAAACCGATACTTCCCCTGGACGGTTCATACGCCTTTAAGATACTGTGTGAATTTTCGGAAGTATCCATGATGGTTAAATTTTTCATCGGGAAAACCGTATTTCCCGCTGCTGCAACCATCACCTTATCTTTCTTTGCTGCTCCGTAAATAAAATCTTCATCGATAAACCCAAGCGGAAGAATATACGCTCCCTTTTTTGCCTTGATATCATAGACAGAAGCATTTTTCAAATTCATCAGGTGAATCACATCGCTTTTGTATTCTTTGTCGCTGTCTACCCACGCAAAATACTGATTCGATTCCGACACTTTATAACAGCTTTCTTTCAGATCTTTCACAAGCACTTCCGGAGTCCGCTTGTCCGTATCTATACTGTAAAGTTTCTGATCCATGATCAGGTAAAATGTCCCCTTTTCGTTCACATACATTAACTGCCCCATCTGTGCTTTGAGTATTTCATAGGAAACATCCGACGGGATAAAAATTTCTTCCTCTATAGTGTGTACCAAACCATCATAATGATATACTGCCGTGCCCACTTCGCCTTCATGATCCCCACGGTTCATATATCCATATACAACAAAATCAATACTTCCCGCTTCATCCACACGGGCAATTTTGATATCATGCTGATCCCAGTTATCCCTCGCATTGATCCCCTCTGCCCCAAGGAAACTGAATACCTGTACAATCTTATTATTTACACGGTCAAAGCACCAGAGTTCTCCCTGCTGTACAAACGCGATCACATCTCCGGTCTCACTTACAGCATATTCAATATTTTTGTCACGTATGCCAAGTTGGATCTGATTATTATCTGTAATAAACCGGTTTTCCCCACGGAAAATCTGATTTAAAGTACGCTCAAAATTTAAGACATACATACGGGATTCCGTCATACGCAGACGATAATATTCTTCCACATTATAATACTCGGTTTCCCCACCGGTTCCTTTGGTGGTCACCACATACCGGAGCGTGATCACATCATAGGAATCATTGATTTCCTTGAAAGATGCCTCGAGTTCTCCCATCTGCTCCGGTTTTAAATCTGCCCAGGTAATCTGGTTTAAGGTACAGCTTAAATCCACATAATTGAGTGTACTGGTATCGCCTGTTGCCGCATCCATATATTTCGGAATAAATTTATTTGCATCATCCCGGAATGTATATTCATGAAATTGCAGTGCAAAATCCATACATGCCTGAGTATCATCGTTTTGTGTCTGCATCAACCGGGTGTAATACCGGATCTTATTTTTTCCTGAAGCAAGAATAACAATCAGTTCATATTCTTCCCCTTTTCCGAGGATATTCTGGATTTTCAGGTTTGCAGAGATTTCATCATTTTTTTCTTTGATCTCCTGTGCATTTCCCTTTGCAACCAGCCGGGAATCATCAAGACTCCGGATTTCATAAGCAATGCCTCTGATTTTTTGTCCATATGTATTAATTTTCAGCGGAAGCAGTCGTGTATGGTCTACCGGCACAATTCCATCCCGCATCTTTGTAATATTCATTTCCGATACGTATCCGTGCAGCTGTGCCACGCTGTTATTTCCTTCATAAAACTGGACGATGGGAAGGGTTGCCTCCTTCATCGCCGTTGTCATATCTTTATTATCCTGATTGGTTATGATACTGAAAACAATCAGTGCTGCCAGAAAAAGCCCTGACAGCACCACTGGTTTAATTACTTTCCTGTTCATTTATCTTTTCCTTCTTACTATGGCTGTAATTTCCGCCGTTACATCCATCTCCTGCATCTGCGATGCCGGCACCGCCGTTTGCACATTTCCGCACCAAACAGCACACCGATCATACTGCAAAGCCACGGATTCCCACATTCCCGTTCCTGTGTTGTCATAGTTTCTCCGGCGATAGAAGCCGGAACCATTTCGAAATATGATGCCGCCTGCATGTTTCCTTCGATCCGGTTCTCTTTCTTTTTCTGCACTTCGGACAGCTTCCGGTAAATTCCATCAATTTCCATCTGTATCATCAGGCGGTCCGGTTCCTCATCGTAGATGCGGCTTCCCTCATATTCCAGCTGGTCAAGCCTCTGTTCCACCAGCTCCATGATCTCTTTTGTCTCTGCCGGATAGTACTGTTTCATTCGTTCCATATCTTTTTCATATTCCATCTCTGTCAGGTACATACTCTGCATCGGATATGTCATATAAAACGGAATCTTTGGGTAAAAATCGTTTGAATAATCCACTTGCATGCTCCATCCTGTCATCATTATAGACTATGCCATGCAACGGTTTTTTGTGCTTATTTTCCTACTATTTTTAAGCATATCTGCTCGTATTCCGGATAATTTTTGTGCCGCATTTCCGTTTCCAGTACTCCCTGTGCATTCTTATGGAAATGATATAAATTATACACACCCTTACGGTAGGCATAGTCCTCTCCATTATCCTGAAAATGATCGTAAGAAGCCTCTCCCGGAGTTGTCAGCAGATACAGCGTACGGTACGGCTTTTCTCCAACATACGCCATTTTTTCATACATCGGGATCATCGTTCCTTCTTTCAGGTACATCGGGCACAAATCAATCGGTGCATCCCGCAGGAAATACTTTCCTCCGGTAATTTTCTCTCCGGTCCAGTAATCATACCACTCCCCTTCCGGCAGATACACCATTTTCTTCGTAGCTCCCTGCTCCAATACCGGGGCAACGAGGAGATTTTCTCCTACCAGGAACTCTCCATTGAGGTTATAGGTTTCCGGGTCCTTTGGATAATGCAGAACCAGAGGACGCATAACCGGAAGTCCAGTCTGTTCTCCCTGATAAAACAGATCATACAGATACGGAAGGAAACGATAACGCATCTTTACATATTTTCGATAGATTCCCACCACCTGATCATCAAACTGCCACGGCTCCTGTCTGCGTGTTCCCTGACAGGAATGATTTCGAAACAGCGGAGAAAATACGGCAGCCTCGATCCACCGGGTCAGAAGTTCCGGGGTCGTATCCGCACCGAATCCGCCAATGTCGGTTCCGGCAAACGCAAATCCGCTCATACCGAGATTACACAGCTGCGGCACCATCATCTGCAGATGCGACCACAGACTCTGATTATCTCCGGTCCACACGGTCGCATATTTCTGTGTTCCTGCATACGCTGCACGTGTGATAACAAACGGACGCTTATCGGAAAGTTTCTGCAGTCCCTCAAAGGTCGCACGGCTCATATAATGTCCATATACATTGTGCATTTCCGCATGATTTGTCGTACGCTCCTCATCATGAAATACAACATCCTGCGGCAGCTCGCCACGGAAACTTGCCGGCTCATTCATATCATTCCATACACCGTCCACACCGATGTCGACCAGAAACTTATGGTGTTTTCCCCACCAGTCGCGTACTTTGCGGCGTCCAAAATCCGGATAATTTGCATCTCCCGGCCAAACCTCATTGACATAGGTAGTTCCCTGTGTATCGGTCGCAAAATATCCGTTCTCTTCGCCTTCTTTACACATAAAATAGTCCGGATCGACTTTGGTTCCCGGATCAATGATCGTAACCGTTTTAAAGCCCTGTTTTTTTATTTCCGCAATCAGATCCCCAGGTTTTCCGTACTTTGCATCATTCCATGTAAACACACGATACCCATCCATATAATCAATGTCAAAATGAATGGCATCACACGGAATATCCAGATCACGGAAATGTTCTGCCACATCACGGATATCTTCTGCGCACTGATAGCCCCAGCGGCTCTGCTGGTATCCAAGCGTCCATCGCTGCGGCAGCGGTGTCCGCCCGGTCAGATATGTATATTCTTCAATCAGATCCGTCAGTTTTTCTCCACCCAGGAAGTACAGATCCAGATTGCCATCATCCGCGCCGTAAAAATAATATTCCGGATTTTCTTTGCCCAGATTGAGATAGCTGTGGAACGTATTATCAAAAAACATGCCATATACGTCATTCTTTTTCTTGCAAAAGAGCACCGGAATCGACTTGTACAGCGCATGATAGTCCTCATTGTGTGCCTGTGGAATATCGGAATTCCAGTTCTCATACTCATAATTTTTTTTATTCAGAAATCCGGTCTTATCACCCAGACCGTAAAAATCATCCCCCTCGTCCAGATCAAACATCATCTGTACCGGATAATCATGTGCGCCCAGATTCGACGTATCATGCCCTTCCGACTCCAGAATCTGTTTCATCTGCTCACTGACTTCCCTGCAAACACTTCTGCCCTGCCGGTGTGTCCGGACAAGCGGAGTCCCGTCCGGTCTCGTAATCACCATTTCCAGATTTTCTCCAAACTGCATCCGGATCTTATCGGTTGCAATTACCAGATCTTCTCCTTTTTGCTCTGCCGTCAGTTCTGTCGCAACCGCCTTGTCTCCATCAATGGCCTTAGAATAATGTTCCTTTGTTCTGTAAGGCACAAAAATATTGACAATATCATCCCTTATGGCTTTTACCACCAGTTTTTGCTGTTCATACTTCACACAAATCTCATTTCCATCCTGTCGGAAGGACATAATTTTTCCTGCTGTACTCATTGTTTCCCCTTTCCTTTACTCTGTTTCCTGCGTTGTTGTATCCGGTTCCTGATCGGTAACATAGTCTGAACTGACATATCCTTTTTGTCCGTTATATTCTGCCTGCACCCATCCGTTTTCTTCTCCCAGCAGTGTCAGCTTCGTTCCCGTCACGAGAACGGTAAGAATTTCACTGTCTGTATTCGGCTCTGCACGGAAATTTACGCCATCCGTGCTTGTCCATACACTCTGTCCGTCTTCGTCCAGCGGCTGTTCCGTTACCGGTGGCAGATTGCTGTTGTCTGCCGGCGGTGCATTATTTGTGATTTCCGTTTCCGGTGTCTGGTTTTTCCCTGCATTCCGCCCATGAAGCCATACGATAAGTGATATAATTCCTGCGAGCAGTGCTGCGCAGATTATGGCAAAAATAATTCTGGCAATAATGACGTCTTTTCTGTGACTTGCTTTCATGATCGTTGTCCCTCCCCTTCATCTTCTGTACATATAATTGTGGTTTTCCCTGGATCTACCTTGTCTTTTTCCAAAATCAGTTTTCCAATCTTATCCGCCTGGATGATTCCGCCGGAAGGATTGAGCACACTGTCCACGGTATTTACAATCTGTGCATCCACCGTGGAATACTCAAATGCCAGTGTCGTATTAATCAATTTACAGTTCACCATTTTCAGATTTTGTATATAACACATGCCCTGCAGGCTCTCAATCGTACAGTTGACAAGTGTAAGATTTCTGGCATTCCATCCCAGATATTCTCCCGAAATAAAACTGTCATACACAGTAACATGATTGCTGTTCCAGAATGCATCTTTGGAAAGCATGCGTGCATGATGGATCTCCATGTTTTCCACACCATCAAATGAATAATTTCCAACCAGTTCAAAATGATCCAGCTGCATATTTTTACAATTCATGGCAAAATAATCCCCGTGTGCCTGCACATAGGACAGGTTTACATCGGTACAGTTCCAGAGGGTTTCCTCTGCATTCGGGAAATTTACATTGGTCAGGGTTACTCCCCTGCAACGGCGGAAATTTTTTGGTGCTTCTACAATGGAATCTCTTACCGAAATATCATCGGTATACCATACCCCGGCCCGCGCCATGTCAAACCAGGTACATTCCTTTACATCGACATGTTTGCAATACCAGAGCGGATATTTCCACCGGAACAGACAATTATCCAGATAAAGACTGCTGCTCTCCTTCAACGGGGATTCCCCATCCTCAAACACACTGTCATATACCGCCAGATTTTCAGACTGAAACAGTGCGCGTTCTCCTGTTAATTTCTGCTGACGAAGCACCTGCCGTGCCGTGTCAAATTTATCGTTACTCATTTTTTATTCCTTCTTTTTCAGCTTGTAATGATTGGGTCTGCTAGTTATTTTACCACGAGATCACCGGAACATTCAAGTATGCTACTCTAACAAAAGCTCCTCGACCGTGACAAACGAATATCCCTGTTTCTGCAAGGTATCTATGACCGTAAATGCCGCCTGTACAGATGACGCCGAAGCATCGTGAAGCAGAATAATATCCCCCGGCTTAGTATCCTTTAGAACTCTCTGAACCACAGTATCCGCATCAGTCGTTGCCCAGTCCCGCGGGTCTACATTCCACAGTACTTCGATCAGATTTACCTGCGCATCCAGTTCCTTCTGCCAGCATCCGTAAGGTGGACGGATATATCCTGCATATTCTCCCGTCACATCATAAATCGCCTTCTGTGTTTTTTCAATCTGCTGCAAAGTGCATGCCGTTCCCACTTCCTTAAAATTAACATGTTTATAAGAATGAACACCGATCAGATGTCCGTCATCATGCATCCGTCTGACGACATCCGGATACTGTTTTACCTCTTCTCCCAGCAGAAAAAAAGTGGCTTTTACACCACGTTTTTCTAATCCATCCAGCAATTTCGGTGTATATTCCGGATTCGGTCCGTCATCAAAGGTAATTGCAACTGTTTTCATTTCTTTCTCCACTTTCTCCGGCTGCAGTGTCATTGTACTTACAACAGCCGCTGCGTTTCCAATGCTGTATGACAGGAAAAGAAACAGTGCATACCCCACATATCTTTTCCATTGTTTTTTGTCTGCCATTTCATACCACACAAATTTCCTGCTTAGTATATCGTATGAATTTAATCATAAAAAATATGTTGTCCTTATTCTGAATCATAAGTTTCCCTGCTGATGCCCTCCCCGAGCATCATCCGTTCCTCATGCTGCATTTCTTTTTCCCGGATGGCGCGTTCATAACCGGTCAATGCTGCAAACGGAGAAAACTGTGCGGCCCGGTCTTCCGATGGCATCTGCGGATGCTTTTTCGAAACCGGATGCGGCAGATCTATGATGTCATCATAACGATGCGTATTTTCCAGCCGGTTCATGCCCGATGTCCTCCAATCTGTCCGTTGCGTTGCCGCATGGTTGCCCCTTCTTTGAAATTGGTTCCTTTTAAAATGGCATTTTTCCCATAACGCTGCTTAATGGAAAGCATGGCTTTCTGCATCTGTTTTTCCTTCTGCAATGCCTGCTTTTGTGCCTTCTGTTCCTCGTTTTCTTCCGCAAAATCAAACAGGCTCATCTGCTCATACGTCTGTTCTTTTTGTGCCTCCTGCTCTGTGCGTACATGGCATGCCGTAACATAGATCCTGCGGATCAAAAGATCCGGATTTATAATTCTGTCATATAATTCCAGTGTTTTTTCTACTACCGTAATGGCAGAAGATGTATGATTTTGCAAATTTGCCGTCCCATGCGCATGCTTTGGAATCTTTCTTCCGTAACGATCCGTAGTCACTTCCCCGTGATATCTTTTTGCCCGCACCGGGTCTGTCAGATTTTCGATATCATAGCCAACCGTCAGCACTATCTGATCCGTCACGAATCCATGTTCCACCAGATCCAGTACCAGCTGGTCTGTCATTTCCTGCACAACAATCCTTGCTTTATCTGCCGGGTACGGACACTGCAATACCTGTCCCGATCCGGAACTGTTCGCCTGCGGACGATACGCTTTGATCTGTGCAATCGTGCACGGTTCGTACCCCCAGGCATGATCAATCAAAAGTTCTGCATTCACACCAAACAGTTTGTAAAGCAGATCTTCACTATAATAATCTGTTTCTTTTCCGATGGAGCAGCGCGCCACATCTCCCATGGTATACATTCCGTTTTCTGCCAGTTTCTTCGCATATCCCGGTCCGACACGCCAGAAATCCGTGATCGGCCGGTAGTCCCAAAGCAGTTTACGGTAACTTTTTTCATCCAGCTGGGCAATGCGCACACCGTTTTCATCCGCATCGATGTGCTTTGCCACAATATCCATTGCGATTTTGCACAGATACAGGTTGGTTCCGATCCCGGCAGTGGCCGTGATCCCAATGTGATCCTGCACATCCAGAATGATAGTCTGCGCCAGCTGATAAGCTGTCATTCCATAGGTTTTCAGATAATGTGTCACGTCCATAAACACTTCATCAATCGAATATACATGAATATCTTCCGGCGCCACATATTTCAGATATATATCATAGATCCGCGTACTGTATTCCACATAAAGTGCCATCCGCGGAGGTGCCGCAATATACGACAATTCCGGCTCACCGGTTTTTCGGCTGCGGTTTACCTGTTTTACTTTCTGAACCACTTCAAAAAGCCTGGCTCTTCCCGGAATCCCATATTTTTTCAGGGATGGAGAAACTGCCAGGCAGATGGTTTTTTCCGTGCGGCTTTCATCCGCCACCACCAGATTGGTGGTCAGCGGATCAAGTCCACGCTCCACACATTCTACGGATGCATAAAATGATTTCAGATCAATTGCGATATACTGCGGCATACCTTTCCTCTCCCCAAACAGACATTCGTGTATGCTCTCATTATATCAAAATCCGATAAGATTGCAACGCTATTTACATTCCGTCACAAACACTTCACATTTCTCTAAAATCAGCTTATTTTCAGCATTTGTTCGTTTTTTATTTGATAAAAGTACCTTTTTTGCCGGAACTTCCCAATCCAGTTCTATGGTATCTGTTCCAAAATTTGCCGCTACCAGAACCCGGCGCCCCTGCAGGATGCGGTAATATGCCATTACGTGATCTGCATTCTCATATGCCGGCTCAAATTTTCCATAAGTAAACAACTCCCGATATTCCCCGGATTTGCGCAATGCGATAAGCTTTCTGTAATAATGCAGAACCGAATCCAGCTGCCCTTCCTCTTTTTCCACATTGATCACCGGATAATTATCATTGACTTTCAGCCATGGAGTTCCCGAGGTAAAGCCCGCCTGCGGCGCATCCTTCCACTGCATCGGCGTCCGTGCATTGTCCCTGCTCATGACCGAACATACGGCAAGTGCTTCTGCATCCGAAAGTCCGGCCTCACGCGCCATCCTGTACTGGTCTTTGGTACTGATATCATCGAATTCATCCACACTGTTCCATCTGGCATTCTGCATGCCAATCTCCTGCCCCTGATAAATAAACGGAATTCCACGCAGCAGAACACTTACTGTACCAAGCATCTTTGCCCCGTCCGCATTTTGCGCATAATCCGGCAGAAAACGGGAAACGCCGCGCGGCTCATCGTGATTTTCAATGATATTTGCCTCGAACCCGACATTCTGTACCCGCATCTGGGAATCTGTGATTGCTTTTTTCCACGCATCAAAAGAAATTGGTGGCGCATCGTACCATCCGTGTTCCCCGTCACTGAGTATATGGGCGCTGAAATCAAAAATTGTAGAAAAATGTCCATTTTCTCCAATAAAGTCCGGCAGGTCTTCCACCCCAATGTTAAATACTTCCCCTACCGTAAATGCATCCTTTTTGGCAAATGTATGATTCTTTAAATCTTCAAGCAGCGCATCGACACCTTCTACATTTTCGACCATACGCCAACAGCTTGCCAGTCCATCGTCACCATCCGGCTCCATATCCGGAAATGCCAGATCTTTTTTAATATTGATGATCGCATCAATCCGAAAACCTGCCAGTCCTTTGTCCAGCCACCAGTTGATCATCCGGTAGATTTCTTCCCTCAGTTTTGGATTTTCCCAGTTTAAATCCGGCTGCTCCTTTGCGAACATATGGAAATAATATTTGTCCGATCCCGGTACCGGCTCCCAGCAGTTTCCCCCGAAATAAGAACGGTAATTGCTCGGTGGATTTCCATTTTTTCCCTTCCGGAAATAAAAATAATCGGCATACGGTCCGTCCGGATCCGCCAATGCTTTCTGAAACCATTCATGCTTGTCGGAGCAGTGATTGACAACCAGATCCATAATCAGATACATATCTCTCTTTTTGGCCTCCGCAAGCAGTTCGTCGAATTCCTCCATCGTTCCGAATTCTTCAGCGATTGCATAATAGTCCGAAATATCATAGCCCTGATCCACAAACGGGGACTTATAGATTGGAGAAAGCCAGATAATGTCAACTCCCAGCTCCTTTAAATAGTCCAGTTTGGAAATAATGCCCCGCAGGTCACCGATCCCATCTCCGTTTGTATCGCAAAAACTCTTTGGATAAATCTGATATGCCACCTTGTCATGCCACCATTTTTTCTGCATGTCCATGTCCTCCTTCGCCTGTATCTCCATGTCCTTTGACAATTTGTTTCTGTAACATTATACTGTCATTATAGTTTGGAATTTCAAAATTATCTTGCATAATTCTTACTTTTTATAACACAATACTGCTCTCATAAGACAAAGGAGAATTTTCCATGAAACGGTTACAGACACTTGCCCTTGAACAGAAAGAAGATGCCCGTCACGGTGACGCGACCTTCCCCATACAGAAATATATCACTTCTTTAAAGCCGGATTATCCGGTCATAACAACGCACTGGCACGAAGAGGCTGAATTTACACTCATCACCGAAGGAGATGCCAGCTACCAGATCGACCTTACTTCCTACGCTGTGGAAAAAGACGATCTGATTTTTATCCCGCCTCTGTTGCTGCACTCGGTCTCCCGCGGACAGTCTGCGCTTTACCAGTCCGAAACCTATGTGTTTCACATGAACTTTCTCGGTGGAAATGCGACCGATATCTGCTCCACCCGTTATCTGATGCCACTGACCAATGAAGAACTGTCGGTTCCCTGTCTGATCCGTCCGACCCATCCGGCTTATGTATCTCTGCGCAAAATTTTTGCACAGATCAGCTCTCTCTTTGCAAATCCGGTTGAGGGATACGAACTGGCCATTAAGGCATTACTGCTGCAGGTTATTTTCCTGCTCCTGCAGAACCGTACCCCGGACGGGAAACGATCTGTCGACACCGCAAACGCCTCTGAAAAATTAAAAACCGTACTGGACTATATCCATCTGCACTATGCCGAGCCGCTTACGGTTGCCGGTCTCGCTGCCCAGTGCTATTTCAGCGAATATTACTTTATGCGTTTTTTCAAAAAACACATGAACATGACCGTAGTGGAATACCTCAACAATCTGCGATTAGAAAAGGCTGTAGAACTGTTTGAACAGGGAAACACCTCCATTTTGGAAGTCTCTCTTGCCACAGGATTCCACAACCTTTCCTATTTTCATAAAGTTTTTAAACGGAAATTCCACATGACGCCCAGAGAATTTCTGAAAAAACTATCGTCTTTTTAAAAGCCCGTCACAAAAAGCCCGATATTTAATGCTGTAACTACAATTGCAATTGCCCAGAGAACCATTTTAAGTCCGGTACTGTTTGCATACTTTCCCATCACTTTTTTGGACGAGGTAAGATAAATCTGCGTAAAAATAGTGATCGGAAGCTGTACTGCAAGAAGCATCTGGGAATAAATCAATCCCTGAAACGGAGACCGGATCAGCAGAATGATAAGCGCTGCCGGAATCATCGTAATCAAAACACCCTGTCTGGTTTCTTTCGTCGCAATATCATAAGGTTTATTAAAAATTCCGGAAAAAATCGTTCCTCCCGCCATCCCTGCGGTAATACTTGAAGAAAGCCCGGCAAGTAAAAGGGCAATGGCAAAAATCACCGTTGCTTCATTTCCAAGCAGTGGTGTCAGCATATTTCCCGCAGTCGTCAGATCATCCACCTGGTTTTCCCCTCTCTGATAAAACGTCGCCGCCGCCATGAGAATCATGGCGCTGTTAATCGCCCATCCGATGATCATGGAAAACAGCGTATCCTTAAATTCAAATTTCAATTGTCTCTGAATCACCGCTTCTTCTTTCAGATTCCACTTCCGGCTCTGAATGATCTCCGAATGTAAAAACAGATTGTGCGGCATGACAACCGCGCCAAGCACGCTCATGATAACCGGCATCGCATGCGATGGAAATACCGGTTTTACCCATCCTGTGGCGGCAGCTCCCCAGTCAATTTTCACCATACAGATTTCAATTAAAAAGCAAAAACCAATCAGAGAGACAAAAAGCATGATCAGTTTTTCGATCCTTTTATATGCATTGGTAAATTCACAGAACAAGACCACGACAAGGATCAGCATGCTGCCCACTTTAATCGGAATGTGGAACAGCATCTGCAGTGCAATGGCACCTCCTAAAATCTCTGCCATCGCAGTCGCAATGGCAGCGGCTACCGCAGTCGCAAGAATCACGTTTTTTAATACTCTGTTTATGTAACGACTCGCTGCCTCAGACAGACACAATCCGGTCACAATCCCCAGATGCGCTGCATTATGCTGTAAAATAATCAGCATAATCGTTGAAAGAGTTACCATCCAGAGCAGGGTATATCCATATCCCGATCCGGCTGCAATATTGGATGCCCAGTTTCCCGGATCAATAAACCCGACTGTTACCAGCAGTCCGGGACCGATAAACTTCAAAATATTTAAATTGTCTTTTTTTTCTTTCCTGTTATTTTTATTCATACATCAGAAATCCTTTCTTTTCATACTATTCACGCAGTTAGTTTTAACTAACTGCATAATACACAAACATTGAACTTGTGTCAATGAAACGGCATTTTATTCCCGTTTTTTTATGCATAATTATTATTGACATGCGCACCAATATATCATAGTATTTATTTATGTTAGATATAGTTTTCAATACTACATTAGTTAGTTTTTATTTATACATTGTAAGAAAGGAGATTTTACTATGCAATTAACAATTCGGGAACCCGGAAGCGCCATCACACATTTTATCGGCTGCCTGATGGCTTTGATCGCAGCCTCACCACTTTTAATAAAAGCTCACGGAAATGCAACCTATATGCTTGCCATGACAATTTTTGCCACAAGTATGGTTTTATTGTACGCGGCAAGCACAATCTATCACAGTATCTGTCATGTATCTACCAAAGTACTCCGGAATTTTCAGAAGCTTGATCACATGATGATCTTCGTTCTGATTGCCGGATCTTATACCCCTGTCTGCATGATCATCCTGGGCGGCAGAATTGGATATACCCTTCTGGCTCTTGTATGGGGAATTGCAGTGGCAGGAATCATTGTCAAAGGACTCTGGATCACCTGTCCGAAATGGTTTTCTTCCATCATTTACATTGCCATGGGCTGGACGTGCCTGCCGGTATTTGCCCGGCTGTGGACGGATCTCCCGCATGCCGCATTTGGCTGGCTTTTAGCGGGCGGCATCATCTACACCATCGGTGGTGTAATCTATGCTCTGAAACTTCCGGTATTTAACGCACTTCACAAATACTTCGGCAGCCATGAAATTTTCCATCTGTTCGTGATGGGTGGAAGTGTCTGTCACTTTATCTTTATGTATCATTATGTAATATGATCATTTATTTTCTGTCACTGTTCGCAGGTCTCCCTGCGAACAGTAACTATTTTTCCACTTTTGTGATCTGCTCTGTGGTGCAGTCATAAACATATTCTATTACCGGATCTTCTTCGGAACCGGACAGTTTCTCTGAACTTACTGCAAATGTTATCTTCTTTGCAGTAAATTCTTCCGGAATAATATAGCCATTTTCGTCATCAACATTCTGTGTGAATAACAGTTTATTATTCTTTCCGTTCCGGTCACAGCGATACACATTCATCTTATTCATGTGTGTTCCACCTTCCGGATAGGTCGCATAATAAACTTTATTCGTTCCGTTCGACCCGCTCATACGGTAATCTTTTGATAAGGTTCCCTGATACTCTGCTGCCGCCTGGACTGCTGTTCCTGAAAGAACAAAACAGAAAACAAAAACGGCTGATGCCTGCATAAAGCTGTTCAAATTTCATATACTGTTTCTAACAATTATAAAACCGTGAGGAATCTATGTCTTTAAAAACCAATCTGTTCCGTTTTATTTTTATTTCTGTACTGGGTGTTCTTCTCCATTTCACCTATGAATGGTCCGGAGATAACGCTGTCGTCGGGTTATTCTCAGCTGTAAATGAGTCCACCTGGGAGCATTTAAAACTTTTGTTTTTCCCGTTTCTGCTTCTGACCATCCTCGAAGTGCTGCTCCGCGGCAATATGCTTCCGGAACAGTTTCTCCCGGCAAGAGTTCTCGGTATCCTCGCCGGAATGGGCGGGATTGTGGTCGGATTTTATACGCTGCAGGGTGTGCTTGGCCGAAACTACGATGCTTTAAATATCGCTTTGTATTTTGCAGGGGTTCTTCTGTCATTGTTTGTCGAAAACAAACGGTATCGCAAGTCTTCTCTTCTGTCGACGAAAGCCGCAGCCGCTGTCCTGCTGTTGCTTACGGTTGCATTTTTCGTGTTCACCTATTGCCCACCGGATATTGGATTGTTTTGGGATCCTACAGTCGGCCTTTGATGGTGTAGTGCTACCACAGTCTCAAGTGTCGGAAACTTTTCCAAGGTAACAGTATGCTCATCAGGCTGCTCTTTATCCAAAGAAATACCATCGACTCGAACTACTTCCTTGCCATCTCTAAGAATCGGTAGTGGAAACCGAAATTTGATATTCCTAATCCAATTACCATCTTCACGTCTTTCCGGAAAGATGTCGATACGCTCAATAAATGCCTGCATAAACTGTTTCTTTTCAGCATCCGTACATTCTGCATATAATTCATTAAATGCGTTCAAAAAGCCGTATATGCTGTCAGCATCAATCTGATTTTTCTTAAGTTCATATACCTGAGACTTCAAATCTGCGATTGCCTCTTCCACTTCATCTATTTTATCATATTGGGTATCTAATCGTCTCTGTAAATCTGAAATTTTTTTATCGTAATGAATATCTGTAACATCCAGATTATCCATCTGCTGTTCAAGACGTGTTTTAATTGTCTCTGCCTGATGGAGATTTACGTTTAATACAGATAACTGCTTTTCCAGATCAGAAGTATCAACTGTTGCCCCGATTCTGTCTTGAATGGCATCCTTGAATTTTCCTTCCCTAGTCATTGCCGTAATCAATTTTGCAAGCACATCATCAATTTGAGACTGTTCAATGTTACATCGAAAAGTACATTTATGTCCTGTGGCATTTACTGTATTTTTGCAATAGTAGTAATACCTGGTTTTCTTATCTTTCCGCCCTGCTTTTGCAATGTTGCCATACATGCCTTTTCCACAACATGGACATTTCAATATTCCAGACAAAATATGTGCATGCTCCGGATCATGAATTTTTTCTCTTCTGTAATTATTTTTAGAGCGTTTCTCCTGTGCAAGATTCCAGTCCTCCTCAGAAATAATTGCTTCATGGATTCCCTCATATACAGGGAACTCCGATTGTTCCACTACATGCGTTTCATTACGGGTTCCCGTTTTCTTTTCGGTTCGCCTGCGTCCGTATGCTATCTTCCCCATATACACCGGGTTATCAATAATCTTTTTGATAAAACTTGATGAGAAACCGGGAATTGTTCCGTTTTGACGTAATTTCTTTGTATAACCATGATTATTCAAATAATTGGCAACGCCATTGATTCCATCATTGGTATGAATATACCGATCAAAAATCATTTGAATAATTTCCACTTCATCCTCTGCAATGACAAGTTCTCCATTTTCCAGCTTATATCCATAAGGTGCAAATCCACCGTTCCATTTTCCTTCTCTGGCTTTTTGCTCACGTCCTGCCATCGTCTGTACTCTTATGTTCTCACGTTCCATCTCTGCTACAGCAGCAATAATAGATATAAGCAGTTTACCGGCTTCTTTTGAGCTGTCAATTCCATCCTCTACACAGATAAGATTCACACCATAATCCTGCATAAGCTGTAAAGAGCTGAGCACATCCGCTGCATTTCTGCCAAATCGCGATAATTTAAATACAAGGACGAAATCAACTCCGTCCTTGCCATCTTCAATATCATTCAGCATCCGCATAAATTCCTGGCGGCCTTTTATATTCTTACCGGAATGTCCTTCATCAGAATATTCTCCTACAATCTCCATATCTTGAAATTCTGCATATTTTCTTAGCTTGTCCTTCTGTGCATCAAGGCTATAGCCATCAACCTGAATGGCTGTAGACACACGAGTATATATGTAACATCTTGTTTTTTTCATCTTTATCCCCCAAACTTGTCTTAATAATATGAATCTATCGTAATCTTGGAAGCTTATCAGTACTAATTGATTCTAGTGTACGAATCTGTTGCAAAGCCAATTGTCGAAGCAATTCCATTCTTTCTTTTTGGTTTTTCCCTTGATGAATCAACACTGCATTATAGCTTTCTAAATTAGCCAAGATTAATAATTGATTCAGGGTTGCACCATCTCTCATATTACCTTTTATATCCGGATTTTCATCTTTCCATTGTTTTGCCGTTCTGCCAAATAGAACCACATTTAACATATCAGCTTCATTTGCATATGTAAAACTGATTTGTGCCGGTGTCAATTCCGGTGGTATCAATTTTTCTTTGATTGCATCTGTATGTATTCTATAATTCAGTTTTGATATTTCTCTGTTTAGATTCCAATTCAATGAAAAACGGCTATTTTCATCTGCTTTCAGCCTTTTATAATCCTTGATTATATAAAGTTTAAATTCTGCTGAAATCCATGATGCAAATTCAAACGCAATATCTGAATGTGCAAAAGTGCCACCATATCGTCCAGATTTACTTACAATTCCTATTGCTCCAGTTGTCTCTATCCATTTTGTAGGTGACATTGTAAATGCATTAGACCCTGCCTGATTTCTAAAGGAGTCGAATTCGACCCCTTTAAAATTACTATTATGTAGTTTTTCCCATAAACCAAGAAATTCTATTGTATCCTTGCTTCTCATCCAATTTTTGATTACATCCTTTGGTTCATCACTTTTATAACGCGCAATATCAGTCAGTGATATAAATTCATTTTCAAAGTCCTGTGTATATATTCCAATATCAATTCCATTAGCATGAATTGTGTCTTTGACAAGATTTTTCACTTCATCATCCTCCACTTCAATTGTCTATTTACTTTCCATCTCATTTTTGTCCTTTAATTCGTCATAATACGCTTTATACCTGTAAATCGTTCTCTCACTGACATTATTCCTTCTTGCAATCTCTATCATAGTCATACCGTTCTCATAGCAATCAACAAAATCATTGTAGATTGCCATCCATTTTGCATTATGCTTCTGCCTTCCGCTTAATTTACGATTTTTATAATATTCCAATTCTTCACGTAACTCGGCGTTTTCATTTTCTAATTCTTCAATTCTTTTTAATGCTTCCGCAAGTGTTATAACCTTCTCCACTTCTTTATTCCTCCGTTCATGTCATTTTCGTTTTGTCTATATTATATATTGCTAATCAGCATTAGTCAATTTGATTTTGTCATGCAGAAACACTTTTCATATTCATCATGCAAAT
>ERZ835880.1359-NODE-1359-length-20207-cov-5.412862_pt1 | contig 20207 bp, 19 predicted proteins | sample MGYA00519944_ERZ835880 | MGnify/ENA primary metagenome ERZ835880 (study PRJEB31850, sample SAMEA3708787) | human gut metagenome | biome: human gut; feature: human-associated habitat; material: faeces | place: China | collected 2014 ... | reverse complement strand
GGCTGTTGTCACCGTTGTTTCCGGACGAGAGCTCCAGAAATTAAACCGCATCGTGATGGACATCGATCCGGAAGCATTCATGGTGGTTCACCAGGTCGGAGAAGTCCGCGGGCGGGGCTTTACTGAGATGAAACGTCATCTGGAAGCAGAAGGTTTAAAAAATTAACTGCATCACGAGACAGGCATTAGAAAAAAAGTTTCTTAAATTTTTCTGACGAAAAGGGATAAAAATGTTGCTAAGGCGGGGAAAAACTCCTTGAATTTTGCATCAAATCCGTTTATTATTACACTAGGCAGAAATTTGATTTTCGTCAATTTAAGGAATAATGGAGGAAAGCAAAATGACAAAAACGTCGGCAATCAACAGAATTCATGATTTGCTTGATGACAACAGCTTTGTTGAGGTTGGTGCTTATATTACTGCCAGAAGCACTGATTACAACATGCAGTCTCAGGAAACCCCTGCAGATGGTGTTGTTACCGGTTATGGCACGATCAATAGCGCTCTCGTTTATGTGTACAGCCAGGACGCGTCTGTTATGGGCGGATCCATCGGTGAAATGCACGCAAAAAAGATCGAGCAGCTCTATCATATGGCCATGAAAATGGGTGCTCCTTGTATCGGTATTAACGACTCGGGTGGTGCACGTATTCAGGAAGGTATCAATGCACTGGCAGGATATGCTGAAATTTTCCAGCGTAACATTCTTGCTTCGGGAGTAATTCCTCAGATTTCGGGTATCTTTGGTCCTTGCGCCGGTGGTGCAGTGTATTCTCCGGCATTGACAGACTTTACTTTAATGATGGAAGGTACATCGTATATGTTCCTTACCGGACCTAAAGTAGTGAAGACCGTAACAGGCGAAGACGTTTCACAGGAAAATCTGGGAGGTGCCAGTGTACATTCTACCCGTTCGGGAGTAACTCACTTTACTGCTGCAACCGAAGAAGAAGGTCTGGCATTAATCCGCAAGTTGCTGAGCTACATTCCTCAGAACAACCTGGAAGAACCTCCTTATGTAGACTGTACAGACCCTATCGACCGTCTGGAGGATTCCTTAAACGAAATTATCCCCGACAGTCCTAACAAGCCATACGATATGTACGAAGTCATCGGAGCTATTGTAGACAACGGTGAATTCCTTGAAATACAACGTGACTTTGCCAAAAATATCATTATCGGTTTCGCACGTTTCAACGGTCAGTCTGTAGGTATCGTGGCAAACCAGCCTAAATTCCTTGCCGGAGTATTAGACTGCAATGCATCTCGTAAGGGTGCACGCTTCGTACGCTTCTGCGACGCATTCAACATTCCTATCGTATCTTTAGTCGATGTTCCAGGATTCCTTCCGGGTACCGGACAAGAATATAACGCAGTCATTCTGCATGGAGCCAAACTGTTGTATGCATACGGCGAAGCTACTGTTCCTAAAGTTACAGTTACTTTACGTAAATCGTACGGAGGTTCACATATCGTAATGAGCTGTAAGCAGTTGAGAGGCGACATGAACTATGCATGGCCTACTGCAGAAATCGCAGTAATGGGTGGTGCCGGAGCCGTAGAAGTATTGTATGCAAAAGAAGCCAAAGAAGCTGCAGATCCTAAAGCATTCATGGCTGAAAAAGAAGCAGAATACACCAAACTGTTTGCCAATCCGTACAATGCTGCCAAGTATGGCTATATCGATGATGTAATAGAGCCACGCAATACACGTTTCCGTATCATTCGTGCATTGCAGCAGTTACAGACCAAGAAATTAAGCAATCCAGCCAAGAAACATGGCAATATTCCATTGTAATAACCTTAAAAAAGAGTATTTATGAACAAACATAAAGCCGGAATATTCCTATCCTTGCTGCTGTTGGCTGTTTTCAGTTCCTGTACCAAGCAGAAACCGAACAACAAGCTGGTGATTAATGAAGTCTTAGTAGACAATCAAAGTAACTTCCAAGACGATTATGGTATTCACAGCGGATGGATTGAAATATTCAATAAAGCATATAGCACAGCCGATCTGGCAGGATGTCTGCTGAAAGTAAGCAGTCAGCCAGGAGATACCATTACCTATTTTATTCCTAAAGGTGATGTGTTGACCAGCATCAAACCACGCCAGCATACTTTATTCTGGGCAGACGGGACTCCAAGAAGAGGAACATTCCATACCAATTTTGTATTAGACAAAAACAATGCCAACTGGATTGGTCTTTATGACTCGGGACGTAAACTTCTGGACCAGGTCGTAGTACCTGCCGGCATTCTAAAAGCCAACCAATCGTATGCACGCGTCAGTGATGCAGACAACCAGTGGGAGGTAAAAGACGACAGTGCTGAAAAGTATGTAACTCCAAGTACTAACAACAAGACGATAGAAAGCAATCCTAAAATGGATAAATTCGAACAACACGACCCAGCCGGAATCGGTATGGCTATTTCTGCCATGAGTGTCGTATTCTTAGGATTGATTCTGCTTTATATCTGCTTTAAATTTATCGGTAAGACAGCCATCATTTTGCGTAAGCGCAATGCAATGAAAGCACATAATATTACAGATAAACAAGAAGCAAAAGAAAAAGGACTGGGAGAAGCACCGGGAGAAATCATCGCTGCTATTTCAATGGCACTTCACGAAGCTCAAGGAGCCGACCATGATGTGGAAGAAACCATTCTTACCATCAGCCGTGTGAAACGAAGCTATTCTCCTTGGAGTTCAAAAATCTATACTTTGCGCGAAACGCCTCATAAAAAATAATCTCTAAAGAATAAAACAATGAAAGAATATAAATATAAAATTAACGGTAATCTCTATAAAGTAACTGTAGGCGATATAGAAGACAACAGCGTACGTGTAGAAGTAAACGGCACTTCATACACTGTAGAATTGGAAAAACAGGCTAAACCCAAAATCAAACCTGTAGTACGTACTGAATCTACTACACCGGCAGCACCTCCTACTCCAATCAGCAGACCTGCTGTAAGTGGTGGTAAATCGGGTATTAAATCACCGTTACCAGGTGTTATTCTGGAAATTAAAGTAAAAGAAGGAGATACTGTAAAACGCGGACAAACACTAATGATACTGGAAGCCATGAAAATGGAAAACGATATCAAGTCTGACCGCGACGGTAAAGTGACAGCAATCAATGTCAGCAAAGGAGAATCTATTCTGGAAGGTACGGACCTTATAATCATTGAATAATTATGGGAGAATTTGTTAGTTTTTTACAAAATAACTTGGCAGATTTCTGGACATATACCGGCTTCTACAATGCAACATACCAGCATATTATCATGCTGCTCATCGGTATATTCTTCATTTATCTTGCCGTAGCAAAAGAATTTGAGCCAATGTTGCTCATCCCTATCGGATTTGGTATTCTGATAGGCAATATTCCATTCAATATGGAAGCCGGATTGAAAGTAGGTATTTACGAAGAAGGCTCCGTGCTCAACATTCTCTATCAGGGAGTTACATCCGGATGGTATCCGCCGCTTATCTTTCTGGGAATTGGTGCCATGACCGACTTCTCGGCTTTGATATCAAATCCGAAACTGATGCTAATCGGTGCAGCCGCTCAATTCGGTATATTTGGAGCTTATATGATTGCACTGGCAATCGGATTCGATCCAATGCAAGCTGCCGCTATCGGTATTATCGGTGGAGCAGATGGTCCTACGGCTATCTTCCTCTCCTCCAAACTGGCACCTAACCTCATGGGAGCGATTGCTGTATCAGCCTACTCATACATGGCATTAGTTCCAGTGATACAACCGCCTATCATGCGTTTACTGACCACCAAACATGAACGTCTGATTAAAATGAAAGCTCCTCGTGCTGTATCACATACAGAGAAAGTAATGTTCCCTATCGTAGGTCTGTTGCTGACTTGCTTCCTTGTACCGTCAGGTCTGCCGTTGCTGGGTATGCTTTTCTTCGGTAATCTTTTGAAAGAAAGTGGAGTTACACGCCGTTTGGCAGAAACTGCCCGTGGTCCGCTGATTGACACTATTACCATTTTGTTGGGACTCACAGTAGGTGCTTCTACTCAAGCTTCCGAATTCCTTACCATGGACTCTATCAAAATCTTTGCATTGGGAGCGTTATCATTTGTAATCGCAACTGCATCCGGAGTTTTATTTGTCAAGATATTCAATCTGGTTCTGAAGAAAGAAAATAAAATCAATCCGCTTATCGGAAACGCAGGTGTATCTGCAGTTCCCGACTCAGCCCGCATTTCGCAGGTTGTCGGTTTGGAATACGATCCAAGCAACTACCTCTTGATGCATGCCATGGGTCCTAACGTAGCGGGTGTTATCGGTTCTGCCGTTGCTGCCGGTATTTTACTGGGATTCCTTATCTAAAAGATGTTTATTTATACACTATAAGAAGAGGCTCTTATCAAAGGTCTCTTCTTTTTTATATCATTTTTAAGCAAAAATCAAAATCTAAACTATTGATTTATGTCATTAAAAACAAAAGAATCTCATATTTTCCCAATTTTTATTCTTACTTGATAAGACTGCTGTATATCTTTGCACCCGCAAATCAAAACTAAACAAGAAGATGTTAGAAAACAAAACTGTAAAGTACCATATTCCGCAGAACGGAATATACGTGTATGTTCGTACTAATGAAAGCAAAACCGAAATGATTGTTTTAAACAGTACCGACAAAGAACAAGTACTACCCAACAATCATTACAACATCTTGACAAAAGATCACAAGGAAGGGAAAGATATCTCAAGTGGAAAAAAAGTAGATTTTACCCAAAACTTGATTTTAGCAGCACACCAATCTATGATTATTGAATTTGGAAAATAAAAGTAAAGGTCGGTACATATAGTTTACCGACCTTTACTTTTTTTATCACAAAAGTTTATACCATATCATCTCCTGTTTTAGCAAATGTTACACGAATAGTCTTATGGAAAGGTATAAAGCGTGATATCACAGCAATCACCAATGTCACAACAAAAAGCCATCCCAGCATTTCTTTTAAAGCTAACAATAAGCTTTGCTGCTGTAAAGTAGTATAAAGTGTTGAAGTAGCCAGCTGAGTAGCCTCCATATATCCATGCCCCTGAGAAAGATTACTGATCAATGCCTGAGAAAATTTCATAGAAGAGAGTGGATCCACCTCCGTCATAGTTTCCGACAAAGAAAACATGTATTTCTGCTCCAAATGATAAAGCACATTACTATAAAAAGATGTAGCTGCAATAGGAGTCAAAACAGAGCGGAATATTATCAGAAAAAAAGCATTCGATAATAAGAACTTTGGGTTCAAGTCTTCTACTGCAAACAAAGCAAAAGCTATAATCAGCGTCAACATCCCTACTCCACGTAAGAAGACAGGAAAGTAAAGCATTTCATACGTGCTATCCGGCGAAATTCCAAAATATAAAATTCCAAAGAAAACAGCAAAACATCCCATTCCTCCTGCTATCAGAAAACGGAAGCGCCAACGCTGCCAACGAAACCACCAAAAACAGATAAATGCCCCCAATACATATCCCGGCAACAGAAAAATATACAGAGAATAAGTATGTGTCGTATCTACTTTCAAGATAACGGACAAATAGTTGGTAAGCAGAGTAGTAGACGTACTGAAAAACATGACCAACATCATATAGAAATATCCGATAATTGTTTTAGTATGATAAAGCGGCATCAAACTTACATAAGGTTTTCGGGAATGTCGCTGAATCCAAATGAAAAAAGCGACCAAAACAGGAGCTATTACAATATACCAGCGAATCTTTTCTGAAGCCATCCAGTCCAATACCTTTCCGTAATTGAACACATACATCAACATCAGCAATGCCACAGAAATAAGAAACATTTCCCGTATATGCAGCTCTGATAATGGGATGGATTTTAAAGGACGATTATGACGATAGCAAACGATTACAGTCAGAATAGACAGCAACAATAAAGCCATCATAAAATAATACATATACTTCCAATTGTAATGATAAGCCAGTTCTGCAGTCAGTACCATGGAAAGTTGTCCTCCTCCATACACCAAAGGATAAAAATAAGAATAAAATTCACTTCGAATCTTCTTAGGACTGAAAATCGTCTGTGCATAACGGATAAACCACAGCATCAGAAAGCCTTTCATGAAACCAATCACAAAACTGCACACAATCAATACATCCACATTCTGCGAACGGGCACAAATCCAACTGAGAAAAAATTGGAGAACAAGATTACACAGCAAATGAAACTTTGCAGAAAAACTATCCAATATTTTAGGGACAATAGGATATGCTACAGCCATACCGGAAGAAGCAGCATAATACCCCATTGTTATATCTTCTGTATTTGTACCTAACGTATTCGAAACTTCCAGCATGCTTCCTGTATACGAACCATTCAGCATTGTCACCGGCAGAATCACAATAAACACACTTGCCAATGCAAGCCAGTCAGGTACCCACTTCCTTACCAGAAGTCCCAATTGAGCCATCTTTATCATCGACGTAAAGCTTCTGTTTCTACCATCATACCCGCCCGTAATTTCTGCATATCTTCAAGTTGTACATCTTCCAAATCAATACGCACCGGAATACGCTGCTGCACTTTCACAAAATTACCGGCAGAATTATCAGTAGGAACCAATGAATACTTTAAGCCAGTAGCTTCCGAAATAGCACTGACTCTCCCTTTAAAGACACGTCCAGGCAATGCATCCACTTTAATACGAACTTCCTGTCCGATGTAAATGTTGGAAATTTGTGTTTCCTTATAATTAGCCGTAATCCATTTATCTTCACTCCTAACCAGATAAGAAATTACCTGTCCGGCTTGTACAAGCTGTCCAACATCCAATGTACGTCTTCCCATATAGCCATCATATGGAGCAACCAATACCGTATACGACAAATTCAATTTAGCCAAATCTACATCAGCTTCTTTTCTCAAGATAGCTGCCTGGGCACTGGTTGTTCGCTTGCTGGTTTCCGAATACTGAGACAATGCGGCCTTTTTTTGCCCAATCAATGCATCGTATCGCGCCTGAGCAGCTTCATATGCAGCCTTCGCTTGTTCGTATTGCTGCTCTGGCACAGACTCCTCTTTCAGCAGACGTTCAAAGCGATGATAGTCTTGCTCATACTGCCAGAGTTTAGCTTTTGCCTCAGCAATATTTGCCTCTTGTACAGCTACATTTGTCTGCGAGGTCTGAATACCAGAGTGCAACACTTCCTGTGCTCCCCGGGCATCCAACAAAGCTGCTTCTGCTTCTTTTACCTTAATCTGATACTCCCTGTTATCCAATACCAACAAAGTATCTCCACGATACACATACTGATGCTCTTTAAACCGTACTTCTTTCACATAACCGGTAGCACGGATATTCAAAGGAACCACATACTGATCTACAAAAGCATCATTGGTCACTTCATAATTAATATATTTCCAAAAATAAGTTGCAGTCCACCATAAACCAGAGACGGCCAAAACAATACATAATATATTCAACAATATATTTTGTAAACGTAGTTTCTTTAATTTCTTATGCTTAACTTGTAACTCTTGTGACATATTCTTCTTTTTATAATCTTCCACAAACCTTCTGAAGCTGATAATAAGTATAAATAACCCGTGTACGGGCATTGGTCAGCTGCAACTCCACATTAAGACGTACCGTATTCGCATCCAACAAATCGGTCAGAATTGCCAACTGATTCATATAACGGTTTTGCATAATACGATAATTCTCTTCTGCCTGACGTACAGAAAGCTGAAGAGCCTCCACCTCCTTCAATGCTTCCTGATGCCGAAGATAAGCTGTACGAATCTCTACACGCAAATGTTGCAATTGAAGTTCTTCCTCATTCTGACGAGCATAAACAGCCAGCCGACTCTCTTTCTTCTTATGATTGTTCTTATAAAGCGAAGACAACGAATACGACAAAGAAAGACCAATGTTCCAGTTATTATTATACAAATCGGCCATTGTACGCGATATAGGTCGTGCCAATGTATTTGATGCATAAAGAGATACTTGAGGAAGCGATGCAGAACGCACTCCTTTCACCTCATTTTTAGCCAACTCAGTCTGTTTCCGAAGCCATTTCAAAGAAGGTTCTTCCCGATATGCTTCTTCCCAATAAGCTTCATAATCCTCCAACAAAACAGGCATCGAAAACAAAGTGGTATCCGGTTTTAACAGATAATCTTCCTTAATACCCAACAAAATAGTAAGCTGTTGTGAAAACAACCTGATATTATTCTCAACTTCAGTCAAAGACAAACGGTCGCGTGTAAGTTGCATTTCGCTACGAAGCACATCATTATTCGTAATCAACCCCTCACGTTTCATCCGACGAATGTCAAACAAACGCAGTTCCGACTCTTCAATCTGGCGCGACAAAATTTCATGCTGTTTATATAAGCTGAAAAGAGACATGTATTTCTCCAATAAATCCAGTTTCAATGCAGCACGATGTGCATCAGTCTGTAAAGATACAGCTTGATGTTCCAGTTGGGCTTTTTTCACCGCATAACGGATTTTTCCACCTTCATACAAGGGCTGAGTGAAATCCACTGCATAATTCTGTGACCAATCCGGTGTATCCGGATAAGTTGCATCAGACAAACCATGTTCAAAGACGACAGGCTGCCCCAATACACCTCCCTTCAGACCAATCTGAATGTCCGGCAATTTCATGGAAGAAGCTGTTTTGATACGTTCTTCTGCCATCTCCAGTTAAATCCGGTCGGCCTTCAACTGAAGATTATGTTCAACTCCCCATTCAAAAAGACGGTCGAGTGTAAGAAATAAAGAATCCGAAGGTGAAGAAGCCTCCACGATAGTAGGAGTACAACATATCGCTGCACACAATACCTTTTTAGCTATTTTCAAGTACATCATATACAGCTTTCAATTCCGACATCATGGTCCTGATTCCTTCTAATCCTATCGCACGTTCGGCATACACATATACCTGGTCCAATATCGGACGAATCTGTTCACGAAAATTTTCTCCCTCCGGAGTAAGAAAGACCAGTTTATTCCGCCGGTCATTCGGATCTTCCTGACGATATACGTACCCTTTCTTTTCCAAGTTATTCATCAAATTGGTCAGACAAGCCTTGTCTTTTGCAGTACGTTCTGCCAATACCTGTTGAGTTATCCCCTGCTCGCGCCATAAACTACTCAACACCTGCAACATCTCAAATGTAATTCCGACATTGTTTTTCTTTAATGTCCGTTGCATAGAACGACGAAAAGCCATTCGGGTACGAAATACCTGCAACATAAGTTCACGAAATTCGCTTCCTTCTCTATTCATTACTCAATTTTCTCTTAACGGATGCAAAGGTAGTACGAATTTCCTAAATAGTCAAATATTTGACTATTCAATTACAAAAAGACAATATCCCCTCTCATTCACATTCTACAAATTACAAAGAATTTGATTCCGGCGTCTCTGTTTTTCTCATACTAAACTCACAGCCACAATACTGCTGATTGTAAAAGTTATATTCCTTAATGATAGCTATCCTACGCTCGCTCAATCCACCTTTCCTCCAGTTCTGATCCCACCAGATAACATCCGGATACGCGGCAACAGCCTCTTGTCCAGCTTCATTAATCTGTTCCAGACTCTTCCAGCGCGACGAGGCCAAGGTGGTAGTAATTACAGGAAATCCATTTTCGTGTGCATAACGTGCAGTTTCTTTCAGACGTAGTTTAAAACATTTCAAGCAGCGTCCCCCACGCTCAGGTTCGTTCTCCAATCCTTCCATCGCACAGCGCCATGCCCCATGATTGTAATCAGCATCTACAATATCCAACCCCAATGACTGTGCATAACGCGTACATTCATCTTTACGGATAAGATACTCCTGCAACGGATAAATATTAGGATTGCAATAATAAATGGTAGGGCGTACACCGTGCTGCAACAAACACTCAATAATAGCCGATGAGCAAGGTGCACAACACGTATGCAGCAACACTCGGTCTGCTCCTCCCGGCACTTCCAGTTTAAACTTCTTCTTCATCTTTTTTACCCCTCAGGCTTCTTTAAATAAAGGAAGTAATACATCGGGAACTTCCACCCCATGGTCCTTGATACGAGTTAACACATTTTTCGCCTCCTCTGTCAAGGTAAAATACATCTGTCTTTTATCCTGTTCACCCAACACACGAGTCAGAAAACCTTTCTTTTCTGCAGCTCCCAGTACCTTGGAAGCATGCGAAGCAGAAAGTCCGGTACGCTCTATCACTACACCGGCAGATACCCTCTCATTTCCAATACTACACAATACCATAGCCTCATTCAATGAAACACCGTAAGTATCCATCAAACGAGACTCTAAATCAGAGAGAGCCGTAAACAGCTCTCTCATAATACAAATGCATTTTATTTTTTCCATAAAAAATCAAATGAACAGATTTACATTGGCCTGCTCTGCACGCTCCATATAGGTAGCTACTCCACCCAACGTCACATTGTCGAGCAACTCCTCTTTCTTCACTCCCATTACATCCATTGACATCTGGCAAGCAATAAACTCCACTCCATTGTCGATAGCCTGCTGACGAAGCTGTTCCAATGAGTCGATACCTTTTTTACGCATGATATAGCGCATCATACCGGTACCCATGCCTCCCATATTCATTTTAGAGAGTTTCAGCTTTCGGGAATGAGACGGAAGCATCCAACCAAACATACGCCCGAAGATATCTTTCTCCACACGAGGCTTATGTACTTTCTTTATCGCATTCAGTCCCCAGAAGGTAAAGAAAAGAGTCACCTTCTTGCCGGTAGCTGCTGCTCCATTGGCGAGTACAAAAGTAGCCAAAACCTTATCCAAATCATCACTAAAGACAATAAAAGTTTTTCCCATATCTGCCGGCAATGAGGTTTCCTTCGAAGCAGGCAGAGCAGTATGTTTCTCTACCACAACTTTATATGTACCCTTTTCCGAACTTTTAGAGATAAATCGATGTCCCGTTGTACGGCACCATGCTTCTGCATCGCGCGGGAAGGCCATGTCTGTAGATGTCACCTCCAGACGTTCTCCCTCGCTCAAGTCTTCCATATTCTTTTTCAGTTTCATGATAGGACCGGGACACTGTATACCACAAGCATCTACCTTTATCACTTTCACCACCTTCTCACCAACCGGTTGAGCTTGTGCAGAAACTGTCTGAGTATGAGTTCCGCTACATGCCGAAGGAGGATTTACCGGGGTCACAGCAGCTTTATAAGTCTTGATACCACCTATCAGATTACGTACATCCTTATATCCGTTGTCTTTCAATATATTCGATGCCAGGTAACCACGCAAGCCTACACCACAGAAAAGATATACTGGCTTATCCTTTGGAAGATCTGCCATACGAGAGCGTAACTCATCGAGCGGTACGTTCACAGCCCCCTTGATTGTTCCCAAAGCAAACTCATCTGCAGTACGCACATCAACCAGTGTCACTGTACTTAAATCGGTCTGCTGCAGTTCACGCCAGTAAAGCGGTGTCATCTTTCCCGACAAAATATTTCCTGCCACATAACCCGATACGGCAACCGGATCTTTGGCCGAGGAGAAAGGAGGTGCATAGGCATGCTCCAAAGACATCAAATCGTATACGGTTCCTAGATGTTTGATAACCAATGCATACTCGTCTATACGTTTGTCTACCCCATCGTATCCCACAATCTGCGCACCATACAATCTGCCGTCTTGCGGAGAGAAAGTAATCTTAATATCCATCTGCAAAGCTCCCGGATAATACCCTGCATGTGAACCAGAATGAATTGTAGCCGAAAGATAAGGTATACCAAACTGCTTCAGACGCTTGGCAGGAAGTCCTGTAGAAGCCACAGTCATTTCAAATACTTTTGCTATAGAAGTGCCGATGGAGCCTTCATACTTCACTTTGTTTCCAAACACCATATTGTCTGCCACAATACGAGCCTGACGATTAGCCGGTCCGGCAAGGAAGTTCAGCCAAGGCTTTCCGGTTATAGGATGAGGATATTCGATAGCATCGCCTACTGCATAGATAGACTCATCGGACGTCTGCAAGTACTCGTTTACATAAATACCCTTCATCTCGCCCAACTTCAAACCTGCTTCTGCCGCCAGACGAGTTTCGGCACGCACTCCGATAGAAAGAAGCACCATATCAGCCTCCACCGATACTCCCGACTTAAACTTGACAGATATTCCGGAAGCAGTCTTTTCGAAAGCCTCAACCGCCTGCTCCAAATACAGACGCACTCCCTGTTCCTGCAAATGTTCGTGCACCAGAGAAGCCATCGAATAGTCAATCGGCGCCATTACCTGATTGGCCATCTCTACCACACTTACCTCAGCACCGGCATGATGCAGGTTTTCGGCCATCTCCAGTCCGATAAAACCACCTCCTACTATGACAGCCCGTTTTACCGGTCTTTCCTGCATATAGTTTTTAATACGGTCTGTATCGTATACATTTCGCAATGTAAATATGCCCTCACTGTCTATTCCCGGAAGAGGGGGTACTACCGGAGAAGCTCCCGGCGATAACAAGAGTTTATCATAGGTTTCCTGATAAGTAGAACCATCTGCTGCACGTACTGTGACCGACTTCTGTTCAGGGTTGATAGCGATTACTTCCGAACGGGTACGTACATCGATATTAAAACGCTTTCCAAAAGCTTCGGGTGTCTGTACAAACAGACGGTCGCGCTCCTCAATCACTCCTCCTATATAATAAGGCAAACCACAGTTTGCATACGAAATGTAAGCACCTTTTTCGAATACAATAATTTCTGCATTCTCTGTATTTCTGCGAATACGGGCAGCAGCTGTTGCTCCTCCTGCTACTCCACCAATGATAATATATTTCATAACTTTACAATGTAATTATTTTCTAATGGAAACTTTTTACAAAGGAATAATATTACTGCGAGATACAAAAATTTCCATAGGAAAATATTTCCATATTAATAATTATTAACCAAGAACATAAAAAAAGCCCGAAAAAATCGGGCTTATATAAAAGGAGCTTATAAACTCCCTGCTATGTATTTGAGCAAAATAATCTGCTTACTGAACAGCGGTACAATCGACGACGCCGGATATCCGGCCGACCACGACAACTGCACAGCCAGCGACGCCGGCTGTACATACGACATCGCCGAATATAACACTCAACGGGTATTAAAAAGATATAGTTCTTATTACTAATACTTTATCTACTCCGAATATTTCCGGCTCTGATAAGCAATACGCGGTGTACCATTGGCTACATAAATAATGCCACATCGTACAAATCCATGCTTCTCAAGAATATGCTGCATCACTTTATTGTCTGCATGCGTATCGACACGCAAATTGGCAGAACGGTTCCGACACCAGTCTATGCATTGAGCTGCTACTCCACGATACGACCCATCGGAAGCCAGACGATGAATGACATAATAAGGTTCTCCATCCAGCCAATTTCCATCTTCAATACGCGCATAAGTAGAATCGGGACCCTGTATAAAACAGAAAGTACCCACAATATCACCCGACTCTGTCGTACACACATAACAATGCGAAGCAGCTATTTCCCCGGCAATCAGTTCCCGCTGCGGATAACCGTTTATCCACTGATGAGCATTTCCGACAGATACCATAAAAGTACGAGCCGCCTCGAATATCTCCATCAGTCGGTCCAAATCGTGTGCTTCAGCCAAGCGTATCTGCATCGTCATATCCTATCCTCCTCCTGCTTTAATCCCAAAGATTCAGTTTATTTTTCTGTGCTTCCTCCAGTGAAACGGTCTTTACGACTTTCTTTCCACTCTTCTCACAAAGTTCACGATACTCGCTTTGCAGTTCTTCCACAAAAGCCGGACATTGTTCCGGACTCAGCAACTTAGCCATTACAGAAGCATTCTGCGATGCATCGCGCATATATACTACCGGTGCATGATAAGCCGGAGCAATCTTCAGTGCGGTATGCAGTTTGGATGTAGTAGCCCCTCCGATAAGTACCGGAATATCCAGCCCGGCACGCTCCATCTCGGACACTACATGCACCATTTCTTCGAGCGACGGCGTAATCAGCCCGCTCAAACCTACAATGTCCACTTTCTCACGAACAGCAGTTTCTACAATCTGCTCAGCCGGCACCATTACTCCAAGATCAATCACTTCATAGCCATTGCATGCCATCACCACCGAAACAATATTCTTTCCGATATCATGCACGTCACCCTTTACCGTAGCAACCAGAATTTTTCCTGCACTACGTGCGCCCTCTTGCTTTCCGGCTTCAATATACGGTTGAAGAATAGCCACTGCCTTCTTCATGGTACGGGCAGTCTTCACCACCTGTGGGAGAAACATCTTTCCTGCGCCAAACAAATCACCCACATGATTCATACCCGCCATAAGCGGACCTTCGATAATGCTCACTGCATTAGGATAGCGGCTCAAAGCCTCCTGCAAGTCTTCTTCCAGAAAATCGCCCAGCCCCTTTACCAATGCATATTGCAAGCGCTCCTCTACCGTAGTACCCTCACGCCATTTCAGATGATTGACAGCAGCTGCAGAAGTATCTTTATTTTCTTTTTCCGACTTCAAACGCTCAGCCGTTTCTATCAAGCGTTCGGCTGCATCGGGACGACGGTTCAACACTACATCTTCTATGCGCTCCAGTACATCGGCTGGAATATCAGTATACAATACCGATGTAGCCGGATTGACAATACCCATATCCATTCCCTCACGGATAGCATGATACAAAAATACCGCATGCATTGCTTCGCGGATATAGTTATTTCCACGGAACGAGAACGAAAGGTTACTTACACCTCCGCTAATATGTGCACCGAGTAAATGTTTCCGAATCCATCCGGTAGCCTGAATAAAATCGACGGCATAATTATTATGTTCTTCAATCCCCGTAGCTACAGCCAGCACATTGGGGTCGAAAATAATATCTTGAGGAGCAAAACCGACTTTTTCGGTCAGAATACGATAAGCACGTTCGCACACTTCTATCTTGCGTGCAAAGGTATCCGCCTGTCCTTTTTCATCAAATGCCATTACAATGACTGCTGCTCCGTAACGACGGATTGTACGGGCATGCTCTATAAAGATATCTTCTCCTTCTTTCAGCGAAATGGAGTTGACAATACATTTTCCCTGTACGCATTTCAAACCAGCCAGTACTACTTCCCACTTGGAAGAATCTATCATAAGAGGAACACGGGCTATTTCGGGTTCCGAAGCAATGAGATTTAGGAAGGTAGTCATTTCTTCGGCAGCATCAAGCAGACCGTCGTCCATGTTGATATCAAGAACCAGCGCACCGTCTTCTACCTGCTGACGGGCTATAGAAAGTGCTTCCTCGTATTTTTTCTCGTTGATGAGACGAAGGAACTTACGCGAACCCGCAACATTGCATCGCTCTCCCACATTGACAAAATTAATTTCGGGAGTAACCTCCAGAAGTTCCAGTCCCGACAGCCACAAAGATTCTGGTTTAGGAGCTGGTGTATGAGGCTTGGCATCCTTTATCAAATCCTGATAACGGGCGATATATTCTTCGGTCGTTCCACAACATCCACCTATGATATTGACCAGCCCCTCATCAATGTATTCCTTCACCTCGGCAGCCATCTCCTCGGGCGACTGGTCGTATTGTCCCAAACTATTAGGCAATCCGGCGTTAGGATAAGCACTGATATAATAAGGAGCACGCTTGGCCAGCTGTTCTAAGAATGGTTTCAGCTGTCTGGCACCGAACGAGCAGTTTAATCCTACAGAAAACAAATCGGCATGCTGTACCGATGCGAGGAAGGCATCAAGTGTCTGTCCGGATAAAGTACGTCCGGCAATATCCGAAACCGTAACCGACAGCATCAGAGGAAGCTTGCGCCCCATTTTCTGCATAGACAATTCTGCCGCCTGTATAGCCACCTTGGCGTTGAGGGTATCGAATATGGTTTCAATCAGAATAGCATCCACTCCTCCTTCAATCAGAGCCTCCATCTGTTCACAATACGCCTCCAGAAGTTCATCGTAAGTCAGAGCACGGAAAGCCGGATTGTTGACATCGGGACTCATCGAACAGGTTTTATTGGTAGGACCTACCGATCCTGCTACAAAGCGTGGCTTCTCCGGATTCTTTTGGGTGTATTCATCGGCAAGACGTCGTGCCAGACGAGCTGCCTCCAGATTGATTTCCCGGCAATAGTCCTGCATATGATAATCGGCCATTGACACACGGGTTGCATTGAATGTATTGGTTTCTATAATATCGGCTCCCGCTTCGAGATAGCGCCGGTGAATTTCCTCAATGACATCCGGACGAGTCAGGCACAGCAGGTCATTGTTTCCTTTCAACTGTCCTTGTATTTCTCTGAAACGCTCGCCTCTGAAATCACTCTCTGTCAAGTTGTATTGCTGTATCATCGTACCCATTGCTCCGTCGAGCACCAAGATACGCTCTTTTATCTGTTGTCGCATTTCACAAATTCAAAAACTCTCAAAACTATAAAATCAAAAAATCATATATATGCACAATAAACTATCGTTTGAACATTCTGTCCATCATGCGCTTATCATCTTTTTCTTTCAAAGACTCACGTTTATCGTACTGTTTTTTACCTTTTGCCAAGGCAATTACCAGTTTGGCAAGTCCTTTTTCGTTGATATACAAACGAGTGGGGACAATAGTAAAACCTGTTTCCCGTGTACCACGCTCCAACTTACGCAACTCTTTCTTGGTAAGCAGCAACTTACGATCACGACGAGCTGCATGATTATTGTACGAACCGTAGAAGTACTCGGCCACGTGCATATTCTTCACCCACAATTCACCCTTCGAAAAAAAACAGAATGTATCTACCAGACTGGCTTTCCCCTGACGGATTGATTTTATTTCCGTACCTGTCAGCACAATACCTGCCGTATAGGTATCGATAAATTCATAATCGAACGAAGCACGCTTATTTTTTATATTAATATTACTTGCAGTAGGTTTCATCAGTTCAATATTATAGATAACTTAGTAAATACAAATTCAATAATTGCCGGACAAACCAATACTATCAAGGTCATTACCACCGTATAACCTGTCAGTTTGTCTTCCGCCACTTTCAGCATCTGTCTCGCTCCCTCAAACACGACAACAATGGTATAAATCTGCAAAATCCAATGCAGCAGCATGATAGAGAAAAGCCCACTGACAATATCCAATACAAAAGTCACAACCATAGAATATCCCACAAACTCCAGTATTCTATCGTACGAGTCTGCACGGTCAAACCAACGGCGTCCTATCTTATCTACCAGATAAGCAGCTAAAAAGAAGCCTCCAAACAAAGCTACAGCCAGTGCACAGCACTGTGTCAAGGCAATCTGAAATACATCGGGACTAAACTCTCTCCCGATAAATGCACCTCCGAACTCCGACAAGCCACACAAGCCAATCATCGGATAAACGAAATTAGGCATTACCAGTCTCCCCTCTTTCCGTTCGGCTATTTCGTTCCACGCCTTTGCAGGCGATGACAACAACAATATTATACGCTGAAATATTTCTTTATAACTCAATGTAATTCTCCTTTCCTGTTAAATGTATGAAATGCAAAAATACAAAAAAGAAGAAAATATACGAGAGGCTTTATAATGAAACTTTTGAAAACAGACAGGATTAAAGATTATTTCACTCCTGCGACTACATCCTCCACCACCGCAACAAGACAAGCCGGTCACATATCCTTAAACAATAAAAAAATCAGATAAAGAAAGAATTTCTCCTCTCTTTATCTGATTTTCCATACGAAATGTTCTTTTAATATATTATATAGAAAACATGCTCAAATGTATTCTATACAGTTTCAGATATATTATTCAGCCTGTTCCTGAGCTCGCATTTCGCAAACATATGGTTGTTTACTTTTCTTTTTAGAATCCATTGTTGGAACATAAGTAGAAGCAGTTTCGTATTCAACCTCTAATTTTTTCGGATAAGTACCGTTTAAAGTTTCATAAGCTCTGATTGCCGAACGCAAATCAAAATACTCATAACAATACGAATAAGACATTGTATAATCGGCAAGTGCATCTTCTGTTTCTACATTTAAAATCTGATAACGAAGCTTCAATTTCATCACATCATTTTCAGCCTTTGTTGCTGCATCATAATAAAGAGTGAATTTATGATTCTTCAGTTCAGTATCCAATGTCTCATTTGTAGTTGACTTGTGTACATAAAACAAGGGGTTCAAGATCAAATAGTCGTTATATCCCCAGATCAACAAACTTTGAGTATTGAATCCTGAAAGAGAAACAGTTCCTTCTTCCGGTATTGCCTCATCACTTACTTCACCTTTAGGAAGATATTCCGGAGTTCCCAATACTGTAATATCTTTTCTATCTCCCTGAGCAGCAAACTGTTCATAATCATAAGAGAAAGAAACCATCGCCAAATCCGATCTTTCTCCGGAAACAGTCACAGTGGTAGTAGGTATGTATTCATTGTCAGCCTCATCAACAAAAATTGTCTTGCCTGTCATATAATCAGAGCTCACCTTAAAAGGCCATGTCAATGTACCCGTACCTCCCGAACTTGAGGTATCCAAACAAGAAGTAATCCCCAAAGAAGCCGCAAAAGCCGCCATAACAACCACGAATTTCATTTTTTTCATAAACTTTGTCTTTATATTGTTAAATTATATTTTACAAGAGAAATAAAAGAAAAGAAACAATACTGCATCCCCATTCTTATTTTAACATTATTTTTCTATTTCTGCAAATTGTTCAAGATGTTCGTCTACATACTCAGCAATCGTAGCAGTAACCATTTCTTCCATCTCCATGTAAGCCTCTTCTATGTCGTCGAAAGCCTCATATTGCTCGTACATAGCCATAAATTCCTCGTCTGTACGTTCTTTCTCCAAATCTTCACGATGTGCATCATATATTTTCTTTGCATCATATATCAGTTTAGAAAAGTCTTTAGCTCCAAACAGACGCATTGCTTTGGCAAAAGGATTATCGAAAATATAAGGACCATATCCGTTTTGTATTAATTGAATAAATCCTCCTTCCAGAACTTCTTCACGAAAAAAATGATACCCTAACAAAGAGTGTTGATACCCGTTGAGCAAGGGCATAGTTTCGGCATTAATCACTCCTCCTGTAATTTCCAGATATTTATCGGTAAACACTTTCAAAAATTCATCCATTCCAGCTTCCGCTCCACGCTGTAAAGCCTCGTCTTTTACTCTAATCTTATCATTATTCATAATTACCTGAATATTATTACCTGTATATAGGTATATTACAATGCTTTTTTATATGCACACAAAGATAAGGGTTTCTTCGGAAAGAGAAAAAAACATTTTGTCATTTACACCTTACAAAAGCAGGCACTCAGATAAAATATCCTTAATTTGTAGTAAAAAGTTTGGTTTACACCGTTGCAGAACTAAATAAAACGACTAACTTTGCGTGCAGATTAAGGAATAAAATCTTTAATCTCGTGGTTTACGAAATACTTATTTTTTATTACTAATAAAAACGTAAAGAATATGACTTATTCACACGAAGTTGAACACATGTGTGTTGTAAAAAAAGGACCTAATCATGGTCCGGCTCCAATTCCAGAAGAAGGAAAATGGGTGAAATCAAAAGAAATCAAAGACATTTCAGGTTTGACTCACGGTATCGGTTGGTGTGCTCCTCAGCAGGGTGCTTGTAAACTGACTCTGAACGTAAAAGAAGGTATCATCCAGGAAGCATTGGTAGAAACTATCGGCTGCTCTGGTATGACTCACTCAGCTGCTATGGCATCTGAAATCCTTCCAGGTAAGACAGTTTTGGAAGCATTGAACACTGACTTGGTTTGCGATGCAATCAACACAGCAATGCGTGAACTGTTCTTGCAGATTGTATACGGTCGTACTCAGTCAGCTTTCTCTGAAGGTGGTTTGATGATTGGTGCAGGTCTGGAAGACTTGGGTAAAGGTCTGCGTAGTCAGGTAGGTACATTGTATGGTACTTTGGCTAAAGGTCCTCGTTACCTTGAAATGGCTGAAGGCTATATCAAAACTATCGCTTTGGATGAAAACGATGAAATCTGCGGATACGAATTCGTTCATCTGGGCAAATTCATGGATGAGATCAAAAAGGGCACAGACGCTAACGAAGCTTTGAAGAAAGTAACAGGTACTTACGGACGCTTCACAGCAGAACAAG
>ERZ835880.1357-NODE-1357-length-20220-cov-78.647855_pt1 | contig 20220 bp, 17 predicted proteins | sample MGYA00519944_ERZ835880 | MGnify/ENA primary metagenome ERZ835880 (study PRJEB31850, sample SAMEA3708787) | human gut metagenome | biome: human gut; feature: human-associated habitat; material: faeces | place: China | collected 2014 ... | reverse complement strand
TGCGAGTTTCAAAAGAATGCAGTATCTTTGAACCCGAAAGTTAGGCAGACAAACACGGTCAAAGTTGGACAGGCTTAACGATTAAAAATCGTTACTGTTTCGTTACCTATTTGAAATTTTGAAAGCAAAGTAGCTGACATATAAGCGGTTAGAGTTATAGGTTCAAAACCCTGTCTCTCCGCTAAAAAGGTGTAAATCAAGCATTTGCAAGATTTACACCTTTTTTTATTTCCAGAAATTAGGATACCAGGAATAGAAATCAAGAATCTTTATTTTGCCAGACTGATTTTTTCTTCCATTGTATCAACCGGATTTCACCGAGGAAAAAACTGGATATTAAAGTTCAGCAATGATGAAACTGCCAGAATGATCCTTGAAAGAGACATACAAGAAGCAGACTTATATAAGAAATACAAGGATTATTACAGTTACGGCTTCTATATTGCTCAGAAATTATAATTTATAATACAGAATATGATTAATATACATCCTATCTTCAGCAACAAAAAGCAATATCTCGATTTACTACTCCTTGCCGATGAACAGGAATCTATGATTGACCGCTATTTGGAGCGTGGAGATATGTTCGTCCTGACTGACAACAATGAAGTTAAAGCGTCATGCGTTATCACCGAAGAAGACAAGGGTATCTACGAGATCAAAAATATTGCGGTCTATCCACAGTTTCAGCATCAAGGATACGGTAGAAAGTTGATATTCTTTCTTTTGGAGCATTATAAAGACCGATGTCATACAATGCTTGTCGGGACCGGAGACTCTCCTGCGACCTTGTCTTTCTACAAGAATTGCGGATTTGTATATTCACATCGTATACCTGATTTTTTCACTGATAATTATGATCATCCAATTTTTGAAGAGGGTCAACAATTAAAGGATATGATTTACCTAAAAATCAGTAAGAGCAGATGATCACTTGCCACAGGACAGCAAGACTGTTTTAAGTTTTTAAGAAATATTGCAATTACCCTTGCATGAAATTGCTATTTTATCCTTACCTTTCCGGAGCAAGGACAGTAACATACATATTATAAATAAAATAATAATGAAGAAGTATATTAAAACAGTCTTACTGGCGCTCATAAGTATTATTTTAGTGAGCTGCGACAAAAAAGAAGCTACCGATAAAGTTGAAACAATAAACATGTATGTATCTGCAGAAACCGGTATATATAAGCCATGGGGTAGCGAGACTCCTGTAGAGTGTATGCTTGTCAAAGAAGAAGGTGCATTGGAATATTCTCCGCTTGCCTTTGGAGGCATCGAGGGTTTCGATTATGTACACGAACACGAATACGAACTGGAAGTACGTAAAACCACCCTGGTTAATCCGCCGGCCGACAGCCCAAGCATCACTTATACGCTTCTTGCTATTATTCGTGACACACCTCTTACTACTCCCAAGCCGGAAGAACTGCCGGAAGAAGCTAAATTCAAACTCAAAATGGTGCAATTGAATCCATTTATGGATTTGGATACTCCGCTGGCAGCTCCTTTTGATTTTCTTACCTTCCGGATACTCGATCATAATGACAGGTATGTTTTCCCCGCCACACCGGACTTCTTGAAATATTATGATTTGATTGAGGTGTCATCCCCGGCTTTACCTGATACTTATTGCGTATACCGGTACAGCGCTGACCAAGGAGGGACACAGAGAGAATTTACCGCTCAATGGAGTTCTTATTTTTATGAAAAATCTGACTTTCCGATTTCTCTTAAAGGGTATAAAAACGGGAAATTGATTTACGAATATTCCACAACTCAGTTGATGCGTGCACGTGATTTCCTTGGAGTGGACTGGAAGAATGGCAGTGTAGCAATTGCCAATCCGAAGACCAGCAGTATATATAATATCCTTGATACCCGTTATGAATTTCGGCTGACAGATACTCAGAAAATCAATGAAACCTGTTATATAAAAATACAGGTATCCAGGACGTCAGACCTTACCGGTACTGAATATCTCAAGGCACAGGAAGATGGGTTAAGATGGCTGTTGAAAAAGCATCTTGGAGAAACCTCTTCGCTCACTGCATCTGATTTCAAAACGCTTCCTGAGGGAACCGAAATTGTGGAGACCTATGAGAACCACACTACCCGCGTAGCCATTCTTCACCAAAGCGGCAATGACACACGTACAGAATGCTATTACGCCATCGCTGAATCCAAATAAATGTTTATAAATCAGATAAAATAAGTGAGGGGTACCGCTTGCCGATAGCTAAGTGGTACCCCTCACTTATTTCTTTGTATCCATATTCACTCTCTTATTCTGTACGCGTAAATTCCGAAAGTTTTATAGAACACCCCAAGAACGGCCACTCCACATACACTTCATTGTCATCCCAATGCCTGGAAACAAGCAAATCCATTGACGGAGTAACACGAGACAGGAACCCATAAGCATCAATAGGAAGTTCATATTTCACAATACGGCCTTCCTCTTTAAAAAGAAGCGTCAAGCAAGTTCGGCTGACCAAGACATCAACCAGCGAATATTCATCCTCCAAATATATTCTTCCTCCCAGTCTCTCTGCCGCTTTCTGAAAAATTGCCTCACCTTTATTTTCATCCCACTTATTCAGTATTCTTGCCCATACTTTTTCATCCTTCTCAACGGGATATTCCACATCAATCATCTGCAACTCTTCCGGCAGCTCGAACAAGTTTCCAGTTTCCGGATTCGGATTAAAAGATAAATTCTTCCTTCCATCATAATTGTAAAGATAAAAACACCACTCCCGCTGTACCCACACTCCTCTGCTAGCCTGCAGCACACAAGGGTCATCTTCTTTATCCAATGTCCAGAAAAACAACAGCATGACATCTTTAAGCCTGAAGGTTTCAATTTCTTTTTCAGCCTCCAGGCGCAAAGCCCAATAATGACCATTGGTGGCACGTGCAAGGTCCTGTTCTATAAGCAACCAGACTTCACTTCCGGGCGCATAAGATTCGCCCGGCCTCCTCCAGAAAGTCCTCTTTCCCCAATGAAACAATCTGCCACATTGACTGACCGTAGCTATATAATCGTCACTTGTGTAACACTTGAACAAGATTGTACAATTCAATATCACCTTCCACAGATTCGGTTCTACTTCCAGGGTTTTCAAATTCAAAGAAGTCTCATGAATATCTACCTTTTCCGGAAACAGATCCAGCAGCAAACTGTCCAATGCATCAATCAACAGGCAGAATGTTTCCTTCATATCTCCCGTATAAACATCTATCTTCCTGCAACGGATATAGAGCATGGTAACAATCCCCCAAAAGACATCAGGCTCATCCACCTTCATGTCTTTCAGATAAGGAACTTCCTTTTGCTGGAACTCCGGAGAAAAATAATCATAAGTATCGGTGATCAACGATATCATCAGCCCCTTTATCCATTCGGGATGCTCACGGTTCATCTCAGGCAGTAATTTGTCAAAATAATATTTAGCTCCTTCAAAAATACGTGCCAAGTCGTATAGCATACTATCCGACATACAGTATACATCAATAACCTTATCCCAGATTTCATCAACGGTCTTTTCTTTGACAGTTCCTTCCATCAGCCGGTAAATACCCATCTTCCCTTTGTAGCCTAGAGATTTCGCGAAAGCAGAATGAGATGGAGCAAATCCTCGGTTTTCAATAATACATTGCAAAATTTTCAATCGATCATTCATTTGGTATCAATTTAATCACACTTTGGTACTATGAAATTCAACACGCCCAAATTAAAGACAAAGGAGTGGATTGTTCACTCAGTAATTATTAGTTTTGCATAGAAATTGAATGTAAAGGTAAAAAAACTCCAATAAATGAGCGTCATGTGCAAATAAAAAACATACCTTTGCAATATCAGGCAGGAGAAATAGCCTGATATTCATAGAAAGCGTTTTTTGCTTTTATCCTAAGAAACGAAATCGCCAAATTCAAACTCAGACGGATAAAAGAACATGACGCTCCTCTGTTTTGTATATGTAAGTGTACAGCCCATGCTGTATCCTCATAACAAGACGGCGTGGGAGTACTGTTTTTATTCATTTCTGAGTGGGGCGTTTGGCGATGCCTGTTTCTTGATGAATAACAGACAAGTCCTCACGCCTTTATTATTTTGTGAAATCTAATGCTGAATTCGGAGGACTTATAGGCGTATAAGGAGGAGCATTATGGCTTTACAATCACTGACCTCTATGTTTGAGCATAATCAAACTGCATTAAAAGAAAAATTAGAAGGATTGAAATTACCTTCGGATTCATCTAAAATACAAAACATCATCAATGCCTATCTGAATGAGATATTACAACCGAAAAATATCTGATTGAGGATAAGAACGCCCAAAATCGTAACAAACCTAACCAGATGATGGACGTAATCCGACGCCAATTTATTTTACAAACTTAAATCAATAAGAAATCATTTTGCTAAAAGTGGAACACAACAACAATAACCTACTATCCCATATTTGCCGTATAGACAACCACCCTGTCAAAGATTTGCCAGTATCAATAAAGCAAAGATATTTGACCGGCTTGGCTGCTATTCTCTATACGATTTCTAATGGTAATGCAACAATGAAGACACTGTTCACGCAGTGGGCTTATTCAATAACGGGTCAAGATTCTTCAAACTTGTTTTCACAGCATACAGACGATTGTGTAAAGAAAGCGTTATCCATTAACAGAATTGGATTCCGTTTCTTTCGATGCAAGCATGAATTCTTTTTTGATTGTTTTTACTTGACTGAATCATTTGATAAGAGTTTACTACCCAAACTGGGCGAATATTTAACTCTCATCGGAAAGAACATCTTCACTAAAGAATCCTTAAAAAGGACAATAGATTATTTTAATGGCAGCTGTGATAAGAGTGCATTAAAAGTTCCTGAATGCTTGCAAAAACATAGGTTACTAAATATTTCATTCAAACAACAAAAACAAAAGCGAGTGTTAGTTGTGGCAAACGTTTCAGCTGGAAAATCTACGCTGATTAATGCCTTGTTAGGTCATCGGTTTAATAATGTCAGAACTACAGCTTGCACAAGCAGATTATGCGAGATATACAATAAACCTGTCGAAGATGGCTTTACATATCTCCAATCAAATCATTTGCAGTTTGATCCACATATTGACATGCACACGAACGATGATGCTTGTCAAGTAGGAATGCATTTCAAATCTACTCTTGGTAAAACAAATATATGTTTGATTGATACTCCTGGTGTAAATAATTCAACAGATACAAGCCATTGGAAAATAACAACGACTGCGATAAATAGTGGTGCGTATGATATTGTCATTTTTATATCAAATGGAAAGTATAATGGAACTATCGATGAAAGAAAAATTCTTGAGTATATATATAAAAACTGTAAAAAGCCTGTTTTGTTTGTGCTCAACCAGTTAGATACCTTTAAGCGTTCTGTTGACAATATTGACGAGATGATACAAGACTATACGAATGAGATTAAAGCAATTGGATTCAAAAATCCTCAAGTATATCCTGTATCTGCAATTTATGCATTTATGCTAAGACATTCATCCGACTTGGACGAAGATGAACTTGATGAATTGGATCTGATTAAGAAACGTTTCACTAAAGACTATTATAATTTGCCCAAATACGTTGGACTTGAATCCACCTCTGACATAGAAAGAACGGGCTTCATTTATTTAGAAAAAGGAATTATCAAACAATAATAAATACAATTCAATGAAGAAAGTTGCAATTAAATACAACCCATATTTGGTGACTACCCAAATTACGGTTGATGGCAAATCCCCTAAGGCTAATAGTTCCTTGAACGTTGACAAAACTCGACTTCAGGAATGGGTAGAGAAACTTCCACAGATACTGATGGATGAGTATCGCGATAAAAATTTTGAGATTACCTTTAAGGGTACTCAAGAGGACTATCAAGACATTATTTCTGCAGTAAAAGCTTATGGTAATAAAATTAATGCAGAATGCATATTAGACAAGACTGCAGACATTGCTGACGCAGAAGCAACTATTGAGAGCATTTTTGAGGAAATCAAGAAAGGCCCAATTCCTGAACTTAAAGACAAGGCAATTGCAGATGCATTCGAAAAGGCAAAGAATTCTCAGTTTGAAATCAATGTCGTAGCAACAATGAGTTCTGGCAAATCAACCTTAATTAACGCTTTGTTGGAACAACAGTTAATGCCTGCTGCAAATGAGGCAACCACAGCCACTATTGTGAAGATTGTAGATACCGATCAGAAAAACTTTTCGGCTGTAGCGTATGATAAGACCGGCAATACAGTTGCGAAAATAGACAACGTCACATTAGCAGATATGAAGAAGCTAAATGACGACGAAAAGGTTTCTACGGTCACAATATTTGGACACATACCATTTGTACAATCTACCGGCATGAAACTTGTCTTAGTGGATACTCCGGGACCAAACAATTCTCGCGACAAGAGACATGAGGAGATGACATATAAGATGATTGCTAATTCGGATAAGTCATTAGTTTTATATGTAATGAACGGACAACAGCTTGGTATTAATGACGAAAAGATTTTCCTTGATTATATTTGCCAAAATATGAAAGAAGGCGGCAAGCAAAGCCGAGACAGATTCCTTTTTGCATTAAACAAGATGGATAGTTTCTGTCCAAGTGCAAAATATGACGGAGAGGGTTGCATTGCAAAAGCTTTGGATGCAGCAAAGAAAGGTCTTGAAGATCGGGGCATCTATAATCCGAATCTGTTCCCTGTCGCATCATTACCTGCATTGCAAATTAGAACGAAAGACGAGGATGAAGATGAAGATGCTTCAGAACTTAATGTTTTTAGTATGAGAGCAGCTAAATACGAAGAGATGAAGTTTGAAAACTACTACGAATATACTCATCTTCCTCAAACAGCTCGTCAACGTATTGAGAACTGGGTGAGCACTCAAAAAGGCGATGAACTTGTTGAAATTCACACGGGCATTTCTTCTGTAGAATTAGCCATAAGCCAATATGTGAATAAATATGCTCGTACCACAAAAATATACGATCTGGTACAGTCTTTTAAGAACAAGTTGGAAGAATTAGCAGCTATAGCAAATCTTCAAGATGCTATTGCTAAAGATAAAAACAAGAAGGCTGAACTTGAAAAACAGATTCAGAAGATTAAAGCAAATATCCAGTCTGCTAAGGATGCGCAAACTTTGTCAAAAGACATTGATAAGATTGATTTGACTTCAAAAGTTCAGGCAGAAGTGAGAAATTACCTGGATGGGATTAAAAATGAAACCAACCGTATGATGAGTGGCCGTAGCAACAAGGTTGAAAAAATTGCTGCAGAACAGCAATGTGCGGAACTTGAGAAACAGGTTAAGGCTATTTCTGTTCAGATTAAGGTTCAAATTGACATAATTCTTGAGAAATCATACAAAGAAACCATCAACAAGATTGTGGAACAGTACAAGAAACACCTTGCGGCTTTGAATATCGGTGTAAATACTGGAGCTCTATCTCTTAACCCTCTAAATCTTGTATCCGCTTCTTTGTCAAACCTCTCTCAAATTATTGAGGATAATACTGAAACCGTAGATGAGAGTTATTATGTACCGGAACAATATCAGAAGAGGGTTGAAGGTGGATTCTTAAGAAAAGCTGCCAGTTTCTTCACTTTTGGACTAGTTGATGACCATACCTATGAAACTGCATACAGAAACAAACGGATTGCCAAGTATGTTGACTATGTAGATATGAACGAGGTTGCTTCTGACTACATCATTCCATACCAGAAGAATCTTAAAAAGACGGAGCAAAGTGCAATTGAATATGTTAGCAGTGAAACTATAAGACTCAAAGAACACCTTAAGACAGAGTTGGTAAAGATTGATAAACTGCTTAACGACAAGTTGAGCGCTTTGTCCCAGACCGAAGCTGATTCAAAGGCAAAAGCAGAAGAGATTGCACTGAAGGAGAAAAACCTCAAATGGTTAATGAACATCCAGCAACAAGTGAAGAATATAATTGAATTCTAAACTTATGAAGCCAAAGTTCATGGAAGCTATAAGCGATGGTGATTTATTCACCATTCGCTTATACTTAGCTAACGAATTGTTGCTTGATCCCAGAGGAAAAAGTTTCAACAAAATGCGTTCATACGCAGAAATGAACATTATGGATTTGTATGAAATTCATGATGGAGCTGACTTCTCCGAAGTCTCTTCTATTTGGAACGAGGAGCTTTTGTTCAAATTGCGAAATGATTTAGACACGAATTTTTCTAAAGAAAGACTTGATTTCTTTGAAACAGTAGCTAAAACCGTGTTAAAAGAAAAAGCACAATCAATGAGCAAAGAAAAACAGGTATTGTCAGATGAAGAAAAACGAAACGCGATTGAGAGCGAAGATTCGGCTCCTGAAGAACCTCAACAAAATGCTAAGAAATCATTTAAAGAAAGAATTAAACCATTCTTTAGGCACAAAATAAAAAAGAAGAATACCATACCTCCTTTAAAAAAAAGACTTGAAGAAATGGACTAAAAGGAAAAGATATGAAACCAAAGTTCAAAAAAGTAGTGGATGCCGGAGACTTGGTAGGTACCCGCCTGTTTCTTGCAAACGAAATGTTGCTTGATCCAAGAGGAAAGAGCTTCAATGAGATGCGTTCATATGCTGAAACTGCGTTCTCAAATCTGTATGATGTTCATGATGGTGGCTCTTTTGAACAAAACAAGGCTGCCTGGAATGAAGATTTGCTATATAATGTCAAGAATAATCTTGATTCAAATTTCTCTCGCGAACGTCTTGATTTCTATTATAATTTAGCAAGGGAAGTGTTAAAAGATAAAGCAGCACACCTTGATGATGAAGACACAAAGTTAGCTCAACGTCAAGCAATTGCTCCTACAAATCAGGAAGAATATATTCATCCATCTGATTCAAAAAAGAAGATTCACGCAGGTATCACTATTGGTGGTGCAGCACTTACAGTTGCAGGACTGTTAATTGAAAAGACAGCCGTAGCTTGTGTAGTATCATCTTTGGGTTTCATCAGTATGGCAGTTGGTGGTTATTTACTCTATAACGATAGAAAAAAATGAGTTTGTGGAAGAATAGAGGGGAAGAATTTAAGGGAAAAAGCTTATTCCCCAAAAGTGATAATCAGTTTGCAGAGGAGGTAATTCCTGCTCCACAGCAGCAGTTACAACCTATAGAAGAGGCAAAGCCCGTACGTATGCCATACAAAGAGATTGCTCGTACAGAATCTTCTACCGACATTAAAGGGTATGAGACTAACGCAGGTCAGGCATTGTCACTTGTTGATGATGTAGTATTAAAGAACTATCTCACAAGATTGTCAAACTTGGAGATAATATCTTTGGATAGTGATATTTCATTAAATGATACTATCATCTTTAAAGTAAATAAGATGGTGTATGAAAAAGATGAGTATGCTACAGATAAATTTATAAGCATTGTAAGCGCAATGACCTATACAAAGGGCTCTGTGTTTATGATAGTTGATGGGCATAAGGATCATACGGATTTCTATCTTGGTGTAAAATGTGAAGATTCTGAAAGAACGGCAAGTTCTGTTGCGGAAACTTTTAAAAACGCTATGATGGGACAATTCCCTGGTGCTCAAATTTCAGACTTGTCAATCAAACAACCGGGTGCAGAACGCTCAGAACAAGAACATTTGATCCATAAAATGACTGAGGCAACTACCATAAGTATGTGCTCTGGAATTCCTGCGCAGAAAAATAGTAAAGGCGAATACACAAACGCCACATTCATTCAAGGTATTGAAAAGTTTGCTATTGCGATGCAAGGCAAGGAATACACTGCTGTTATTTTGGCATCAAGTATAAGCCAAAACAAAGTTACGGACATACGTTTCCAATATGAAACCATCAGCAGTGCCTTGTCTATATACGAATCACAGCAACTGAACTTGACAAGTAGCGAATCCTTGTCAACATCAATCTCTAATACGATTGGCGAATCAGTCACTCATGGTCTCAGTCATACGGAGGGAACATCATCCAGTCATACACATACCACATCACACACGGCAGGTAGTTCTGACAGCCATACAAGTGGCACATCAGATACAAAAGGGCAAAACAGGTCTGAAGGTATTTCGTTTATTCTTTCTGCTAATGCAGGTACAAGCAAGTCAAAAACTAAAAGTGAATCCACTACGCATTCTACCAACCAAAGTGACACTTCTTCAGATAGTTTCACAAAGGGAAGTAATCAAAGCAATACCACATCAGAATCTCAAACAAAAAACACCAACAAGACTTCTGGTGAGACCAATACGCAGGGAACGTCTCGCTCATTGACTGTTAATGTCAAGGATAAGCACATCCAAGAAATCCTTAAAAAGATAGACAAGCAATTAGAACGTATTTCTGTGTGCGAAAGTAGTGGACTTTGGGCTGCAAATGCATACTTCTTGTCTTATGAAACAGATCGTGCAATAGCAGAGACAGGAGCAACCATTTTCCGTTCGATCATGCAGGGTGAGCAATCTGGAGTAGAGTTCTCTGCAATAAATACATGGTATAATGACAATCCGGCGTATTTGTCGTTGTGCAAATACGTATGTGGGCTTACACACCCACAATTTGTCTATCCTAATTCTGTTTCAGAACAGCCCATGGTTCTCACCCCTACTACTATGCTTAGTAGTAAAGAGGTGGCAATTATGCTGGGGCTTCCCCGAAAGAGCGTACCCGGTTTTCCTGTCGTAGAACATGTAACATTGGGCAAAGAAGTCGTAAGGTTAAGTGATTACGAAAATCGTAAATCATTTGAACTTGGATGTATTTTTGATCAAGGTATTGACATGCCCAACAACAAGGTTCTTCTTGATGTTAAAAGTCTCACGCAGCATGTATTTGTTACAGGTTCTACCGGATGTGGAAAAAGTGAATCTGTTTACAGATTAATTGATAGCGTCAGAAAAGCCAATGCTAAATTCTTGATTATCGAACCAGCAAAGGGAGAATATAAGAATGTATTTGGAACTGAGCATATTTTTGGGACAAACCCTCTTATATCAAATTTGCTAAGAATCAATCCATTTAAGTTTACTAAAGGAGTTCATGTCCTTGAACATGCAGACCGGTTAATAGAAATATTCAATGTCTGCTGGCCAATGTACGCAGCTATGCCTGCTGTACTTAAGGAAGCTGTGCTCAATTCGTATGAAGATTGTGGTTGGGATTTAATAAAATCCAAGAACAAATATTCTGAAGATATATTCCCAACATTCTCGGATTTAATATGGGAACTAGAAACTGTAATTGAGGCATCATCATATTCTGAGGAAGTTAAAAGCAACTACAAAGGTTCTTTAGTTACTCGTGTTAAATCATTAGCAAATGGTATCAACGGCGAGATTTTTTCTAGGAAAGAGATTGGTGATGATATCTTGTTTGACGAAAATGTAATCGTTGATTTGAGCAGAATAGGTTCACAGGAAACCAAAGCTCTTATCATGGGCGTTCTAATTATGCGACTTAACGAATACAGAGCCAACAGCGGAATCGAAGCGAACAGTGAACTGCGCCATGTAACAATCCTGGAAGAAGCTCATAACATTCTCAAGCGCTGTTCTCAGGAGCAAAGTATGGAAGGTAGCAATGTCGCAGGAAAATCTGTTGAAATGATTTCGAATGCCATTGCCGAAATGAGAACTTATGGCGAAGGGTTTATTATTGTCGACCAGTCTCCTGGTGCAGTAGATATTTCTGCGATACGGAATACGAACACCAAGATTATCATGAGATTACCAGAAGACTCCGATCGGAAAATAGCTGGAAAGTCTGCTGCAATGAAGGATAATCAGATTGATGAAATAGCGAAACTGCCTACTGGTGTTGCTGTTGTTTACCAGAATGATTGGGAGGAGCCCGTTCTTTGTCACATAAGCATGTATAAAGGGGAAAGACTTAAATATGTGTTCATGGAAGATGCAGAAGAGCCAATAAATGACCAACCAGTCATAAGGGAAATACTCCGATTTATGATGAAAGAAAAGGTTGAACAACCACAACTTGATATTAAAAAGTCGATTTCAGAGATAAAAAATGGCCTCTCTTCAACTAATCTGCCAACGTATGTAAAACTTAATATATTCGCTGCAATACAAGAATTTGAAGAGACTGGCACTGCAAGCATTTGGAAAAACAAAGAATATGAGAAATTCTCTTGGGTAATCTCGGGAATATTTGGAAGCAAACAAGAAATTCTCAAACTTACCAAACGAGCAAGTGATTTCGACGAGCTTACAGTTGGATTAAAAAAGATTATCAATGAAAAGGTTAAATCAATTCCTTCTGAATTGGAATTATCTATATGCCAGAGTTTGATGCGTGATTATTCTATTGGCGATGAAAATCGACTAAAGATATACAATGCTTGGCTACAGAAAACTAAGAAAAAACTAATGTAAAATATTTCCTCCCTCTTTTCAGAGGGAGGCCCAAAAACACTATGTTAGGATTAGAAGTACTTTCACAAGAGGTAAGCAGTTCTACATTGTTAGAACATGCAAATTCTTTGTCAGAAATATCGGAGGCACAAATGAACTTTCCTATCGAAACTGAGAAATTGGAAACAGAAGAGCCTGCGCAGGGACTTCAAGGTCAAAAAATCACTTCTTTGGAGGAACTTAATACCCCCATAGAAGGTAAAGAGTCTTTTGAGAAATCAGGTTTGTCTTTGGAAGAAAAGGTTCTTTTGCAAGATGAAACCGGATGGTCTGATGAAATCATAGATGCAATCAAAACTCCAGAAGAAGCTGATGTTTATAAGGACGCAGGATTGAAAGACGTTAATGGAAATTTAGAACGCACTGATATTGATTGGAATGCAAAAATTCCACAAGACAAAATAGATAGAATGCGTTCATTATTTGGTGATGAAGTTGCAGATCAATGGAGTGGTAAAACCAATATGGACCTGATAAAAGAAGGTAAAGCTCCATACGGTCCTGACGGAGAAAGAATAAATTTACACCATATCGGTCAAAAGCCTGACAGTCCTCTCGCTGAGTTGACAGACACTGAGCACAAAACGAATGATGGTATTTTGCATGATAAGACAAAAACCTCAGAAATAGAACGTCCGGTGTTTAGAAAAGAGCGTGAAGCTTATTGGCGCAACAGGTATAACGAATTAAATAAAAATTAATTATGGCTACATTTTTATTGACCGCAAAAAGTAATATGTTCCTTGATCAAGGAAACGTCATTACTAAAGGCTCTGTTTTTGAAGTAAATGTCAATAAGTTTGGTGTAAACGAATCAAATGTATTGATGAATTCAGAAAGCAGAGCAAGTATTATACGTCAACTTGCCAACAAAGATGTCGACCTTGTTGCTTATAGAAAGGAATACTTCCTTAATAGAGGCTATTTCCAAGTAGAAGAACGACGCAACATATTAGCAAATGGGCACTTTTGACTTTTTTACATCAAGAATACATGACATCATATCTCCTATATTGGAAGAACAGCAAGACCAGTCCTTTATTAATGAGGGAGACATGAGGCATAACTGTATTTCTATTGTTGAGCAGTTTCAAGAAATGGGAATGTTTGAAAAATATGCAGACTCTGGACTTGAAGATAGAATGCGAATTGCAACCTCCTTTTATGGTGAAGTAAGCAAAATAATGGGAATTGATACTGAATTAAGTTTTGTACCTATGCCACATTCGATGCAAGGTGGTTATGATCCATTGACTAATTCTATCGAACTCAATATAAACAGCCTGGAAAACCCGGATTGTTCTGGTTTGTTCAATACTATTCTTCATGAATCAAGACATGTATTTCAACATCGCTCCGTACTGAACCCGGATTCAGTTTCTGTCGATAACAATACAATCGATATATGGCGACAAAACTTTGAAAACTATATATCTCCATGGTTGGATTATGAGGCATACCATGATCAGCCTGTTGAAGCTGATGCTTTTAATTATGCTGACAATATGGTACCAGAGAATAATGAAGAACAAATGCTTGCTCAAGTAGAAGAAGAACAAGAAATTATAAATAAAGAGCAATTGCTTAATAATGAACTTGCAGATCAATCATTCGTATGATAGAAGATAAAGAAATTTTGGACATTCTTATAAAAGAAGGTTATCCTGAGTTTATGCATGAGAAAACTCTCTTAAAGATTAAAAATTTCAGAGAACAGGTTTCTATAGCATTCAAAAAGTGGATAATAGACCATGCAGATCCGAATATCACAATTGAAGGGTATTCATATAAATATTTAGTAAATACGATGAAGATGCAACCTATTGGAGCATTCATTACACTTGATTGGTTGATTAGGGAACCAATTAAAGCAAAGCATGCTTTAAAGCAAGGAATTAAATAATATATTAATACTTGACATTTGGACTGCAAAACTACGCGAATATCCTTGATAACCAATACTTCAAACGGATTCTCCTACAGATAAAATAGAAAAGAGAAAACATTCCGTCTCATTCATAGAAGAATTTCCCGTCCTGGGCTCTAATTTTCTTTGACCCTGATACGGAGGTTGTATGACCTCCGTATCAGGGTTAAACAACCCCGCCATGAGGGTCGTACGACCTGCGCTGGAAAGTTCAACCACCTAAAGGCAGACCGGCCCAATCCCCTGCCCGCCGGACAAAAAAAATACGCTGTATGCTTCCAAAACCACAAGCATACAGCGTATTTATTTTCTTCCAACAGTTCCAGGAAGACTTAAAAATGATGACGAGGCGGCATCATCGGGCCGTGTCCCATTCCCCGTCCAGGTCCAGGTCCTTTTCCTTTTCCGCCAAAGACATTCAGGCGATAGATGAAATGCACCATACAGTAACTGTAAATGGCATTATACTCTGTGTCCTGACGCATTGCCGAACTGATGGTACGGCTGATATTGCTCTGCTGCCGCAGGATATCATAGAACTGCACGCTGACCGTTGCCGCATTACCCTTCAGGAAATCCTGTGAAATCTGCGCATTCCATATCAGTTCATCGGTATTCATGGCACTTTCCACATATCCACGCCGCGAGTTCTGAGACAGGTCGGTCGAAATATTCATGTTCCATGGCAAGCGGACATTGGTACTGGCTCCGTACGAGAACTGGTAAGTATCCAGGTTGTTCTGCTCCTGGAAATTATTTCTGGAGTGCGAATAATCGAGCGAACCGTTCAAGGACAACTCCCACCAGTCATTACGGTAAGTTCCTCTGAGACGCTCTCCCAGCGAAAGACTCTTCGTCACGTTCTCTTCAGCATCGGCCTGTCCGCTGCTGATGTATCCCACCATATTCTGATAACGGCAGCGGGTAAACGTATTGATGGTATACTTCTTGTTGCGCAACGCCGTATTCGTTCCCACCATACCGAACAAATTCCAGTTGCCGTTGATGTTTTCCGGCATCGTCGTATATCCACCGGTATTTTCATCGTACGTTCTGCGGCTGCTCACACTGTTCAGTTCATTCTGATACTGGAAATGCGAGAACACTCCCCGCTGCGTCTCCGCATTGAAGCGGTTGAACATCATGCGCAGTTCGTTGGTGAACGAAGGCTTCAGTCCCGGGTTACCCTTCTTGATATTCAGCAAGTCCGTATCATCCGTGATAGGCAACAGGTCCAGCATGTCCGGCTGAGAACTTCTTCCCCGGTAAGTAAGACGCAACTGACTGGTTTTCGAGAAATTGTAACGGAAGTCCAGGGTCGGCGTAAAATTAAACACGTTTCTTACCGTATCGATATCATAATCGCCTTTCCGGTAAGTCAGGTTCGAACGCTGCGGCTGCAGAGACACACCCGCATTCAGTCGCATTTTCTCACGGATCCAGCGGAAAGTCACGTCCACCTGATGGTTATAATACTTATATACCGCCGTCTTGCTCAAATCCTTATTATAAACTCCCTGACTGCCGTCTCCCCATCCGTCACTGATGAGCCATCCTTCGGGCATGTCATAAGTCGAATTTTCGGTTGAAGAGTGCTTATACTGGAAGTTATAGCTGAACTGCAGGAACCCTCCTCTGAAAATCGGCTCACTGTAAGTCAGGCTGGCACTGTAGTCGCGCGTAGTCGTCGGAGTCGTGATGTAACGGTTCAGGATTTTCCAGCGTTCCTCCGGGGTTTTCTGGAAATATTCCGTCTCTGAGATAGAAGACTGTTCCGTATCCTGATTGGTATAATTGAACTTACCCCGGAAAGTGATGTTCCGTCCGGCGGTTCCCAGACGGCGGTTGGCAATCATCGAACCTCCTCCTTTCACTGTCTTTTTATGCGACAGCGAATTTTTCAGCACACGGTTCAGTACGTTTTCTTCCGGAACCAGCGAAGTAATATCCTCTGCCCAAAGCAGTTCGTCGGTTGCATATCCAGGGTCCTGACTGAAAGTATACGACTTCTCGTCACTCAGGTTATCCGTCAGGCCGTAACTGACGCGCGGACGGAAAATAAAGGTAGTCATCGTATCGGGTTTCCACTCCAGACGGAAATCGGCTACCAGGTTGGTATTCTCGTCATTGGCCCGTTTCATCAGGTTCTTGAACGAACTGCTTTCTGAAGAGACAAACGTTTCAGAAGACTGCTTGCTCACCTGGTCGGCATCCTTATAGTTAAAGTTCACACTACCTTCCGACTTAAATTTCTCGCTTTCTGTCGCAAAGTTCAGACCGCCCATCTTGATGGCTGTCAGTCCGTTGTCTTTCCGGCGGAATCCGCCGCCACCTCCCGGGAAGCTGTTGTCGTTGACGTTGTTGGCCGACCCGATGATGGTGAGCTGACTGCCGTCACGGAAATAATTGGCAAGCAACTTGCCGCTGTAACGGTCTTTCGAACCGGCAGCCACATCGGCATTACCGAACCAGCCCTTGTTCATACCCGGCTTCACGCTCAGGTCGAGCACCGTTTCTTCCTCTCCGTCGTCCACACCCGTCATACGTGCCATGTCCGACTGCTTGTCGTATGCCCTTACCTTATCAATGATATTTACCGGCAGGTTTTTCAATGCCACGTTCGGATCGTCGGCAAAGAACTCCTTACCGTCAATCATAATCTTTGAAATCGATTTTCCATTGATGGTTACCTTTCCATCATCGTCAATCTCTGCTCCCGGAAGTTTCTTCACCAGTTCCTCCAGTGCCGAACCTTCGGGCAGACGATATGCCGAACTGCTGTAGACCAGCGTATCTGCCACAGCCGTCACCTCAGGAGCCTGAGCCACCACCACCGCTCCTTCCAGCATGATGGCATCCGATTCCAGAACTACCTGACCGACATTCACCCGACTGGGAGCCGGCTTTACCACCAGTTCCTTAAAATACGGAGTATATCCGACGTATGAAACCTTCAGCAAATATTTTCCCGGACGTACGGAAAGCTGGAAGTTACCGTTCATGTCAGACACATTTCCTGCCACCATCGCACTGTCGGGCAAGGAAAGTATCTGCACCGTAGCCTGCATGATTGAGGACTTGTCCGCCCCGTCTATCACACTTCCGGTAATCCTGTTCTTATTGTCTGCATTCCCCGAGAAAGCATCCGTAGCTGCCCAAACCAGCAGCATCCCCATAACCCATTTTTTCATTGTTTACTGTATCTTTCAAGCTAAAATCATTCGATTACGATTTGATGCCATACAAAGAAAAAGGTTTAATGAGACCCGCTGCTGATTTAACAGTTTATCACATTATAGGGGAAGAAATGCTTAAAATCCAAACAATTTTAACACCCCGCGCTTTTTGAGGTACTTTCTTAAACAGAAAACGTTTACAAACCTATTAAAAAAATATTACCCGAAAATTTTCATGTTTATTTCTAATCCATTATATTTGTATAGAATTTTAGTATAAAATGACGGAAGAAGACAAAAAGTTACTCGACACCTTTGAAGGTAAATTGAGACACTTCATGTATTTGTACGAAGAGCTGAAGCAGGAAAATGCCTCTCTCCGGCAACTTCTTTCTGAAAAAGAGGACCAGTTGGAAGGCTGCAAGAACAGCTATAAAGAACTGGAAATCAAATATACGAATTTGAAAGCGGCTCGCATAATCAGTGTCAATGACAACGAACTCAGAGATACGAAACAACGGTTGGCGAAGCTAGTGCGTGAAGTCGACAAATGTATCGCTTTGCTGAATGAATGAATTTAATTTAAGTAAACGAATCATAATGGACGACAACTTAAGAATACATCTGCTGATTGACAACAAACGGTATCCGCTCCACATCAAACGCGACGAGGAGTTGTTTTACCGGAATGCTGCCAAACAGATTGACAATAAACTGAACAAATACCGAGGTGCATTCCCCAATTTCTCCAACGAACAGTATTGGGCGATGGTTGCACTGGACCTGGCTTATGAAAATCAGCTTCTGAAGGACCGGAACGATACGCTCCCCTATCAGGAAAGGATCAAAAGGCTGCTGGAGGATGTAGAAGCCTGCATCGGACAGAAAGGGGAAATGGACTAGCTTCAGTCAGACCTGTCAATTTTTTAGATATATAAGAAAGTGGTTTTGCGCACAATTGGCATCAGGCGATTGCTTGATTTCCATTGTGCGTTTTTTATTTATATTAAAAATTAAATTATAATGTTGACAACAGTAATATTAACGGTTGTGGCCTTTCTGTTAGGAGGGGCACTCTCATATTACTTTTTCAAGTATGGCTTGAAATCGAAATATGACAAGATCATCAAAGAGGCGGAAGCAGAAGCCGAGGTAATGAAGAAAAACAAGTTGTTGGAAGTAAAGGAAAAATTCCTCAACAAAAAGGCGGACCTGGAAAAGGAAGTGGCCATACGCAACCAGAAAATCCAGCAGGCGGAGAACAAGCTGAAGCAGCGTGAAATGGTGCTGAACCAGAAAAACGAGGAACTGCAGCGCAAACGCAACGAGAATGAGGCTATCAAGGAAAACCTGGATGCCCAGCTGGTAATCATCGAGAAGAAGAAGGAAGAACTGGATCAGTTGCAGTCGCAGGAACGCGAGAAGCTGGAGGCTTTGTCAGGCCTTTCGGCTGAAGAGGCTAAGGAACGTCTGGTGGAATCCCTGAAGGAAGAGGCCAAGACTCAGGCGCAGTCGTACATCAATGACATCATGGACGATGCGAAACTGACTGCCAACCGTGAAGCGAAACGAATCGTCATTCAGTCTATACAGCGTGTGGCTACTGAAACAGCCATTGAGAACTCGGTTACGGTATTCCACATTGAATCGGACGAAATCAAGGGACGTATCATCGGACGCGAAGGCCGTAACATCCGTGCCCTGGAAGCTGCAACGGGAGTGGAAATCGTAGTAGATGATACTCCTGAAGCTATCGTACTCTCTGCATTCGACCCGGTACGCCGCGAAATCGCCCGTCTGGCATTGCACCAGCTGGTAACCGACGGACGTATCCATCCGGCCCGCATCGAAGAGGTGGTAGCCAAGGTACGCAAGCAGGTAGAAGACGAAATCATCGAAACCGGTAAACGTACTACCATCGACTTGGGTATCCACGGTCTGCATCCGGAACTGATCCGTATCATCGGTAAGATGAAATACCGTTCTTCATACGGTCAGAACTTGCTGCAGCATGCACGTGAGACAGCCAATCTGTGTGCCGTGATGGCCTCTGAGCTGGGTCTGAACCCGAAAAAGGCAAAACGTGCCGGTCTGTTGCATGATATCGGTAAGGTGCCCGATGAAGAACCGGAATTGCCGCACGCACTGCTGGGTATGAAGCTGGCTGAGAAGTATAAGGAAAAAGCTGACATCTGCAACGCCATCGGTGCTCACCACGACGAAGTGGAAATGACCAGCTTGCTGGCTCCTATCGTACAGGTTTGTGACGCAATCTCAGGAGCCCGTCCGGGAGCCCGCCGTGAAATTGTAGAAGCCTACATCAAGCGTCTGAATGACCTGGAACAGCTGGCTATGTCTTATCCGGGAGTAACCAAGACGTATGCCATCCAGGCAGGCCGTGAGTTGCGTGTCATCGTAGGTGCCGACAAGATTGACGACAAGCAGACAGAAAGCCTGTCTACCGAAATCGCCAAGAAGATTCAGGATGAGATGACTTATCCGGGACAGGTGAAGATTACGGTAATCCGCGAAACCCGCGCAGTAAGCTTTGCAAAATAAGTTATGATACTATAAACGAAAAGAGGCTGTCTCAAAATGAGATGGCCTTTTTTGTGTCTGCAAAAAAATCGG
>ERZ835880.1350-NODE-1350-length-20292-cov-9.388842_pt1 | contig 20292 bp, 18 predicted proteins | sample MGYA00519944_ERZ835880 | MGnify/ENA primary metagenome ERZ835880 (study PRJEB31850, sample SAMEA3708787) | human gut metagenome | biome: human gut; feature: human-associated habitat; material: faeces | place: China | collected 2014 ... | reverse complement strand
CAGCGCGCCATATCAGATAACGTTCTTTTGTCCATTTGTCATTCCTCCATACACCTTGACACCATTCTTTTACTCTAAAGTATCATTTTTTTCGCCCTGTCGCAATATTTGTAATAAAAACTCGTCCAATTTTTAACATTTTTTGAAAATTGGACGAATCCAACTCTCTTTTCTGTCACATGCGGACGCGCTCACGCAGCTGCAGCAGCAGCTTTTTTTCCAGACGGCTTACCTGCACCTGACTCATCGACAGCAGTTCTGCCACCTCGCACTGTGTCTTTCCCTCGTAGTATCTGAGTTGCAGCAGACGGCGCTCACGCTCGCCGACGGTCTCCAACAGCTGTTCCACCAGAATGTGGTTTAGGACCGCCTCCTTCTCCGGCTCCTCCCGCTCCGCGCTCTGCCCTCCGCTTCCCTCCATCTGATCGATCAGTAGCAGCTCCTCTCCGTCGCGCTCATAGACCGGCTGGTAGATGGACGCCACCTCCCGGTTTGCCTCAAGCGCCAGCACGATCTCCTCGCGCTCCAGCCCGGCGGCTTCCGCCAGTTCCTCCATCGTCGGCTCTCTCCCCAGTTCCCTGGTAAGCATTTCTCCCGCCCTGCGGATTTTATAGCCGTTCTCCTTTAAGGTTCTGCTGACTTTTACCATACCGTCATCCCGCAGAAAACGCCTGATCTCCCCGGTAATCATCGGTACCGCGTAGGTGGAAAAGGCAAGCTGCAGCGATACGTCAAATTTGTCGATAGCCTTCATCAGCCCGATGCAGCCGACCTGAAACAGATCGTCCATGTTCTCGCCGCGCCCGGCAAACTTCTGCACCACGCTCAGCACCAGCCGCAGGTTGCCCTCCACCATGCGTTCCCGTGCTCCTGCATCCCCGGCGTGGGCCTGCAGGAGCAGCTGCCGCTTTTCGCTTTCGGACAAAACAGGAAGCTGCGCCGTGTTCACGCCGCACAGTTCCACCTTGTTGTACATCCAAACGCCCCCGGTCTGTTTTGAAGTTCACCGGGAGTATGGCCGCAGGGGCAAACCACTATGCGTGGAAAAAATTACACGCCCACCCGGCAGCCGGATGAGCGTGCAAAAAAGCCGCAATTGCAATTGGCCCATAATTATGGTATGCTTTAAACGCAGCCGCAAGGCTGCCACGAGGCGCTGCGTCCCACAAATGCAGGCGGCTGAGCTCCTTACCGGCACCTGAGTGCCCGGTGGAGCGAATTTTTTCTTGAAATCTCGGCCTCCCCCGGACGCCCAAGGGCGGAAAGGGGGGATGCACCATGACGTTTGAACAGGTCGTAATGCTGCTTTCGCTGCTTGGCGGAGCAATCTACGTTACATTTCAGATCACATGGACTGTCTCGCACAGTGATGACAAAAAGAAAAAATGACCGCCTCGAAGTTCCCCAACTGAACGGTCATTTTTTCTGATCAATCTGGTAAGGAGCTAGTCGTTTGTATGGGCCAGCGCCTTTTGTATTTTCAGTATAGACGATTCCACGCGGTTTGTCAAGGACAAGGCCGCGCTTTTTTATTGCCCTTCCAGTTGGAGCTTCAGGGTCTGAATGATGCGCTTTTCCAGCCGGGAGATGTAACTCTGGCTGATGCCCAGGGCGTCGGCGGCTTCCTTCTGGGTGCGTTCCACGCCGTCGGTCAGGCCGAAGCGCAGCTCCATGATCCGGCGCTCCCGGGCCGAAAGGCTGCTCACGGCGCGGCGCAGACCGGCGCGCTCGGCGTCCTGCTCCAGCTGCTGGCCCACCATGTTCTCGTCGCTGCCGAGGATGTCCGACAGCAGCAGCTCGTTGCCGTCGCCGTCCACATTCAGCGGCTCGTCAAGGCTGGCCTCCTGACGGCGGTTGGAGGTCTTGCGCAGGTACATCAGGATCTCGTTGCCGATGCAGCGGCTGGCGTAGGTGGCCAGCTTGATGCTGCGTTCCGGCGTGAAGGTGTTCACGGCCTTGATCAGCCCGATGGTGCCGATGCTGATCAGGTCCTCGGCGGGCACACCGCTGTTCTCGTACTTTTTGGCAAGGTACACCACCAGCCGCAGATTGTGCAGGATGAGCGCATCGCGGGCGTCTGCCTCTCCGGCGGCCATGCGGGCCAGCAGGGCTTTTTCCTCGGCGGGGGAGAGGGGAGAGGGCAGGCTGGCGGTGCCGGCCAGATACTGCACGCCGCCGCAAAACCGCAGCCGCGCACACAGGCGGTGCCAGAGCTGCCGCAAAAACTGGAACATGAGCAGTCCTCCCTATAATAAGTATTATAAGAGCAGCTGTGCCGCATCCTCGCCGTACAGCAGCTCCCATGCAGGGTCCGGCGGCGTGGGGCAGCAGAACGCCGCCAGCAGCCCGCCTGCGCGGTCTTTGCCCAACTGCAGGGCAGCGGGCAGGGCAGGCAGCATGCTCTGGCCGTGGATGCTGCGGCAGGGCACCAGATGCACCCCCAGCTCCGGCGGGGGCGGGGCTGTGCTGTGGGCAAACCAGCCATCGAGATACTGCCGGGCTGCCTGCGGCAGGCGGTGCCGTACCGCCGGGTACTGCACCAGCACCACGGCCTTGCCGCTCAGCGGCTCTTGCAGGGCAAAGCCGGTGTCGTGGAAGGCCTGTACCGGCAGCTGCACCCCGGCCACCTCCAGCGTGGCGGGCACGCTGGGCGCGCCGCTGCGGCCAAAGCAGTACAGCAGGGCCCGCAGTACGGCATACACCCCCGCACAGCTGGCCAGCAGCCGCCCGGGGGACAGGGGCAGGGCTACGCTCAGGTTGCGGCTCTGCACGCCGGGCAGCACCACCGCTCCGCACAAAAGCAAGTTGAGCAGTGCATACCACGCACACAACCGGGCAAAACGCCCCCGCCCGGGCAGACCGTAGGCGGCGGCCACCACCGCGCAGCCTGTGAAAATTTTATAACCAACTGCCACGGCTCCCGGCAGCTCCGGGGCCAGCAGTACCAGTGCCGACACTGCCGCCAGCGCCGCCCCGGTGCACAGCCGCACCCCAGTGCACACGGTGGCGCACAGCAGACCGGCTGCGGTGAGAAACAGGGCAGCAAGGACAAAATTGGTCAGCAGAAGCTCGTCGAGGTAGATCACGCTTTTCAATGCCGCAGCCCCCTTGCAGCCAGTGTACCGCCTGGCGGCGGCAAAGCTTGTCGGAACCGGAAAACCGCCTGCGGACTGTACAAAAGCAATACTTTTATAGACCTTGTTTCACATTTTTTACACTTTTTGCAAAAAGGTACTTGAACATTTCTGGAAAGTGTGGTATATTATTGCCATCCTAGTAAGGATTGGTGAGCACACGAAAGTGAGCTTGCAAAATATCTTTCTACATTTTGAAGGGAGTAATTCATTATGATGATGCCTGCAAACTTTTCCGCAATCTCTGAGAACGAGATGACCTACGTCAACGGTGGCGCTTCTCTGGCTGACATCCTGGCTCCGTCTCTGGAAGTCAAGAACTGGCAGAAGTTCAACACCAACATGGTTACCATCATTGGTAACAGCTTCATGAGCAGCTACATCAAGAACACTGTCGGCACTCTGTTCGGCGGCGCTTACAAGCCCGGTGCTCTGGGTAACGCATGGCTCACCGGCGTCAAGGGTGCTTACGGCACCGGCTTCGCTGCTGGCTTCGGCAAGCATGAGGGTGAGCTGACCGCTGGCGACAAGTTCCTGAACGGTGCTAACGGCGTTCTGAACGCTGGCCTGCGTATGGTCGGTTCCGCTGCTGCTATCTACAACCTGGCTACCGGCACCGTGAAGAACGATGCCAGTGAGAAGGTTTGGACCATCGCTGGCTAATCAGTATTTGTGACTGACTAGCTGGTTTGCCTGAGGGCAGACCAAAGAACAGGTTCTGAATGGGCCCGGAGACGAAAGTCTCCGGGCCCATTTTTGCGTGCAGCTCCCTCAGTCGCCTGCGGCGACAGCTCCCTCTAGGAGGGAGCCTTTTTTGTTGATACAGGAGGGTCTGGCGTTTTTTTTGTCAATGGTTCGCAGGGCAGACAGAATGACGGGGCATGTTACAGAAAGGACTTCGGCATTTCGACCGTGGGCTTCAAAACCGTGAGGGTCTGCGCACGAGATCAAAGCAGGGGCAGCACAGTTCTGTCAGACAAGGTCGTCTGAGCGGAGTGCGGCACCTGCTTTGTTTGATCTGGTCTTGGATTTGCAGCGGGCGGGGCCGCAGAATTGTTTTGACAATATACGCGGATGTGATACAATAAACCTATATCGTCCGGTTGGGACCGGACCAAAGGAGGAACAAAAAATGAGATCATGGAACTACAAGCTGCTGTGCGGGGCAGTGTGCCTGGCACAGCTGGCCTGCCTGAACCTGCCGGTGTGGGCAGCGGAAAACACCGGCCCCATCACAGCCCAGACCACGATGCAGGAGATCCGGCAGGACCCCAGCATTGCAAAGTCGGGCATCTTCACCTTTGGCAACGCCGATGATGGCAGCGCACTGCTGCGAGCTTGCTTTCAGAACCAGACCTTGGCAGAATACGCAGGCCAGGAACAGGCAGAGGACTGTGCGGCAGCCCTGAACCTGGTAGTAGAAAACTACAATGCAGGCCGTCAGGTGACCTACAAGGTCTACACGGAGGAGGAGATCGCCGCCACGCCAGCCAAGGCAGCGGTGGAACTGTATTATTTCCCGGCGGAGCAGGCAAACGCCAAATTTGCGGTGGTGCTGGGCGGCAACATTGCCTTTACCAGCGGCGAGCTGCGGGAGGGTATGGCATCGGCGGCCCAGCTCCATGATATGGGGTACGGGGTGTTCGTGCTGCGGTACCGCATCTGGATGGATATGGGCGACAATGCTCCCCTGGAGGACCTGGCCCGGGCGGTAGAATATATCACGGCCCATGCAGAGGAACTTGGCGTGCAGCCAGAGGACTACGCCCTGGTGGGCTTTTCCTCCGGCGGACAGGTGGCAGGAGTGTTTGCCAACAGCAAGCGAGGCTATGGTCGGTATCATGTGGCAAAACCCGGCGTGTTGCTGCTGGGGTATTCCGTCTCCGACACCTCCGTGATGAAGCCGGTATACTACACCCTGTACGATATCGGCACCTGTGGGTGGCGTTATTACTGGACCTCTCTGGACAAGGCTGTGGAAGAAGGATATCCGCCGGTATACTTCTGGCGCGGAAACGACGACAGTATGCTGGGCCCTGCCTGGGTGCCTGGCCAGTATAACGATTTTGAAAAGGCTCTGCAGGCCTGCAATGTACCCTACAAACGTGTGACATATCAGCACGCACCCCACGCCATCGGTACCGGTAACGGCACCGATGCAGAGGGCTGGATGACGGATGCGGTGGCTTTCTGGGAAGCACATACCACCGGCTGATTCAAAATGGAAAGGAATGGGTGAAATGTTCGGAAATCTGCTGAAACGCGGGGCAGCTATTTTATGCCTTGCGGCCGTTCTGGCTCTGCCGGCCTATGCGGAAGGGCGCATCACCACCGATATGACCATGAAGGAGATCCGCTCCGACCCGGCCATTGCGGGCAGCGGAATCTCGACGTATATCAAAGGCGATGCGGACGACCTTGCACTGCGCCGCAAATATGAGAACAAGACCCTTCTGGACTATGTGGGTGAGACCACGGCACAGGACAGCGCCGACGGCCTGAACATCGTCATTGAGAATTACGAAGCCGGTAAGCAGGTGACCTGGCAGGTGTACAGCCCGGAAGAGGTCGCAGCCGACTCCTCACTGGGCTGTGTGCAGCTGTTCTGGTTCCCCGGCACGAATGCCGATGGCAAATATGCGCTGCTGGTGGGCGGCAATGCGGCCATGAAAAGCGGCGACCTGAACGAGGGCATTGCTGTGGCAGAGAAGCTGCATGAGCTGGGGTATACTGTGTTCGTGCTGCGGTATCGCATTCTGTGGGATATCAGCAACAACGGCCCCCTGCAGGATCTGGGCCGGGCGGTGCAGTTCATTACAAACCATGCGGGGCAGTTCGGCGTGCAGCCGGAAAACTATGCCCTCGTGGGCTTTTCCTCCGGCGGGCAGCTGTGTGGGCTGTTCAGTTCGGATAAGCGCTATGGCTACAAGGCCTATGATGTGCCAAAGCCCGGTGCACTGCTGATGGGCTACCCCGTCAACGATTTTGCAGAGATCAAGCCGGTGTACCATGCCGTGATGGACCCGGCATCCTGCAGATGGAGGTATTACTGGTCGGATATCTCAGGCGGCATCACACCGGACTTCCCGCCGACCTATTTCTGGTACGGCAAGAATGATGTTTCCCTGAAGACTCTGGGATATCCGTTCCAGGGTCCGGCCGTCCGGAAGGCGTTGGAGGCAAACGGTGTGCCCTGTGAGGTGCACGTCTATGAAAATGCACCCCATGCCATCGGCACCGGCAACGGTACGGATGCAGAGGGCTGGCTGAGCAGTGCTGCGGCCTTCTGGGAAGAGCACACCTCCTGAAGAAATCAGATTTTACAAAGTTGAAGGGAAGGGTTTTTATGCAAAACAAGATCTCTCGCCGCCAGTTTCTGCAGGTGACCGGTGCCTCGGCCACCGCGCTGCTGCTGGCCGGCCTGCCGGTGGAGGCCTCTGCCGCATCGGGCCATCTGACCGTTACGCCGGATACCCTCGTCTCTGACCTGCGTGCCGACCCGACATTCGCCGCCAGCGGCGTGTGGACCTGGCAGAGTGCCGTGGACAGCCCGGACACCCCGGAAGCAGGCACCACGCTGTCGGACTATGTGGGCGCCAACATGGCACAGGACAGCGCCGATGCCCTGAACTATCTGGCCGATACCTATGAAGCCGGTACGCAGGTGACTTATAAAGTGTACTCCCCGGAGGAGATCGCCGCAGACGCCACCCGTGGTGGCGTGGAACTGTATTACTGGCCGTCGGAAGTGCCCGGCAGCAAGTTTGTGGTGGTCATGTCCGGCAATGTGCTCAACAATACTGCCAATATGTCCGAGGGCTATGCCACGGCATGGCGGCTGCACCAGATGGGCTACGCAGCCTTCGTGCTGCGCTACCGCGTGTTCCTCAAGGCAAAGGACAACGCCCCGGTGGCTGACCTTGGCAACGCTGTCCGGTTCATCACCACTCATGCAGGCCAGTTCAATGTGCAGCCGGAAAACTACGCCCTGCTGGGCTATTCCTCCGGCGGCCATCTGGCCGGTGTGTTCTCCGGCGACGAACTGGGCTACAAGCACTATGGGGTACCCAAGCCCGGTGCTTTGCTGCTGGGCTATCCCATCAACAATTTCTTTGAGTATAAGCCGGTCTATCATGCTGCTATCGACCCCTTTGTACTGGAGGGCCGGTACTATGAACTGAACATCTCTGACTGTGTCACCGACGATTACCCGCCGGTGTATCACTGGTACGGCGAGAACGATTATGTGTTCCCGCTGCTGTGCTACCCGGCTCAGCGCCCGGCGCTGAGCCGCGCACTGGAAAAGCACCATGTGCCCTGCAAAGAGGTGCTGTTCCCCAATGCGACCCACGGCGTGGGTACCGGCGCAGGCACCGATGCCGATGGCTGGATGCTGGACGCTGCGAACTTCTGGGAGACCCAGATCAACGGCTGAATCTGAACAAAAGAGGAGCGGAATGCAATGAAGAACCTGAATGCCTGTCTGGCAAGCCTGAACCTTGGCCTGCCGGACGATGTGCGCCGTCTGAAGGAGGCGGGCTATTATACCGAGGCCATTGCCTGCATTGACACCTACCTGGCGGAGGACTGGACAAAGACCCAGAACCAGCCGGTGCAGCCTGCCGGCCCTCTGCCGGAAAACCCCACACCCTGTGGTGTGGATGCCATGCGGGATGCTCTGCTGGCCCAGCGGGAGATCCTGCGCCGTCTGCCGCTGGATTACACGGTGCCCGAAGCACAGGCGCTGGAACTGCTGCAGGACCTTGTGCGGGACTTTACCCCGGAGGAATTCCGGGCACTGGACCGCGCCGGGGCCATGGACTGGCGGTTCGTGGAAGGGGAGAAGCGGTACATCCGATCCTTTGCCGAGACCCTGCTGGCCACCCACCCGGAGCTGGCAGCACGGCAGATCGACCCGCCCCTGCAGCACCCCAGCTGGGAGCGGTATGAGCCGGAACACGACCAGATGGCGCGCACCGGCGCAGTCAGCGCGGACATCACGCTGGAAACCAGCATCGGCATGAGTGACGCGGCCTTTGCCGCAGCCCTTGCGGCCGCAAAGCAGCAGGGGCGCAGCACTGTGCACGTCCGGGTGTGGCTGCCGCTCCCGGCGGCCTGCCCGGCACAGAGCGGCATCACGCTGGATTCCTTCACCGAGCCGCCCACCTGCATTGCCCCGGAAGATGCTGCCCAGCGCACGGCGTACTGGGAGGCTGACCTTGCCGAGAACCGGCCCTTTGGCGCGGTGTACAGTTACCGTACCACTGCCCGCTATGCCGACCCGCTGCACATGCAGGCGGACCCCGTGCAGCCGGATTTTGACACGCAGGAGGAGCTGCCGCATCTGGAGTTCACGCCCTATCTGCGGGCACTGGCGGCCCAGCTCACCCAGGGGCTCACCGACCCGGTGCAGAAGGCAAAGCGCATCTACGACTATGTGACCCTCAACACCCACTACCACTACCAGCCGCCCTACTTCGTGCAGGAAAACATCACCGACGGCTGTGCCCACAACCGCCGGGGCGACTGCGGCATCATGGCCTCCACCTTCATCGTGCTGTGCCGCCTGGCCGGCATCCCGGCCCAATGGCAGAGCGGTCTGGTGGTGCGGCGGGAGATGGTGGGCTGCCACGACTGGGCTGCGTTCTACATCGCGCCCCACGGCTGGATGTACGCCGACTGCTCGGCCGGTGCCTCTATGGCCCGTGCTGGGAACGAGAAGATGCGCCTGCACTACTTCGGCAACCTGGACACCGGGCGCATGGTGGCCAACCGTGCCCTCTGCGCACCCTTTGACCCGCCCATGTGCTCCTTCCGCGCCGACCCCTGTGACAATCAGGTGGGCGAGGTGGAAGCCGACGGTGTGGGCCTGTACGGCGAGCAGCTGCAGTGGAGCCAGACGCTGCGCCGCTACGAGACACTGTAAAAAGCAAAAGGTCCGGGCTTTGCATCTGCACGGCCCGGATCTTGGATTTTATAAGGAGACATCCCATGGAATTTCTTTCGCTTTTGTATACGGTTCTGCTGGTGGCCATCTGCCTGCAGCAGGCACTGCTGCTGTACCGATCCGGAAAACCGGCACCCCGGCAGGACGACGAAGCCCTCAAGGAGTGGGTGCGTCAGCAGCTGGACGCTCAGTCGAAGCTCTTTGCCCAGAAGCAGGCCGAGCTGGCCCGGCAGAACTACGACGCCATGCGCGGCATCAGCGAAACGCTGCAGACCGCTGTGCAGGGCATGAGCAGCACCCTGAATGCCGGGCAGGCCGCGCAGCAGCAGACCATGGAACAGCGCCTGCAGGGGCTGGAAGCTTCCAACGCCCGCAAGCTGGAAGAAATGCGCAAAACGCTGGCCGAAAGCATGGCCGCCCTGCAGGCACAGAATGCCCAGAAGCTGGACGAGATCCGCTGCACGGTGGACGAGCAGCTGCAGGATGCCCTGCAGAAGCGGGTGACCGAGAGCTTTAAGGCGGTCAACGCCCAGCTGGAACAGGTGTACAAGGGCCTGGGTGAGATGCAGAGCCTTGCCGCCGATGTGGGCGGCCTGAAACAGGTGCTGTCGGGCGTCAAGACCCGCGGCATCCTGGGCGAGATCCAGCTGGGAGCCATTCTGGAAGAAATTCTGGCCCCAGAGCAGTACGACACCAATGTGGCTACCATCCCCGGCAGCACCCAGCGGGTGGAGTACGCTATCAAAATGCCGGGTGCCGACGGCGGCAGTGTCTGGCTGCCGATCGACTCCAAGTTCCCCGGTGATACCTACGCCCACCTGCAGGATGCGCAGGCATCCGGCGATGCGCAGGCTGTGGAAAACGCCCGCCATGCACTGGAACTGGTGCTGCGCAGCGAGGCCAAGGACATCCGCGAAAAGTATGTGGAGCCGCCGTATACCACGGCCTTCGGCATCCTGTTTCTGCCCTTCGAGGGCCTGTACGCCGAGGTGGTGAATGCGGGCCTGCTGGAGGTGCTGCAGCGGGACTATCAGGTGAACGTGGCCGGCCCCAGCACCATGGCGGCCCTGCTCAACAGCCTGCAGATGGGCTTCAAGACCCTTGCCATCCAGAAGCGTTCGGGCGAGGTGTGGCAGCTGCTGGGTGCCGTCAAGACTGAGTTCGACAAGTTCGGGCAGGGGCTTTCCAAGCTGCAGCAGCGTCTGCGCCAGACCGACGAAGAGCTGGACAACCTTATCGGCGTGCGCAGCCGTGCCATCAGCCGCAAATTGCGGGCCGTACAGACGATGGACGACGCCAGCGCTGCGGCCCTGCTGGAGCTGGACACCGAGCCGGGCCGCCCCGTGTCTGCCCGCCTGCCGGAAAGCAGGGGCGATGAATAACGGTTGTGGTCAGGGGTCCGGGAGGAAAAAGCCGCAGATCCCTCTTGCTAAATTTCTGACGATATGCTACACTAGGAATTGTTCTTAAGAAGAATCGGCCGCTTTCTGCGGCACAGCATAAAAATAAAGGAGCATGGGATTTATGAGCGTACAGAAGATCAGCAATGCCATTCTGGGCGTGGGGGTGGACGATACCACCATCGACCTGTTTGAAAGTCAGTACCCGGTGCCAACCGGCGTCAGCTACAACTCCTATGTCATTCTGGATGAAAAGGTCGCCATTCTGGACACGGTGGACAACCGTGCCACGGATGCCTGGCTGGCAAACCTCACCGAAGCGCTGGGCGACCGCATGCCGGAATATCTGGTGGTCTCCCACATGGAGCCGGACCATGGTGCCAACATTGCCCGCCTGGCCGCTAAGTACCCGGACATGAAGGTGGTGGGCAACGCCAAGACCTTTGTGTATATGGAGCAGTTCTTCGGCCCGGATGCCGTGGCCAAGGAGCGCCGTGTGGTGGTGAAGGACGGCGAGAGCTTGTCTCTGGGGAGCCACACCCTCACCTTTGTGTTTGCACCCATGGTGCACTGGCCGGAGGTCATGGTCAGCTATGAGAGCAGCGAAAAGGTGCTGTTCTCCGCCGACGGTTTCGGCCGCTTCGGGGCGGTGGCAAAGTTTGACGAAAAGGCCGACTGGGCCAGCGAAGCCCGCCGGTATTACCTGAACATCGTGGGCAAGTATGGCCCGCAGGTGCAGGCACTGCTCAAAAAGGCAGCCGCACTGGATATTGCCACCATCTGCCCGCTGCACGGCCCGGTGCTCACCGGGGACCTGGGCAAGTATCTGGCCTATTATGATACCTGGTCCAGCTACAAGCCGGAGGAGCCGGAAAAGATCCTGGTGGCCAGTGCTTCCATCCACGGCCATACCCGCGCCGCGGCCCACACCATGGCCGAAAAGCTGCGTGCCAAGGGCGCAAAGGTGGTGGAGATCGACCTGACCCGCACCGATGTGTCCTACGCTGTCACCGAGGCCTTCCGTTGCGGAAAGATCGTTCTGGCCTGCGCCACCTATGACGGCTTCCTCTTCCCGCCGATGGAGTCCCTGCTGACCCACCTCAAGACCAAGGCGTTCCAGAACCGTACCGTCGGCCTGATGGAGAACGGCACTTGGGCCCCCATGGCTGCCAAACTCATGCGCGCCGAGCTGGAAGGCATGAAGAACATCACGGTCTGCGAGAACGTGGTCACTATCCGCTCTGCTGCCAATGCTGCCGCGGAAGCCCAGATGGACGCTCTGGCCGACGAAATCGTGGCAAAATAAGCCCCAAAAGCGCGTAAAATCAGAAAAGACAAGCTGCCCGCATACCGGATGTGACAAGATCACACGGTATGCGGGCAGCTTTTTATCGGGGTGCAGGACTGCAGCGAGAGGACGGAAAGAGCGCTATGGAGTAGAAAAAGTAATTATTTGATCTGTGCCAGCACCGCAGCAATGTCACCGTCAAAAAGCAGTGACTGCTTGGCGATCTCATTCGGACAGACGGCCTCGCCCTTGTTGATGCAGACGTAGGTGGCATTGGGGTTCCTGGCTGTCATCCGCCAGAAAGGATACTTGATGATGACCGGCGTATTATAGCCAACGCCTAACTCTAAGAACAAGATCTTCTGCCCCTCGTGGCGGCGGAGAAATTCGCTGTACCGCTCGGCGGCGGCGTGCCAGCCGGCATCCTCTACAAAGCTGTCATCACTGCGCAGGTTCATCGTGAGCAGCTTGCCGCAGTGCGGGCAGTGGGGGACAAGCTCGGACGGAACAGAAGTTTTCAGGATGGTATTCTCCGGTACGGTCAGCTGACCATCCGGTGCGAGGACATACCCCTGTGCTTCTACCATCTGCCGGATGAGTGCCTCATTATCGAAAGTCTCCGGACAGCATGGTTCACTGCACTGGAACAGGCCGTAATCGCCCTGCGTGTAGAACAGCCGCTTTTTATCGAACCCTGCTTTCTGGAAGCAGTGGTCCACATTGGTGGTGATTACAAAGTGATCCTTATCCTGCACCAGCCGGAGCAGCGTGTCGTATACAGGCTTCGGGGCGTTCTGATAGCGGTTGATATAAATGTACCGGCTCCAGTAGGCCCAGTATTCCTCCATGGTGGAGTAGGGGTAGAACCCGCCGGAATACATATCCGTAAAGCCGTATTTGCTGGCAAAATCGGAGAAATATGTTCGGAATCGTTCCCCGGCGTAGGTGAACCCGGCGGAGGTGGACAGCCCGGCTCCTGCGCCGATGATGACGGCATCAGCCTCGTGCAGGGCCTTTTTGAGCTGCTCAGGCTGTGAGCAGTCGGGTGTAGATTTCCTTGTCCAAATCTTTGAAAACATTGAAGATCACCTTTTTGATGGTTGTGGGTGTTTGCAGGAACTCCTTTACAGTCTGTACGGCAATTTCTGCCGCATCCTCATTCGGGAAACAGAACACGCCGGTGGAGATGCAGCAGAATGCGATGCTTTCCAGCCCGGATTCTGCGGCCTTCGTCAGGCAGGCGCGGTAGCAGGAGGCCAGCAGGGTGCGGTTCCGTGCAGTGACGTGCCCGGTCACGATGGGCCCCACCGTGTGCAGGACATACCGGCAGGGCAGGTTGAAGGCCGGGGTGAGTTTGGCCTGCCCGGTGGGCTCCTCGTGGCCCTGCTGCGCCATCAGGCGGGCACAGGCGCTGCGCAGCTGTACCCCGGCAAAGGTATGGATGCAGTTGTCGATGCAGCGGTGGCCGGGCACATAGCAGCCGGTCATGCCGCTGTTAGCGGCGTTGACGATAGCGTCGCACTGCAGCGTGGTGATGTCGCCCTGCCACAGGTAAAGGGCAGCTTCCCCGCAGCGGGCGGCGGGGGTCAGGCTTTCAAGGACGGTAACGCCCTTCTGGGCAAGTTCGGCGCGCAGGTATTCGTCCTGCACCTGCAAAAACTCCGGGCTGGCATCCCGGGGCGGGCGCACATTGAGCAGTGCGCGCAGCAGCTGCTTCTGCCCGGCGGCATCGTCCGGGACGGCCAGCTGCCGGTATTCGGGGGCTTCTGCCAGCAGGCGGCTGAGCAAAAAACGGCGGCGTTCGGTCTGGGTCATAGAAAGACCTCCTTTGCGGTACCAAACGGCAAAACGCCCTGAAAACAGCGTTTCCAAGGCGATCTGCACGAAACGGGAATCAGAACTCGTAGGGAGGGTTGCCGGAGAAGTCGGCGATGGCGCCGTGAGCATCCTCCAGGTAGAACACCTCAAAGATGGGGTTGGTGGCTTCGCCGTACTGGCCCTTCACGATGGGGTTGGCGATGCACATCTCCTTGGCAGCCATGTTGTTTTCAAACACGGCCTTTCCGTGCAGGCGGATCCAGGCGTATTCCGGGCTGGACACCGAGATCTCGGTGTAGGGGTTGGTCTGCAGATCCTTGTACACGTCCTTCTGGCTGTTGGTGCAGAACCACAGCTTGCCGTCCAGCTCACCGGCGAACATGAAGGGACGGCACTTGGCCTTGCCGTCACGACCGACGGTAGCCAGATACTGCACAGGGTTGGCATTCAGGAATTCAACGACTTTGTTCAGAGACATGGTTTGGTACCTCCAGGATTATTGCATTGGGTGTGCGGGGCATCTCGGCGTGCCCCGGCTGACGAGGCTATGATACACCCCTTTTTGCCCGGCGTAAAGTACGCACAATGCGGCAACCTGGTTACCGGCGGGTGACTTTTGACCGGTTACGATTCGGAAACTTTTGCGGTGAATCGCCGATTTCTCGCAATTTGGACTGCAAAAAATTTTTTGAGCCGGATGTGCGGGGGTGTCCGGCCCCTGCTTGACAAGTACCGCGTCTGTGCCGTAAAATAGAAAAAACGGCCCGCGAGGGGCCGAAGGGGAGAAACGACAGATGTGTACCAAAAAGGAACTGCCGGCCTGCCCGGTGGAAACCACCCTCACCATGATCAGTGACAAATGGAAGGTGCTGATCCTGCGGGACCTGCTCACCGGCACCAAGCGTTTCGGCGAGCTGAAAAAGTCGCTGACCGGCGTGAGCCAGAAGGTGCTCACCTCCCAGCTGCGGGAGATGGAGGAAAACGGTCTGGTGGAGCGCAAGGCCTACCCGGAGGTGCCGCCCCGGGTGGAGTACAGCCTGACCCCGCTGGGCCGGAGCCTGCAGCCCATCATGGATGCCATGCGGGTGTGGGGCGAACAGTACAAACAACAGAATGCGTGACTGCGCGCCGGGCAGCTGCCGTATCTGCGGCAGCACCCGGCATTTTTTGCAAAAAGGAGAAATTGCACCATGGAGCGGATCTTACTGCTGGAGGATGACAAAAGTCTGTTCGTGGCAGGTGCAGCGGCGCTTGCGGTGCACGGCCCGGTGAAGCGATTGCAGGCAATGCCCGTCACAGCAGCCATCAACGAACTCTGACAAACAAAAAAACAAGCGCCGGAGCACTCCCTTTTGCGGGAATGCTCCGGCGCTTTTGGGTGTAACTCAGTCCAGCACGGGAATGTCCAGCCCGAATTCCAGCGGACGGAACCGGGGGCAGACGTTTTCGGTGATGGAGATCACCGAGGCGGCCAGACGGCTGCCGATCTCGCAGGAGGCGGGCAGGTTCTTGCCGTAGGTCAGGCCGATGACTGTACCGGCAAAGAAGGCGTCACCGGCACCGGTGGTGTCGATCACATCCACCTTCTTGGCGGGCACAACGCCGCTTTCGCCGTTGGCGCGGGCATACACGGCACCCTGCCCGCCCATGGTGACCACCATGCAGGGGATGTTGGCGCTGTGCACGTTGGCGGCCAGCACCTCCCGCATGGCAGCGGGGGAAAGGTGGTCGTAATCGTCCGAGAAGAGCAGCCCGGCTTCCTGCTGGTTGCACACAAAGCAGTCCACCTGCTGCAAAAAGTCGCGGCGCTCCATGGCGATGCTCATGTTGGAGATGGCCGCGTAGACCCGCTTGTTGTACTTTTTGGCAAAGCGCAGCACCTGCTTGACCGTCTCTTTTTCCAGATCCAGCTCCAGCGCGATGCTGTCGCAGTCCTTGAAGATCTCGTCTCCCTGCTCTTTCAGAAGAGCGGTGAGGGGAGTGGTGTCCGGGCGCTTGGAGATGGAGGCACATACGTCACCGTCGTTGTTGAACACGGCCAGCCAGGTGCCCATGCCGTCCTTCACGCGGCGGATGAACTGGGTGTTCACCTTGTGGTTGCGGAGCTTGTCGATGACATCCTGGCCCATGCCGGTATCGTCCACCAGACCCACAAAGGTGGGGCGCAGCTCCACATTGGCGATGTCCTCCACGATGTTGCGGCTCACACCACCGTGTACCTGCTCGACCCGGCCGGAGTTGCGCCCGCCCGGGATGTAGGTGGAAAGGGGGTACCCCTTGATGTCCACAAAAACGGCTCCGATGACTACGATTCCCATAGAAAAACCTTCCTGCAAAAATATTTTGCCTTCATTATACCAACTCTTTCCGACAGAATCCATCCTTTTTGTCATTTCGGGCCGAAAAAGCGCGCAGAAGGCCGAACTGCCTTACAGGGCGGTGCTTGCCGTCCGAACCAGGAACTCCATGGCCTGCACGGGGTACTGCCCGGCGGCGGTCTCGCCGGTGAGCATCAGGCTGGACGCACCATCCAACACAGCATTGTAAATATCGCTCACCTCGGCGCGGGTGGGCACGGCACGGGTGCACATGCTGTCCAGCATTTGGGTGACCACCATAAAGGGCACCCCGGCGGCCCGGCAGGCGGCGGAAAGCTGTTTCTGACAGCGGGGCAGCTCCCACAGCGGCATGGCGTTGCCCAGGTCGCCGCGGGCAATGACCACCTCGTCCACGAGGGACAGAAACTCCGGCAGAGTCTGCACCCCGGCAAGGTTCTCGATCTTTGCAAAGATGCGGATCTGCGGCGCACCGGCCTCGGCCAGCGCCTGCCGAAGGGCAAGGATGTCCTGTTTCCCGCGCACGAAGGGCAGCATGACCCCGGTGACGCTGCAGGAAGCTGCGATGCGCAGGTTGGCAAGGTCCTCACTTGTCAGGGTGGGCATGGGCACCGACAAACCTGGGGCGGCAATGCTCTTGCGGCTTTGCAGAACGCCGCCCCGCAGTACGGTGCAGACCAGTGCATCCGGCCCGGCGGCAGTTACTTCCACCAGCAGCTTGCCGTCGTCCAGCAAAAGCTGCTGCCCGGGGCGGGCTGCCTGTACCAGCTGGACAGGGCAGGGGATGCCGCCTGCACCCAGCTGTACCGTGCCGCCCTCCGGCAGGGTGACCGGGCTGGCCAGCCGCCCGACACGCAGTTCCGGCCCCTGCAGGTCGATGAGCAGGTCCGGAATGCCGACAGCGTGGATCATTGCCAGCCAGTCAGCGTGTTCGGCCAGCGCCCCGTGGGAAAGGTTCATGCGCAGGCCGGTCATGCCGGCGTCCACAAGGCGGCGCAGAGTTCCGGCACTGGCGCAGGCCGGGCCGATGGTTCCATAAAAATGCATAAGGGGTCCCTTCTTTCATAGATTGCGCAGGTGTTCCTGCAAAAAGCTGCACAAAAGCCGGACACAGGGGTGCTCTGCGTGCTCCGGCTGCAAAAAGGCGGCGCAGATGGGCGGCATGCCGTCCAGTGCCACGTCCTGAACATTGTCCATGCTGTGGTCGGAGGTGATCTCCAACCGGTCCAGGGCCAGACCGTTGCGCTCCTGGGTGCGGTAAAGCACTTGATAGTATTGTTCGCCGATCTCTACCTTCGGGCGGGCACCGGCCTGCCGCAGGGTATTCCACAGCGGGGCCAGCGGCTCCGGCGCAAGGCCCGGCACCAACAGCAGCTGGCCGTCCAGCTCTGCCGGGGCGATGCTGCTGCGCCCCCAGAACGGGCTGCAGCGGGGCACCAGCAGGGCCGCGGTGTGCCGGGTGAGCGCGGTGCGGGCAAGCCCGGCCGCACAGCCGCCCAGGTCCATCACCAGCCCGGCGTCCAGCGTGCCGTTCTGCAATTGTGCACATACGGCGTCGTTGGAGAACGATGCGGTTTCCAGCGGGATGCCCGGGTATTGCTGCCGGAACTGCTCCAGCACATCCCCCAGCATGGGCAGGTAGTTGGGCACCAACGCCACACTGATGCCCAGCCGCAGGGCGGGGGACCGGATATCCTGATACGCCTGCGCGCACATCCGGTCAAATTGCTCCACCACCGGCGCGGCCTGTGCCCGGAAGCGCTGGCCCTTTTCGGTCAGGGCAAGGTGATTGCGCACATTGATGAACAGCGGGCCGCAGAGCTCGTTTTCCAGTGCGGCAATGCTGAGGCGCAGCGCCTGCCGGGACAGATACATCCGCCCGGCCGTGCGGGTATAGTTCAGGTCCTGACACAGGGCCAGAAAATAGCGCAGCTGCTGAATGGTCATGGGAGGTTCCTTTCCAGAAATAAAACGCAAGTTTTTCTTGATACCTACAGGGATATTATAACTTCTTTTTCTTTGGTTGTAAATGTGATACTTTTAACAAGAATGGCAAAGCATTTTTGCCACTCTGGAACAAAGCACGAAGAAAAAGAAGAGAAAGGAACCTTATTATGGAAAAAATCTCCCGCAAAGGCTTTCTGAAAATCGCTGCCGCTGCCGCCATGAGCAGCGTTACCGCTGCCGGTCTGGCTGCCTGCAATGCAGCCAGCAGCTCCACCGCTGCTGCATCTTCCGGTGCAGCCGGCATCTACACCCCCGGCACCTACACTGCCACCGCCAAGGGCATGAGCGAGATCACCGCCACGGTGACCTTTGACGCTGCCAGCATCACCAAGGTGGAGCTGGACCTGTCCGGCGAGACCGACAGCATCGGCCAGGCCGCCAAGGACAAGCTGATCGAGCAGGTGATGAACGCTCAGACCAGCCAGATCGACGGCGTGACCGGTGCCACCGTGACCAGCAAGGCTGTGCAGAACGCTGTGGCCGACTGCATCCGTCAGGCCAGCGGCGGTGCCATCAACCCCGCCGAGCAGACCACTGAGGAGACTGCCTCCACCGCCGACTGGCTGGGCGAGGAGCCCGAAGTGGCCGAGAGCGACATCAAGCAGACCGTGGAGTGTGAGGTGCTGGTGGTGGGTGCCGGTTCCTCCGGCAGCTTTGCCGCTGCCGCCGCGGCCGAGGCCGGTGCCAAGACCATCCTGATCGAAAAGTTCGGCCACGACATGGCCAGCGGCATCCGCGACACGCTGGCTGCCTGCGGCTCCAAGCAGCAGCAGGAGGACGGCGATGACGTGAACAAGAAGGACGCTGTGCGCTACCTGTGCAATTGGAGCCAGGGCTATACCCGCCGCAGCCTGGCACAGGTGTGGGCAGACCGCAGCGGTGAGACCATCGACTGGTTCACCGACGTACTGGCCGAGAGCGGCATCGACTTCCGCCACGAGATCGACGAAAAGCATGACAACGACAACTACGAGGTGCTGGACGTGGGCCACAGCACCCAGTACGGCGACGAGTACAGCGAGCAGCTGACCATGGACGCCGTGCTCAAGCACGCCGAGGCCGACGGGCTGGAAGTGCAGTACGAGATCACCATGGTCAAGCTGGAAAAGGACGGCAACCGTGTCACCGGCCTCATTGCCAAGAATGCCAACGACGAGTATGTGCGCTACAACGCATCCAAGGGCGTCATTCTGGCCTGCGGCGGCTACAGCGGCAATGAAACCATGATGAAGGCTCTGCAGCCCCAGAGCGTGGAGCAGACCTGCATCAACTATTCCAAGCCCGGTGCCAAGGGCGACGGTATCAAGGCCTGCCTGTGGGCCGGTGCCATCATGGACCAGACCCACACCTCCATGATCTTTGACCGCGGTGCCATCAAGCCCGATCAGGTGGGCGAGTACGGCAAAGCCAACGACGGTGCCCTGTTCTGGATGGGCAGCCAGCCGTTCCTGAAGGTGAACCTGAACGGTGAGCGCTTCATGAACGAGTACATGCCTTACGATCTGGTGCTGCACGCTGCAGCCAGCCAGCCCTATCACACCTACTGCACTGTGTGGGACAGCAAGTACCCCGAGGATGTGGAGCGCTTTGCCACCCACGGCTGCAGCCGTCTGTACCCGCATGTGAACGGCACCGCTCCGGTGTTCCCCATTGAGTACATCGAGGGCATGAACGCCGATCTGCAGGACCAGGGTTACATCGTGCAGGCCGACACCGTGGAGGAGCTGGCCGACAAGCTGGGCCTGCCCAAGGACACCTTTACCGCAACGGTGGATCGCTACAATGAGCTGGCTGCCAAGGGCGAGGACGAGGATTACGGTAAGGAGGACTACCGTCTGTCCACCCTGAGCGAAGCTCCCTTCTACGGTGTGCGCCAGTCCGGCGGCTACCTCATCTGCACCATGGACGGCATCCAGATCGACGACAACATGCACGCACTGGACCGCGACTTCAAGGCCATCCCGGGCCTGTACGTCATCGGTGACATGAGCGGCAACTACTTCTCCGGCAGCTATCCCTGCCTGATGGCTGGTGCCGCCGCAGGCCGCAGCGCCACCTTCGGCCGCTTTGCCGGTCAGAACGCTGCCGCCGGCATCTGATATTACAGAACCTGAAAAAATCCCCAGTCTGTGCCGATTCCAGGTGGCACAGACTGGGGATTTGCTTGTTAGGTGGTGTCCCCACACATAATCCCGAACCTCTTTGTAAGCGGCCTTGCTTTCGGCGGCAGTCACATCCAGCTCATCCATGCTTACTTCCGTTTCGATGTGTCAGTTGACATGGACCTTGGTTAGAAGAATGACCGCTTCAACAGTTGTTTCAGTTTCCAAGGGAAGTTCTTTCACTTCCTCACCATCAACAG
>ERZ835880.1346-NODE-1346-length-20326-cov-3.725125_pt1 | contig 20326 bp, 20 predicted proteins | sample MGYA00519944_ERZ835880 | MGnify/ENA primary metagenome ERZ835880 (study PRJEB31850, sample SAMEA3708787) | human gut metagenome | biome: human gut; feature: human-associated habitat; material: faeces | place: China | collected 2014 ... | reverse complement strand
CCGGTCCTCGAGGTCGTGGCTCCCATTACATTTCGGCAACTCATGAGAAATCGAATTCAAAAGCAGGCATCGTATGTCGCCAGACAAATCTATCAATAACAGAAAAATGAGGGCTTTCACAACATGTGTGAAAGCCCTCAACAATTTAATGGTACAGCATTCGTACAGGGGTGTCAATCCGATCTTGCACATTCGCACCACATTTCATTGTAATGACTAGTTTTGTGAAAGATAAATTGTGTCTTTCCTGCATTGATTTCTTGTCTATCCTATGCTATTTTATAGATACAGAAAGGGTGAGTCCAATGTACAGCTAACTCCCTCTCAACTCAAGAAAGCGAGGTTAAATTGATGTTAGATACTAAGAACGAAAGATGAGCCTTGACTGCTTTTGCTGGTGGTCAAGGCTCATCTTTTTTGTGTAAATCGCAAGTCCCGAAAGGGGCTTTTTTTATTTGCAGGTAATTTGATAATCATCCGTATTCAAGGTGCCAATAGGGATAATTCGCATTGTCCGTTCTTTTGGACACCGACAGCTCTATGATGATTACAATCGAACGAAAGAAGGAGCAATTGCCGCGGAGTACATTGTCATGGATATGGAGTGGAATCAGGCGCTTACCTTTTCTGAGATGGTCAAAGATCCGGTTTTCTTGACAGGTGAGATTATTCAGATTGGAGCAATCAAGCTAAATCAGACTCTTGAAGTGGTAGACTCCTTCAATGAACGGATTGCGCCTCAGTACTATACAGAGCTTCACCCCAAGGTAGCGGAGATCACTAAACTTTCCAATCGGGATTTACAAAAAGGGAAAGGGTTCCATACGGTGTTTAATTCTTTCTGCGATTGGTGTGGCGATGACTTTGTGTTCCTGGTCTGGGGGACGGAAGATCTTCGTATTTTGCGAAAGAATATGGATCTCCATAATATTGATACCAGCTTTATGCCCCCGTGCTTCAATCTACAGAACATCTTTGTGGCTCAAGTTACACACGATACAAAGCAATACGCATTGGCCAATGCATTGGCGATCGTCGGCGAGGTTCCATTTGATTCCCACGATGCCCTAAATGACGCAAGGAGCACAGCACTTCTCTGCACACATTTAGACCTCATAAGGGGACTGAACGAGTACAAGGAGACCGTAGAGAATAGAAATGGCATCGTTGAGAGTTACGAGTTTGAAGAGCCCTATGCCGATATTGGCGATGCTCTGAGCGATGATTACGTTGTATCCTTCGAGTGTCCACATTGCGGCGAGATCGTCTGGGGAGAAAACTGGATCCGAAAGACGGGTACAAATCTCCTGTCTCTATCACAGTGCAGCGATGGACAAGAATACCTTATTAGCCTCAAATTCCGACCGATTGCAGAGAATAAGGTTGTTGTGAAGCGGCTGGTCTATGCTCTGACGGATGAACTGCGAACGGACTATCAGCAGTGTATGGAGCAGGCTGCTGCATGGAGCAAATATGTGATCCCCGCATACTCGTTTTGACTGTGAGGAAATAACCATGTTGAAGCTTTTCGATACCGTTACCTTGAAAAATTATGATCCCGAAACTGGGGTCAAAGCAGGGACTGAAGGAACCATTGTCGATGTACTCGGTAACGGCAAAGCATTTACCGTTGAATTCTTTGATGAAGATGGGAATACAATAGAGGCATCCCTTTATACAGAGTACACTCCAGCGCAATTACAAAAGGTCGAAACAGCCCTGACTCTAACATAGCAGATTTAATCTGTGCAAGACGCACTCAATGGCGTTTAGAGCGCAGGATTCCATAAAATGCAAAAATGCAAAAAGCTATATAGAGGACTGGACATGCGCATTTTGACCTGTTATAATAATATAATACATCCGGGTATAGCGAAGTTGGTATCGCGCCTGGTTTGGGACCAGGAGACCGTGCGTTCGAGTCGCACTACTCGGACCAAAACCCCTCTGAAATTATTGATTTCAGAGGGATTTTTCTTATTCTTTGTCTATTGCGGCGCAAGTGGTGAGCCTGTCATTCTTAACATGTCTTTTCGACAAGCGTAGACTTAATATTGTAATTTTTGCCGAATTGCAGTATAATTAAACTTATAGCAGATTGACTCTATTTTATGATGACTGAATTGGTCATATAAGAATCCCATCAGGGGGAAATGAAAAGGCGGGGGATATATGCAAATAATAACAAAATCTATTCGTATTATTGATTATGATGCACAACAGATTTATACCAGAGCAACCCCAGCAACTTTTGACGTGTATGTTAGTGAACTTATTGATCATATAAATGGAAATAAAAATGTTCGTGAATTTAAGACCAGATCAACAGATACCGAGGTTATTGGATGTATCAAGCACATTCTGAGAGCCCATGATAACGCGGAACTTGTCTCCAACAAAACAGACTCTATTGCGAGCCGGCTCCTTATTAAGGAAATTGATGCACAGCGGCGAGTCGCCCGTATGGATACAAATGTTCAAAAAGGTAGTCTTGTTCAAGCATTATTATTTGACGAAGAAACTAATCAATCGATTTACCTTTTAGCCAAAGTGGAACACAGCGATTTTGTCGATGACGCGGATTTCTCGTTTAAAAGCGGCTTTTCCAAAGATAAAAAGACATTTTGGAAATCTTGTTTAATTGAGATCCCAGACCTTGAGGCAACTTCGTATACGGCCAGAATCTATTCCAATACTGTTGCTAAATATTGGAGCGATGATTTTCTGGAGTTAGATGAAATGGTTAGTGATGAAAGTAATACTTCCAATGCGTTCAAAGCCATTGAAAGTACGCTTAATCGGAATATTCGAAACTTAGCTCCAAGAGATCATACTGTAATTCGTAACGCAGTAATTTCTTATTTCAAAAGCCACGAACATTTTGACTACAACACAATGCTCGTGGATATTTTGGATGGTTACCAAGTCACGGATTTGCCTGAAGATCGATTGGAGTCGTTAAAATCCAAACTCGCTGATCTACCTGAGACGAAGCATTTTGACCGTCAGTTTAGCCCAGTGCCATCAGTTATTAATGCTCGGATCAAAAAGGTTTATGAAGTTAACGATGGCATTCAGATAAGAATCACCGATGAAGTGCATCAACTTGATGAAACGATTACCGCTTATCAGGATGCGAATGGAAACCGCTTCATTCGCATCAAGACCAATAATGAATTAACATATCGTCAATTCTGCAGCGGGGTTCAAGTTCAAATTGAGAGCTAATTCAAAGCAACCACTACCATAGAGAGGGGGGAAAGTGTGAACTATATTGCTGCCATAACAACACTATTTCAATGTAGTAGTCACAGGCTCTCCGAACGCAGTAAAGTCTTAGATGTTGATTTTGATTTTGCGGTTACATCTCTTCCAAAGTACGAGCAAATCACAGAACTTATCGAATCTTTTCCTCAGAGAGACATCGTCACTCTATCGTTGATAAATGAAAATGATGATTTATTTTATATGTCATCGCAAGATCTGTCTTTACAACAAAAATTTGATACTTTTAAGACTGATTGCAAATATAGCGAACAACTTTCGGCAAAAATTTCTATAAATAAAAGTGTTCAAGATGGCAATATCTCTATTTATGATTTTTCCAGTTTCGCACAAGGGCTCTGTGACCTTCCTCTTGAAGGGATACTATCTACATTTTCAGCGTTGTTAAGCGAAGCGAATCAACTTACATTTGAGGTGTTTGATAAAGAGGTTTTATTTAAAACAAAAACTATGCTTTTTTCATCAGCACCGCAGAAGGTTGTTTTTAAAGCATTTGACAGAAAGAATAGGCTAAGCACTTGCTCTGAAACGACCCATTTCCACGATCAAGTAAGATATCAGTTGCTTCCTGACGATTTTCAACTTGATATAAACTTCGAAGGCAATCCCTTATCCGAAATTTTTAATAGACTTGTAAATATTTTATCTTTAGTCTACTTGTCATCTTCTGCATCGCTCAATCACGAAATACTGGAAATACACATTGCCGGACAAAGGATATTGGAATTTCAATACCAATGTAGTTTGATTGCTGCGAATCCCGAGTTATATAAAATATATAACTGGATTTATACGGACGGAAACGCTACCGACAAAGCATTGATTGCACGAAATATACTTTGCCTTCATTGCAGATTCTCAGATATTCAAAAAATCGACGGAAAAACATTTGCGTCAATTCAATCAAACTATAATCTGTACCTTAAGGATAATGTATCCAGGTACATTCAGTTAACTAACAAACTGGCAGAGTTTATATCTGAAGTTGTATCAAAAACTGGAGACTATGTAACTTCTCTGCTCGACAACTTCAAAAAGAATTTAATTGCAATTTTTGGTTTCTTATTTACTGTTATTTTAGCTAATGTTGTTTCTGATAAACCACTTGACAATATATTCACTCGAGATATTACTCTCATATTAGAGGCAGTACTGCTTGGCTCTGTCGTTTATCTGATTATATGTATATCTGAAACGAAATATAAAGTAAAAAAAGTCCAAGACAGCTATGATGCACTGAAAGCAAATTACTCTTCTCTTTTGACTTCAGAAGATATCGCACAAGCATTTGGTAACGATAAGCTGATTACAAAAATGGTTAATGAGGTCAATAGCGGAATTATCAGATATTCTTTGCTGTGGGGACTATTCATATTATTTTCCTTAGTAGCGATAGAAATTATCAGTACTGAACCTTTCGTTACCCCATTGCTACAGCATCTATTCACAATAATTAAGAATATTTTACTGCAAACAACCTGTAATTAATAAGTCGTCTGCCTATGTCTAATCTCTAAATTGGACATTTCTGTGATAGAAATTGCAGGTGTTCTTAAACCAAGCAAGTAATCATGCTTAACTGTCATGGATGCCGAATATTCGACATCCGTGACAGTTCTATTTATTTTTTCTTTTCCCGCTTGCCCTGCTTCTCCTCCGGCGGCCGCCCATCGCCTTCGCCCAAATCCTTCAGCCGCTGCGCCTCCGCAATTTCCGCTTTCATCTCCACGATCAGCACTTTCAGCTTCTCCTCGCACTCCTCGCGGGTGTGGGCGTAGACATTGCGGGCGTGCTTTTTGCCGTCGGGCCATTTGGGAGAATAGCGTCCTTCAAAGAGGTGGTCGTTGATCTCACTGACGCAGCCGGTACCGGATCTGCGCTTGCGGCCCACGTAGGGCTTAAAATCGGTCATACTCGGCTTTTCCGCCTGGGCCGGGGCAGTTTCCTCCCCCGACTCTGAAGCGTCCTCCTGCGGCGCTGCTTTGCCGATGCCACGGTCAATGTTGGCGGCAGCCGTGAGCCGCATATCGTCGGTGATGTGGGTGTAGATGTCCAGCGTGGTGGCCGCCGACACATGGCCCAGCATAGCCGAGAGCGTTTTCACATCCATACCGTTTTCCAGCGCCAAGGTTGCGAATGTATGGCGCAGGTCATGGAAGCGTACATGCTTGCATCCTGCGTGCTCCAGGATGAGCTGAAGTCTGCGGCGCACCACGCCGGGTGTAATGGGACAGTCCTCCTTGACAGGCGACGGGAACATCCAGCGGGAGTTCACGGTTTCTTTGTACTCCCGCAGCACTGCCACCACAGCAGGCGGCAGGACGATCTTGCGGACGGAGTTCTTCGTCTTGGGCGTGCTGATCTGAAGTTGGCCCCGCACATCGTAGACCTGCTTGTTCACATTCAGCACACCGGTTTTGAAGTTCAGGTCGTCCCATTGCAGCGCCATCAGCTCACCCCGGCGCAGGCCGGTGGCTAAGTCCAGAAGGAAGACTTCGTAGTAGCCCTCGAACTTCGCCTGAATGAGGAACCTTTGAAGTTCCTCCCGCGTCAGCACCTGCATCTCCCGCGCCTTCTTGGGCGGCAGCTTGCAGCCGATGGCGGGGTTCACACGGATCAGTCCATCCTGCACCGCCTTCTCCAGTGCGGAGCGGCAGGTGGCGTGACACATACGCACCATTCTGTCGGACAGCCCTTCGCCGTACTTGTCGGTGAACCGCTTCCGACCGCTTTTCTTGAGCCGACCGTAGAACTGCTGCAGGTCGTTCTGTGTCAGCTTATTCAGCGGGATGTCCCCAATCTCCGGAATGATATGCAGGCGGATGCGGCTCTCGTAGGTCTCCTGCGTAGTTGGGCGGATCTTGGTCTTGGAGTGATTCTCATACCAGTATGTCAGCCAGTCCCCGAAGGGCATCTCAGACCGCACCTTCTCCGGCTTCAGCCCGCCGCATTCCTCCTTGAGCTTTTGGAGCTTCTCGACGCACTCCTTCTTGGTTTTGGCGAGGACATTTTTCGTCTTGGGATAGCCGTTATCATCGTAGCCGATGACGATGCGCCCCTCCCACCGACCATCCTTGCGCTGTCTTACGGTTCCGTCTCCGGCTTTTCGCTTTCTTGCCACGGTTTCAACTCCTTTCCGAAGATATCTTCCATGAAGCCGCCTACGATGCCGCAGGCTGTCTTCTGCATATCGGTTGTGACATGGGTGTAGGTGTCCAGCGTGAAGGAGGCGTTTGTGTGGCCCAGAATCCCCGACAGGGTTTTGGCATCTACGCCGCTGGTGAGGGCGTGGGTGGCGAAGGTGTGACGCAGATCATGAAAGCGGATACTGGGCAGACCCGCCCGCTGGAGCATTGTCTTCATGTGGCGATAAGCCGCGTTGGGGTCGACGGGATCTTCCGGCTTCACCGGATCAGGGAATATCCATTGGCTGATGGCATCCACTTTTCGCCGCCGTAGGATTTCAGTCACGCTGTGCGGCAGGATGATGGTGCGCATGCCCTGATTGGTCTTCGTCTCGCCGGTGGTATACTCGCCCTTCCGCTGGCTGTGGAGAGTGCGGCATACCTTTAGCGTACCGGTATTCCAATCGAAGTCGCTCCACTGCAGACCGCAGATCTCGCCGCGGCGCAGGCCGGTCATCAGCTCCGTCTGGAAGAAGTCTCGCCACACCTCGTCCTGCTCCACCACTGTAAGGAAGTCGTCCAGCTCCGCGCGGGTGAGGATACGCTTGGGCTTGTAGTTGGGCTTGGGCGCCGTTGTCCCCTCGGTGGGGTTCCTGGGAATGACATGGGCCTGCACCGCGTCTTTCAGTGCGGCGTGGAGGGTGGAGTGAATGTGGCGCACCATGGAGTCGGAGAGCTGATGCCCCATCTCGGGATGCTCGTGGATGCGCCCCTCCGTTTTTAGGCGGCGGTACATCCGCTGGATGTCCTGCTGGGAGAGAAGGGAGATCTGCTTGTCGCCCAGCTGCGGCTTGATGTAGTATTCGATGTAGCGGCGGTAGCCCTCGAGGGTACCGGGCCGCACCGTACCCGCCTTGTACTCCGTGAGCCAGCGATCCAGCCACTGGCCCAGCGTCATCCGGCTGTCCTCGGTCAGCTCCACATCACGGTAGCACTCGATGTTCTGGTGCAGCTTGTCCAGCAGGGCCTTTTGCGTCTTGGCATACACATGACGGAACAGCGGCTCGCCGTTTTCCCGGTGGCCGATAACAATGCGGCCCTCCCAGCGTCCGTCCTCCCGCTTGCGCACCATGCCGTCACCAGATGGTCTTCTTTTTGCCATGTATTTCACTTCCTTTGGATTCATTTTCTTTTTGCAACACAAACAACTACCACACTTTTGCGGAAATAGCTATTGCTTTTCTCAATTCTTTTTCTGCGTTTTGAAGTGCAAATTAGGTGTAAATTGGATCAAAATCGGGGCATGGGGCCGGTAGAGCGTCGGCGGAAACCCTTGAAAACACTGAGGAAACTGGAACTCGGAGCGTTCCATAGGGTACAAACTCCCGAAAGGAGCGTTCCTCTGTCCCCGGTCACAAACCCTTGAAAATGCCCGCACTGCGGGCATTTGTGGGACGGACCGGGGCGTTTACGACCCCGGTTCTTTCTCCTGCTTCTCTTTCGTCGGCGGCAAATCGGTCTGATTTTCAGTCATCCTGCCCGGTCAAGCATCCACGGCGCATCACCCCCTTCCGTGCAGAACACGCTGCGGTAGGTACTGGCATCCGGCACCATGCCACGCTCCAGCATGATCTCATGTTGCAATAAGCGCACGCACATTTCCTCATAGACGCTCCGCATCTCGTCGCGGCATCGGCGGGCGAAAACCTTCTGCTCCTCGGTCAGATCGCCGCGATGTTCATCGCAGAGAAACAGGCGAAGTCCGTCTTCATCAATGAGGTCGGCATGATCCTTGTTCCACGCCCACCGGATGTAGCGTACTGTGTCGTGCGTGCGCTGGAGAACCATCATCGGGTCATGGTCTACAATAAAGTTTGCAAGCTGCTGCATCATGCGCTTTCCTCCTTTTTGTTCTGCCGATTCAATTCCGCCAGCCGTTTCTCTGCCTTTGCCCGCTCTATGTCACGCTCCGCCCGCAGGAACTGCCGCTGATAGTTCAGCTCCAGTGCTTCCTGAATGGGGCGGATGGTGTAGATGAGACTTCCGTTGCGCACGCGGCCGTCCTTTGTGGTGATGGTACTGGGCTCGGTGTGAATAAGCCCCTTCTCCTCCAGACCGGCCACATACTTTCGCACAGTGTTTTCACTCAGCTGCACCGCCCGGCCGATGGTGCGGTAGCTGGGATGGCACTGGTAGGTCCTGCGATCTTCGCAGCGCAGCAGGTAATTGTAGACGGCGATCTCGTGGGAACTGAGACCGAGGTTGAACACCTCGTTGGGCACGAGGTAGTAATATTTGGTTGCCTCCCGCTTGGGCCAGCGCTGGTACATCAGGCATCACCTCCTGCCTGTGCGTCTACCCACTGACGGAATTTTTCTTTTGGTACCACGATACGATTGCCGATCCGCAGCGCGGGGAAGCCCGTCTCGTGCATGAGCTCATAGGCGCTGGAGATGGACACGCCCAGCACCTGCGCTACCGTGTTCGCGTTGAGGAACAGCGGCAGCTGGTCATAGGTGGTGAATGTGGATTCTTGCATTGGATTCCTCCTTTATATTTTTTGTTGAGAGCTGCAAGCAAAAAGCTCCCACTGAAAAAGTGGGAGCAGTATCCATATTGCAAATTTAGAACCGCATGATAGAATAGAAGCATCAGGAGGTGAGCCGATGCCGCTGGTGAAATACAGAATCTACGAGCTGTCTGCCAGAGCCGTGATCAGTTACGGCAGAGAGCAGGACGGTGCATATACCTTCCGTCTCAGCGCCGCCGAGACAGAAAAATGCAAATCGCTTTCCGCGCCCCATGAGCAGGACGATAACGCATTGTTCTATCAGACTATGTGCGTGCTGCGCGGCGATGCCTTCACCGGAACACCCGGTGGGCATCTGGTGACGGATCTCTCGGACATCATTTTCTATATGGACTTCTCCGGCATCTTCGACCGGAGCGGCGCCAGAAAGAAACACCTGATCCGGCAGGAGAAGGCCAGGGCCCTGTTCCGTCCCGAGGGCGTGAGCCTTGATTTTGGCTCCGGCCCGCATCGCTATCTTGCCTTTGAGTGTTCGGGCAGCATGAGCCGGCAGGCGCGGCTGTCCTTCATTCGGGAAGATTTTTATGACGCCGTGCGCCGCCGCATCATGATGGATATGACCATCGGTGACTGCCAGCTCAGCAAGCTCTATGCCTACAACGGCCTGATGCTGTCCAGCGGTATCCGCATTGACGGCATCGGCATTGACCGGCCCCACCGGGTGGTGGTCATCGACAATCCTACGCGCACAGAGCGGAATGTCAGCGTCATCACCGTAGAGGACGACGGAACGCAGAGCAGTACCCGCAAATATCACCGGGTGGAGAAAAAAGAGGACATCGAAATCACCTGCTTCGACGGCGAGGGGCTGATCTCAAAAGAATATGCCCGCGTCGTGGACGAGAAGCTGTGCGGGAAGAAGGTCCACACCTCATTCCAGATCCGTATGCCCTATGTCAAGGGTATGCTGCACGAGGTGGACTTCAAGGACTTCCTGACCCTCTGCGGGACGGACACCATCACCGATCTGTGGGGCATGGAGCATTCCGTCCGGGATGTGGACGTCATCCTCACCAAGAGCATGTTCAAGGGATACGGCTGGCTCACTGCCAGTGGCATGAGCTGGGAGGACTATTGGGCGGTGTTCCGTAAGTACCGCCACGCACTGTACATCACCAATGTGAGCAAGGAGAAACCGGAAAAGACCACCGAGTTGAACTATCAGTTTCTGACCACCGTTTCCATTCAGGGCGACGAGTTCCGCCCCGCCGATCTGCCAGACGGCTGGGATCACAGTCCGGAGACAGACGAGCGAAATTGGCTCACCAAGCAGACGGAACTGGCGTATTACAATTTCTGCGCCGATGAATCGTTTCGGCAGAATTATTTTCTGGAGAAGTTTGAGCGGGTCAGCTGGTGGGAACGACACCAAGGCAAGGACCAGATCCTTGCCGCCGTGCTGAAAAAGAATCCAAGCTTCATCAACGAACCGGTCTATGCCAAGCGACTGGAGGATGAAGCCGATAAAATCGTGGAGCAGTACGCCGTCGGCCGGTTGATCGTAGCGGGAGACAACCGTTATCTTTCCGGTGATCTTCTGGACTTTCTGGCATTTCTGCTCCCGACTGTTCCGCCGCGCAAACGCAGGCAACGGATGTTTTACAGCACCGTCATGACCGACCACTTCCCGGAGAGTTCCTTCTATGCACCCCAGGCGGCCTATGCCCATGACGACGCCTGCACGCTGCTACGCAATCCGCACATTGCCCGCAACGAGGAGCTACAGCTTTCCTTCTACGACGCGAAGGAAGAGAGAAAGCAGATGCGGCATTACTATTTCGGGCACCTGACGGATGTGGTGATGGTGGATTCCAATATGCTGGCTGCGGAGCGGCTGGGCGGCGCTGACTACGACGGCGATATGATCAAGACCATATCTGATCCGATTCTGAATGCCTGCGTCCGCCGCAACTACAACCTCTACCGCTACGAGAAACACAAATCCCTTACCAACATTGAGAACATTCCGCTGCTGATAATCCCTACGGCCCAGCCCCAGATCCGCAGTGCCGACGACTGGGAGGCACGCTTTGAGACCGTTCGCAGCACCTTTTCCTCCCGCGTCGGTCAGATCTGTAATGCCGCGCTGAATCGCAGCATTATCGCCTACAACGAAAACTCCGACGCCGAGGAGCGGGAGCGTTGCAGGGAGGAGACGGAAACATTGGCCATCCTTACCGGGCTGGAGATCGACTCGGCTAAGAGCGGCATCCGCCCCAATCTGGATGAGTACCTGACCCACAAGACCGTCAAGCGCAGTGCTTTCCTCAAATATAAGTCGCTGGCAGAGGATGCGGAGACCCGGCGCGCCTGGTACGAGCCTACCCATGCGGCCAAGGTAAAGGCGTTTTTCAAAAAGGTGGATTGGGACGAGGTGGACTCCAATGTGGAGCGCCTGCCGTATCTGGCACAGCAGCTGAAAAAGAACACGCCGCGCATCAAGGCAAAGCCCACCAAGGACGAAGAATTGTTTTTCTTTGCTGCCCAGCAGCCGGACTGGAGGGAACAGCTGGATTCCGATAAGCTGGCGGCGGTAGCTACGCTGCTGCAAGATTACGATGCCTGCCTCTCCCGCATCCGGGCCTGCCGCGTTCCGTTGAAGGAGAAAAAGCGGAAGAGCGATGTGGAGCGCATTCTGTATGCCAGAGGGCAGGAGGATGCATACGATCCTGACGAGCTGTACGCTCTGTTCGGCAGCCTGCCGCCGGAAAAGGTGTCCGCCCTGCTGTATGCCATGCGGGAGCAGGCATGGCACCTCATGGACGAGGATGCACGGGAGCGCTTCCTGCGGGAATGGCTGACGGAGCCGGAGTTTGAGGATATTTACGATCTGCTGACCGATTTCCGCTTCGGTGGCTACCGCATCCTCGGAGACATTGTCTGTGATATGGAGGACGAGAACACCGGCAGGGAGAAAAAGCAGCTGTTCCGTGAAAGCGACTCGGAAGCCTTCACCGCCATGATGAGAGCCTTCGCGGACAAGTCCGCTTCCCGGAGTTACCGTGACGCGGTGACGGCCAAGTGCCGGGAGCTGCTGACCGCGATTGTAAGACCGGCTCTGGCCGTGCGCTATGTGGTGGCCCTCGGCAGACGCGACCTGTTGTGGGAGCTGCTGCCGGAGTATATCGAGAAAAATGTTCTGGAGGTGCGGGATGATTAACGAATGGGAGGAATTCTGCGCATATACCGGGACGGTTTCCTATACCGCCAGCAAGAAGAGCGACACGACATGGTTGGGCCGGTTCACCTTTGCCACGATCCTGGAGTTTGAGGGGATGGCTCGGATTTTGACCGTCCTGGCCCGTGGGTATTTGTTCCACAGCAAGGACGGCGCGGTCATTTGGGGGGATCCGCATGATCGGATCGACTATGCCCGCCGTGCGCTCTGCGCCTGGTGCAGTGTGCCAGAGGACGGAAAGCGTGTGCAGGACAAGGAGTGGCAGTTCCAGACGGATTTTTCGGAGCTGCATACAGAGTTCCCGGAGCTGGTGGATGCGGATGGGGTCGGCTGGTTCCTCCGTCATGTTCTCCGCGCGGCGGACTTCATGCTGACGCACCCGGAAAAGGTGCGCAGCACCTCACTCAAGTATGCGGAGGTTATTCAGTCCAAGTTTGCCGCCGCATGGCGAAGCAAGGTGATGCAATATCAGATCCCGATTTTTGCATCCCAAACCAAGGGCGCCTGGACACTGCGCTTTGATGATGTCCTTGCCGATGCGTTGGAGCTGGGGCCGCTGCGCAGAGAGGAGCCGGAGCTGCCGCTTGAACTGACAGAGAAAGTAACAACAGCGCTTCCGAAGGAAATTCCATCCGAGGTTGTCTGTACGCTGATCCGCTATTACCTCGCCAACCGGCAGGATGATTGCGAATGGGTCGTCCTGCCGGTGGCAAGCTTTGACGCCTACTTCGGGGACACCAGCTTCAGCAAAAAGTATCTGCCCAAGGTCCCGCCGGAGATCATGGAGCGGAGCAGCGCTTTCGGCGTCAGCCGGTATCGGGTCATGGAAGAATATCTGCCCTAACACGCAGGCAGCGGGACAAGCCTATATGGCCTGTCCCGCTGCTTTCTCTGTCCGGATCCTGAAAAATGTTTTCTTTGTCTATGGCGGTGCATCCGTTGAGCTGCTGCCTATGTCCTACTCCTCGTCATCATCAGACCACGAGGAGATCATGTGAATATCGCCTGTGTCCATATCCATTGCCATGTGATCTCCCATGCGCATCATGAGATTCCCATCGGAGTCCATCGCCATGCTGTCAGAAATGCTCATGGCGAAGTCGCCGTCATCGTAGTCGAAAATGTACTTTGACATACCGTGCACCTCCAATTTTAATCATCGTATTCCGGATAGTCAGGCGCCCACTCGGGCATCCAATGCGCTTTGTTTCTGCGGTTTGCATTGTGAGTTCTCTGGTGCGATCTGTGGTTCGGATTCATCTGATTGACCCGATTGTCAGCGTCAGCTTGATATGCCTTGTTATTGGGATTATGCAGATTTGCCCAGTGATCCAGTTGTGCTTTGGTATGTGTTTTTCCTGATACCTTTCCCATAATCAGCCTCCTTTCTGAACCGAAAAAAGCCCACGCACTTTGCTTCGTGCGTGGACTGCGATCATCCGGAAGACCGCTTTGCACGCAACAAAACAAACCCGACGAAAGAACACTTTCTCCGGTTCGATTTTGTGGTGCAAAGCATCGAAACAACAGGGGGACAACGACAGTCAACCAGCAAACTGCTTTCTCAATTCCATAATGAGAATTTGATTGGAATCAATAGTTTCGAGGATTTACTCATTTGTCCGCTAAATTGTCTATATCACTACATAGGTTCAATATGATTCGTACTCTCATGATACGAATGGTTGAAGCTTAGGATAGTCCAACAATTCAACGTTATCATGATAACATGAATGGGAAGCGAATGCAATGGGTAACTACACATTTCACCCCATGATTCCAATTTTATTGCCGTTTTCGTAAATATCCGTACCATCTTCACAGTGGTTGGGACCCTCGTACTCCACCCAACCGAAGCCCGCTACATAGACTTTGTCACCGGGCTGCAGTTCTTTAGGAGGTTGGGGCGGAGTTGGCTCTGGTGCGGAATTCTTAGCGGATGCCTGCCCCGTGGAAGGCTGGAGTTCGGAAGCTACGGGCATTTCAATAGGCCCTATCTCCGGTTCAGGTCGCTCTTCTCGGGGCGCTTCTTGTCGCGGAATCGTTCCTTTTTCCTTCTCTGCCAGTGTTGCGGGTTCCTCAATTTCCGCAACGGTCGCTTCCTTTGCGTTCACAGCGGTTTCTGCGGCTGGGACGGGTGTTTCCTCGATTGCGTTGTCATGTGGCCACACAGCGGCGCACAGGGCGGCACATGCGGCAATCATTGTCACTATGATGAATTTCTTCATTTTCTTCATTTTTCCGCCTCCTTAGATGCGAAACGAGCGCCCAATCCCATTGCCGTTCGGCAGGAGACTGAGTGCTCGTTTTCGTAGTGATTCAATTCTGCGGAGAGTTTCCACGCCAGTTCAAATCCGGCGATAAAGCTGTCGATAGAGGTATCCTCCGCAATACGGTCCTTTGCGTCGATGATTTGGAGTACCAACCGGCGCTCCGTCTTTCCCAACACCTCGCTAAGAGCTTGATGGCATTCATCAATTTCCTGTTTCTGAGCCTGGAGTTCAGGTGGGGTATAAAAGCAGTCATATAGGTCTTTCAGCAGCCTGTATTTCATGCGCTCGCCTCCTTGCAGCACAAACATATACCACAGTTCGACGAAAACTGCTACTGAAACTTTTTTAGAAAAATAGCGGCTGGAACGTATGGTTTCAGCCGCTATTGGGGATGTGGGGTACTCGTGGTGCGGGCTCCCGAGTCATCGGTTAAGCACCCCCACGAGCATCAGGGGCCATATCTCCATCAAATTCCTACAGCACACTTTCTGTGACTATTTTAGCGTGTTTCGGAATTGCTGTCAATTAGAGAGGCTGAATGAGCGCACTGTCAGGCAGTGCTTTTTTCATGAAACAATGTCCTGTGCTGCATACTCAACTTCTGTTTCCAATCCGAGTTCGAACTGTGCGAAGCTCATGTTGAACTCGATGTGCAGGCGATAATCGGAGTACACATCCACTCTCTTGATGATGTATCCTGCGATCATCTTCTTCACATCCATGTCGCTGCCATCGAACATCTCGGACCATTCCATGATGCGGCGGTAATCCGCTTTGATGGCTTCGATGCGCTGATTGCTTTTCTCGACTTCCTCATTGAGTTCAGTCAATTGAGCATTGGCATCCAGCATCCTGGTACGGGCATTGTTGACCAGCTCCGACAGGACGTCCATTGGGAACGCACTCTCACCCTGCACAGCTTTGATGATCTCCAGCTTCAGTGATTCATATTCCTTGGCAGCCTTAGCAGACTCTGCTTTGGCGTCCGCAAGGCGCTTCTTGAGACTGACCATGGCACTGCGGTGGGTACGGAAGATGATCTCGTTCTCCTCTACAGACCGCATCCGATCAAATACCTGATGGAGAATGTCGGTGACCATCTTGTCCAGAATGTGCATGGTGTAGCCAGTCTGCCCATCGCAGTTACTGCGCTTGCGGGTCTTGTTGTAGCACACATAGCGGATGCGCTTGCGGCCAACCTTTTCACCGGCAGCGTTGATCCGAGTTGTCCCATTGGTGGTCAGCGTCAGACGCCCGCCGCAGTGTCCGCAGAACACATTGCCGGACAGTAGGGATTGCCCCCTGGTGTTGCGGGGCATGGTTCGCAGCGCATTGCACTCATTGGCTCGTTCAGCCATGAGCTTTTGCGCCAGCTCGAAGTTCTCCGGTGAGATAATCTGCAAATCAGGGAATGCTTTAGACTGTGTACTGCCGCTCCGAAGCACGCCAGTGTACATGATATTATGCAGAATGTGACCGACGGTAGCTTCATGCCAGTTCTTCCCGTCACGGGTCTTGATGCCCATCTCAGACAGGAAGTTGGCGATTTTAAATCTGCCGTAACCGGAGCCGACGCACAGGTCGAACATCATGCGCACGACCTTTGCCTCATCAGGATTGATCTCCAGTTTGAAGACCTCATGCTTGCGCTTGTTGTATGTGCCGCTGGGTACCAGGTCATAGCCGTAAGGGGCGGAACCGCCACGGAAGCGGCCTTCCTGTACCATCTGCCCGAGGGCAGCCTTGGTACGCATGGAGGTTTTCTGACTCTCACCGTCTGCCTGCCAGAAGCGGATGTAGTTGGTGAGACGGTCGACATGCGTATCGATTCGCTGTTCACCTTCGTTGACGCTCCAGACCTGAATGCCGTGGTTGATGAGCCATTCGACCACGAAAGGCGTTTCTTCGGCTCGTCTGCCAATACGGTCGAACATGAACACCAGCAGAATATCGAATTTGCCCTGTTCGGCATATTCCTTGATGAGTTGAATTTTATCACGGTCATTGGCGCTGACCTTGAAGCCTGACACGCCGTTTTCCTGTTCCTCGTACACGATGGTCCAGCCCATCCGCTCTGCGAACTCACGGCAGGCTTTTCTCTGCACGGGGATATCAGCTTGATTCTGGTCATCGTGGTCGACCTGCTTGGTGGTGGAGACGCGGTACAGACAGCATACTCTGTTCTGGATGCTGAGTACATTTTGATAAGAACAACAAACTCTTTCAGCCATAATGTATCCTTCCTCTCAATGAACGATTTAGAAATGTGAGAGGTTCAGATACACCTTTTCATGTATTCACTTTTCAAAGTACACGGCATTTTGCCACCTTGATTATCTCACATTTCAGGTTGAATAGCTATCAAAACCTCGAAATATAAGCAACAAAGAAACGGCCTCCGATCCGGTAAAATCGCGCTTGAGTAAAAGACTTTTTGCCCAAGCGCCAGCTTGCCGAGAATAGAAAGCAGGCCGCAGCTTTAAACTGCAGCCTGCTCGTAATGACAAAAGAATTTTATTTTTCCTGCTCTAACCGATGGAGTTCTGCGCGGGCTTTTTCAAGTTCTTCTTCCAATTCAGCAATGCGCTTCTGATCTCGACGAAATATCTCACGATTTATTTCGTCCGATTTCTGATATATCATAACCATGAGCATCAGAGCCGGACGCACATCCTCGTCAGGGATTTTGACGACAGCTGCGCCAACAGCCTCTTGGCCGCGATTCTTTACCAACTGCTCCAAATCATCTCTGGCAACCATTTTGTTTTTCCTCCGCAGTTTCTCAATTCCACTTCTCGGTGTGCTTTTGACGATCCAGATATTCCTTTGATTCTTGCTCATCGGCAGGCCGCACTCGCTTTTTGCCGCAGTCCGGGCATTGGTCGCATCCGGTTTCCGCTTCGAAGGTATAGTGGCAGGCGTCACAGGTATAGATTTCTTTGCTCATCGTACTTCTCCTGTGGTATGACGGACTGCAATATATTTCTGATTCCGGCTATTGGGCTTATCAGGAACTGTCAACTGGAGTTCTCCTGTCTCCAACATCGGCTTCAGATATGCTTTCAGAAAATGTGCTTTGTTTTTCATTCCGCAGGCTTGCATCAACTGTTCGCGCGTCTGAGGGGCATTGAGGCACAGAGAAACAATCTTACTCCGAATATCTTTATCTGGAGTGTTGACTGGTATGGTAACTGGAGTGGTATCCGTTCCAGTCGTGTCAAAATTCTCGTCGGACCGATAGAAAACAACCACGAATCCGGACTTCAAAACCTCAAATTTATATTTGCATCCAGCAGCGTCACACGCATCAGCAATACGCTTCAGTCCAGTACCAAAGCTCTCAACATTCTTGGAGTAATAAAGTGTCTGTGCAATCAGCGGGTTCCTGCGGATAGGGCGCTCTCGACCAGAGATGAAGTCCTCCGGCTCATAGCCTGCCGGAAAAGTACCGGGGTTATAAATCTCAACTCGGTCCTTGTATATGGAAACCTCGTTGTTCTGTCCGGTTCCGTATTCCTTGTGGCAAAACGAATTGATCAGCGCTTCACGGACGGCATCCACAGGAATTTCTGGGATTTCTTTGCGTTGCAAAGATCCAAACTCTACCCGCCAGCGGATATTTTTGAAAATATACTTTTCGGCACGGTCAACAAGTTCGAAGATCGTTCCATGCTCGCGCTGAATATCCAAAAATGTGAGCCGCTCCGTTCCGGCGAATACCGCCATTTGCAGGTCATTGTAAGGTGTCTCACCGAACAGGACCATGCCTGCGTTCAGCAGGTAGCTTCCCGCAGTCAAGCTCAACTTACCCAGCACCGTATCCCTGTCGGAATAATCAAAGCTGATTCTGCCGAACTCTTGACCGCGGTGGATATACTCTTTGAGAGAGTTCTCGTCCACCGAGCTTGTCAAGCACTCAGAAACTTTGCGTTCCCATACACCTTCGCTGCTTTGCCGCTCCATAATGTAGTCGGTCAATTCCTGCTGGGACATTACCTTATCTTCATCCGCGACACGGATTCTGGCCACATTATAGGCAAAGTATGGTGTGTTATGCCCTTCAAAGCTGACATGGATACAATCCTTATCATCAATATGGACTACTGCAATTTCCGGGTAAATTCTCGGCTCGATATGGTTTGCAATCTCCTGACTGATATCCCGTAGGGTCTTTTCGGAAATTTGCTGTCCAATAGGCGTCCCATCTGGTTTTATCCCGAAATAGAGTTCGCCTTTCTGATGTTTGTTCAGGATGGCAGCAATTGATACGACGCCTTCCTTCAGTTCTCCAGTAGTCTTTTTAAATTCTAAGGTTTCGGTTTCGTGTCCGAGATTCAATTTTGCTCACCCCTCTCAACACTTTTCAATGTGTCAAATGCAAAAGCGATATTCTTGGATTTGCAAAAGTCCCGAATCACAAACAGTGTCATTTTATTCGGCTCGGTTCTTCCGTTCTCCCAGCGATTGACGGTCGCAACACTTATATTCAGCTGTTCCGCAAGTTCCTTCTGCGAAATGCGCAGTTCACTGCGAAGCTGAATAATAGAGTCTGCAAAAGTCACTGGTCATCACGCCCCTTTTGCATAGTATAACACATGATAAGCGTTTTTACAACGAAGAGAAGCATTTCCGAACCACTCTTTTATGCAGGCTGTTCCTCACTGCACAGCCCGTTCTTTCGGATATATGCGTCCAGCAGGGTGTTGCGTACCAGAGCAGAGAGGGTCGGATTGGCCTCCTGAGCAAAGCTGATCGTTACCTTATGACCCTCAATGGTCATCTGGATCTGCCTGGTGTTTTTCTTCTCTGTGCTCTGATTTACCATAGTCGCTTCCTCGCTTTCTTTTGTTGTCAGGTAGTATATCCTTAATCCCAATGCTGATCTCCAAGGCAGCATTCACTTCCTGCATCTTGCCTTTTCCTACAGTTCCCGCATACCCAAGCAGGCGCTGCTTGTCTAATGTCCGAAGCTGTTCCAGCATGATCGTGGATTCATTGTGTAATCCGCATTGTCGCCCATTCAGGTTTACATGGGTCGGTAATCGGTGATGCTTTATGCGGCTGGTAATCGCCGCCACGATGACCGTGGGACTATGACGATTGCCTATGTCATTCTGAATAATCAGCACCGGTCGGACGCCTCCTTGCTCGGAGCCGCGTACCGGTTCAAGATCCGCATAGAATATATCTCCGCGGTATGCGGAGTGGATGTTGTCATTATCCATAGTATCCTCGGCAGTCCCGCCCGTTTCAGAACTCTCTGCAGCATATGCAGCACGCTGTCCGGGGACATGGGGCCTCCGGTGGGTGATGGGAATACCCATTCGCTGTTCCCAACTTTGCATTTCTGCATTTTCAGAACGCTTATCGCGTCTGCCGACAGGGGCAGGGTGCGGTAGGCATTTTTTGTTTTCAGCGGGGCTTCGACTACCTTGCCGTTTTGCCGGGAAATGGCCCGTTGGATTTTCAGTATGCCACGGTCGAGGTCGACGTCCGTCCATTTCAGTCCCAGCAGTTCGCCCCGCCGAAGTCCGGTGGCGAGGTCGAGGTAGTAGAGTTCGTACACGCCGCTGTCCCTGGCCTCCCGGAAGAAGGCGCTGAGTTGGTCGGCGGTCAGCGTTTTCATCTCTTTGTGCTCCACCTTTGGCAGGGCGCAGCCCTGCGTTGGATTCCTGCTCACCAGTTTCTGCTCGATGGCAAGGTTGTACGCCGAGCCGATCATCTGGTGGATGTTCCGCACGGTTTTCGGTGCTAACCCTTTCGGTTTCTTTTTCGCTTCGATGCGGTCTACTCGCCCGCCGTCCAGCAGGTGCTTGTAGAACCGCTGCAAGTCCAGAGAAGTCAGGTCTGCCAGCGGGATGCCGCCGATCTGCGG
>ERZ835880.1344-NODE-1344-length-20399-cov-3.944308_pt1 | contig 20399 bp, 24 predicted proteins | sample MGYA00519944_ERZ835880 | MGnify/ENA primary metagenome ERZ835880 (study PRJEB31850, sample SAMEA3708787) | human gut metagenome | biome: human gut; feature: human-associated habitat; material: faeces | place: China | collected 2014 ... | reverse complement strand
GCCGCCGTCACCGTACAGGGCGCGGTATACCACCATGTCCTCCAGCGTCTCCGAGTGCCGGGCCAGGCCCAGCACCTGATATTCATTGCCCTTGAAGTGGCGATACCGCCCCGGTTGAATGTCCGCCATATACTCCACCTCCGTTTTTGGGATCAGTATACCACATCGGTTCCCAAAAGGCAAAAACTGTGTTATCATACAGGAAAGGACATATGCTGGAAGGGGAGACTGCACCATGAAGAACACCACCCTGTGCTACATCGAAAATCCGGCCGGGGAGTATCTGATGCTCCATCGGGTGAAGAAGGAGAACGACTGCAACCACGACAAATGGATCGGTGTGGGCGGGAAATTCGAGGACGGAGAGAGTCCGGAGGAGTGCGTCCTGCGGGAGACGCTGGAGGAGCTGAAGACCCGCAAGCCCGACGCCAAGCCCGCCTATCGCTGCAAGCTGGTGCTCTCCGGCGCCGAGAACGACGACCCCAACTTCACCAAGCTCATCGAAAGCTGCGGCGCCCTGGTGGTGGCGGACCGCTACTGCTACGGCAGCCTGCCCGGCCGGGAGGAGATCGTGGTCCAGCCCGGTCAGGCCCCGCTGGACGCCATCGCCCGGCATTACCTCAACGTCAGCATGTGCCCCCGGTTCATGGGCCAGGACGAGATGCGCGGCCGCAAGAAGTATCTGGCGGACCTGGTGAAGGAGTACAAGGCCGACGGCATCATCGTGGCCAGCAACAAGTTCTGCGAATACTGGAGCTATGAGCGCACCATCGACACCATCGTCCTCAACCGCGACTTCGGCATCCCCGTATGCTCCATCGAGAAGGAATACGTCAACGCCGCCTCCGGCCAGCTGCGCACTCGCTTCCAGGCGTTCATCGAAAGCGTTGAGATCAAGAAGATTCAGGAGGGCGCAAGAAAATGAAAAAGTTCGATCTGAAAAAGACCGTGGCCAAGGCCAGGAGCCTGGACTATAAGAAGCTGGCCCGGGACTTCGTATACGGCAAGCCCGCCGGCGAGCGCCGCCTGGGCGACCTGTACATGGACAAGACCGGCCTGTATAAGCACCGGGAGTGGCGCGGCATCAAGGACACCTTCTACTACTTCAACAAGGTGTGGCTGTATAACTACGGCATGATGGTCTACGATGTCATGCGCTACGGCGGCGTCGTCACCTTCGCCAAGGGCTGCTGGCGCTATCGCTGGATGGGCCAGACCTATCTGCCGGTGCTGCACTGGTTCGACCGCGGCATGGAGGGTCTCCGGGGCGAGGCGCTGCGGGCCTGCCCGTGGCACTATCGGGGCATGGTCAACGCCACCATCTTCCAGTTCATGCAGATGTTCCGCAACGACCTGAACCTGAACAAGTCCGACAAGGTCCGGGCCAAGCACGACAAGACCATGGCCCACGACGAAACCGTGTGGGGCGGCGTCTTCTACCCCTTCAGCAAGGAGGTGGAGAACGTTCCCCTGCAGATGGTCCCCTATTTCGTCACCTGCCACGTGAACAACCACACCGTCCTCAACTACATCGACGCGGTGCAGTCCCTGGGTCTGCCCGGCGACCCCTGCCCCATGTGCCAGGCCGAGGCGGGCCTGTTTGTGCTGGACGATGTCCCCGATTACTACAAGGCCGTCATCACCTCCAACGAGGCCTGCGACGGCTCCGTGGCCACCTCCATTCTCCAGGACTGGCTGATGGACAAGCCGCTGTTCGCCATGCCCCAGCCCATGCAGTTTGACGATCCCCTGGTCCAGGAGCACTGCCAGCGGGAGATCGAGGAGGCCTGGAAGTTCATCGGGGAGCAGACCGGCGCGGCCTTCGACTGGAACCAGCTGGTGAAGCGGCTGGAGAGCCAGAACGAGCTGCAGCGTTTCGAGTGGGAGAAGTGGGACGTGGCCGCCAATACCGATTTCTATCCCATCAACGGCGTGTCCCAGGCCCTGTACCGCATCTACCAGAGCCAGTACGGCGACCTGCCCGGCTGGCACGAGATGGACAAGAAGGTCCGCAAGATCATGGAGAAGTGCGTGGAGCAGCGCATCAACAGCTTCCCCCTGACCCGCCACCGTGTCATCGCCTGGTCCTGCGCCCCTCTGTATTACTCCAACTGGTGCACCTGGGCGTATAACTGCTGGGGTCTGAACACCGTCATGAACATGGACTCTCTGATGTTCAACATGACCATCCGTACCGACAGCTATGACCACTGCCTGGACGACATGGCACAGTATCACATGTGGGCTCCGATGCGCCGTATGGCCGTCGGCGGCCTGCACCACATCTTTGAGTGCTGGAAGTACATGGAGGAGTTCAACTGCGACATGGTCATGATGTACGATCAGCTGCAGTGCAAGGGCATGCAGGGTGTGCACGGCCTGTTCGAGGACGAGTTCCGTGATAGAAACATCCATGCTATCTGGATGCCGCACGCGCTGCCTGACAGCCGCACCGTGTCCCGCATGGAGATCCGTCAGATCATCAACGACTACATGACAACCGTCATGCACGAGGAAGCCCTCGACCCGACCCTGCTCGAGTTCGACGACTCCATGACTTGGTAATTAGAAGGAGGAAACGAAATGAAAGCAAAAATTCTGAAAGCTCTTCTCATGGCGCTTGGCGTCAACGCCGCGCTGTTTGCCGTTTTCTTCTTTGACCTCGACGGCAAGCTGCTGTTCTACGTGGTCGAGCCTACCCTCAAAAAGCATTACGACAACATGCCGCGCCGCGACATGACCAAGATGCCGTATGAGATGAACAAGCCGAACTACGAGTACAACGTCTGATCACCTTACAATCTAAAAACATAGAATAGATATAACAGGAGGAGAAGTAATACTATGAAATACTTTGGCGGATGCGACGTAGGTTCCACCTACACGAAGGCAGTTATTCTCGACGAGAACGGCAAAATGTGCGCCGACACGACGATCCGCAGCAAGATCAATGCGGAGCAGTCCGCGATCGCGGCGATGCAGGAAGTCTGCGACAAGGTCGGCCTGAAGGACTCCAAGGAGCTCGCTTACCTCATCGGCACCGGCTACGGCCGCAACAAGGTCCCGTTTGCCGACGAGAACATCTCCGAGATCTCCTGCCACGCCATGGGCGTGCACGTCACGAATCCGGAAGTCCGCGCCATCATCGATATCGGCGGCCAGGACGTGAAGGGCATCAGCATCGACACCGACGGCACGGTCAAGAGCTTCGCGATGAACGATAAGTGCTCCGCCGGTACCGGCCGCTTCTTCGAGGCCATGGCCCGCTCCTTCGAGATGAGCCTGCCGGAGTTCTCGAACCTGTCCCTGACGGCGAAGAACGTCATCCCGATCACGGCGCAGTGCACCGTTTTCGCGGAGTCCGAAGTCATCACCCTCGTGGGCGAAGGCAAGCCGACCGACGAGATCGCTGCCGGCATCGAGATGGCCGTCGCCAAGCGCTGCTTCGTCATGGCCAAGAAGGCCGGCGCCACCGACAGCATCACGCTGACGGGCGGCTGCGCGAAGAACGCCGGCCTGAAGCAGGCCATCGAGCACGTGCTGAAGTTCAAAGTCGTTGAGCTGAAGACCGACCCGCAGCTGATGGGCGCTCTGGGTGCTGCCGAGTACGCTCGCCAGAAGGGTCTCGCCAAGAAGTAAGGAGACGATTACATGAAACTGTTGAAGAAGCTTCTCACCATCCTGCTGGCTACCTCCGGCGCTCTGTTCACCGTGTACCAGTTCAATCTGGATATGAAGCTCGTTGGCTGGCTGTACAATGTCCTCCATGAGTTCCATACCCGCAAACCGGTTACGACCGAGTTCTAAGTAAATCCCGCAAGCGGCCGCTGAGCGATCAGCGGCCGCTTTTTTCTGCGCCGCGCGCAGAAAAAAGCAAACGATCCCATTCGAGGCGGGCGCTTCGCCCCCTCGAGCTCCCCCGCTGCTCAGAAGTTTCCGCGGGAGTGGGGGGGCGTCTATTGGAAGTTACCGCCGATTGCCGACGGGCTTCCACTTTGCGCCGTGCGCAGAAAAAAGCAAACGATCCCATTCGAGATGGGTGCGCTTATCCCCAGTAGCCGGAGATGCCGTCCGGCGCGTGCGCCTTGCTCGGCGGGATGGCGTCGTTTTTCCGGTTGCCGTGCGGGACGCTGTGGTCGCGCGCCGCCGCGCGCTGATCGTGCCCGGTCGGCACAGGCGCGGGCTTGCGCCCGCCGCGTTTATCTTCTTTCATGTGTTCCTCCTTGTCAGACCAGTCCGAAGACGGCCAGGATCAGCCCGTAGATCACGCTTGCGCTGATGCCGTAGACGATCACCGGGCCTGCGATCGTGAAGATCTTGACCGCCGTGCCCGTGACGAAGCCCTCGGTCTTGAATTCCAGCGCTGGGGACACCACGGAGTTTGCAAACCCCGTGATCGGCACCAGAGATCCCGCCCCGGCGAACCGCGCCAGATTGTCGTAAACGCCCAGCCCCGTCAGCAGCGCGCCGAGAAACACCAGTGTGATCGAGCACCACGTTGCCGCTGTGGCCGCCGATGCGCCCCAGTGTTCATACAGGTTCACCAGTGCCTGACCGACCACGCAAATCGCGCCGCCGACCAGCCCCGCGCGCAGCAGGTCGCCCCAGATGGGCGAGCGCGGCGAGAGCGAATCGACAAACGCCGCATATTCTTCGTTGCTCATGCGCATTGTCCTCATCTCCTGCGCACAGTATGGCCGCGCGCGCGCAAAACTATGCAACAAGCGCCTCCGCACGGCATGCACGGAGACGCTTGTTGTTTTTTAAATGTATGTTTGATGTACTATGTACCGGTTTTTTGTATGTCGAAAACCGCTCGTTCGGTATGCGAGCCAAAGAAGTCCGATGGCGCTCGTGAAGAAAAAAAGCGGCAGAGATAAAACACGGGACTGCTCGCGGGGCGCAGCAAAGAGTCTTGCCGGCGGTCATTTTTCCATATGTTGCTTATTTTAAAATGGTGATCCCCTCGAGCGCCAGCAGCTTTCGCTTAATCTCCAGCCCGCCGGCATAGCCGGTGAGTGTGCCGTTCGCGCCGATGACGCGGTGGCAGGGGATGACGATCGGGATCGGGTTGTGGTGGTTGGCCATGCCGACGGCGCGGCTGGCACTCGGGCTGCCGATGGCGGCGGCGAGCTCGCCATACGTGCGCGTCTCGCCGTAGGGGATGGCGCGCAGCGCCGCCCAGACCCGCTGCTGAAATGCGGTGCCGCGCGGGGCGAGCGGCAGGTCGAATGTCCGCCGCGTGCCCGCAAAGTATTCCCGCAGCTGCGCCTCGGCCGCGTCGAGCAGGGGCGAGGCGTCCTGCGCGCCGTCCGCGCCGAAGCGGATGGCCGTGACGGCGGCTTCGTCCGCCTGGAGCGTCAGCAGGCCGATAGGCGTTTCGATGGTGCGTGTGCTCATGTCTCCAGCACCAGATTTTCCACGCCGGACTTTTCAAATTCGTCCATGTATTCATCCATGCGGGCGTTGAGCTCGGTATAGTCGGCGGGCTCGCTGTCGAGACAGCCCAGGTCGCGCCGCGCCAGCTCCTCGGCCAGAATGTCGAAAAACACGGCGTCCTCATAGTCGGCGATGGCCTCGTGAATGCCGCCGTTTTCGTAGGCGGGTGAGGGGAAAATGTGCCCCTGCCAGCGGGAAATGAGCGCGTTCATGCCGTTTTTGGCGCACTGCGCAAAGAGCTTTTCCTGCAAAATATCGTAATCCTCAAACCGGTCTTTCTCGCGTGTGGAGTTGAGGATCCAGTTGCCGATGTAGACGAGATCCAGCAGCCGCCGGAACTCCTTGTCGGTGAGTTCTATGTTCATCCGGTCATCCCTCCCGACGGGAGCCTGCGCCCCCGAAAAATGGCTGGCATCCGCAGCGGTCGGCGGCGGATGCGCTTGTGCTACCATTATAGCAAACGGCGGCGGGAAATTCTACACCATTTTTCTGTTGCGAAGTTGGACAAAACAGTATATGATAATAGAATCGCACTGTTATGCAAAGGAGGCGGCGTATGCAGGTCGTTATCACGATCGAGGGCTCCCAGGCCGATGTTTTCGAGCAGGAGCCGGACGAGCTGGTGCAGTTTTCGACCGACGGGGAGTATACCTGCGTCGACGGCTGCGGGGTGCTCACCTATCCCGAGAGCGAGCTGACTGGCATGTCCGGTACGCTCACGACCATCACTTTCACGCCGTCGAGCGCCGTGCTCAAGCGCACCGGCACCGTCACGAGCCGGATGGTCTTTGCCCCCGGCGCGCGCAACACATTTTTGTACCAGACGCCGTACGGCACCAGCACGGTCGGACTGGAGACGCAGCGCTACCGCTCCACGCTGGGCGAGCACGGCGGGGTGCTGGATCTGCTGTATGTCGTGGATTTTGACCACGCCTGCGCCAACCGCAGCCAGCTGAAGATCACCGTCCGAGAACAATAAGATTATAGAATAGAGGGGAACTGATTATGGCCAATCGAATCGAACAGGCACGCGCCGCCGTGGATGCGTGCATCCGGGAAGCATATCTGCGTGCCGCCGCAGAGGGTGATTTGCCCGAGGGTGCGGACGTGCGCGGCTCCGTCGAGCAGCCGAAGGACACCGCCAACGGCGACTTTGCCGCCAACCACGCCATGGCGTCGGCCAAGACCATGCACATGGCCCCACGCAAGATCGCCGAGGCGCTCATCGCGCACATGGAGCTGGACGGCACGTGGTTTGCCTCCGTTGAGGCGGCAGGGCCGGGCTTTTTGAACTTCCGCCTGTCCGACAAGTGGTATCAGGACGTGCTGACTGCCGTGGACGAAGCCGGCGCGGACTATGGCCGCGTGGACGACGGCCACGGGGAAAAGGTCATGGTGGAGTTCGTATCCGCCAACCCGACCGGGCCCATGACGATCGGCAACGCGCGCGGCGGCGTGCTCGGCGACGCGCTCGCGTCCGTGCTCGAACGCGCGGGCTACAATGTCTGGCGCGAGTTTTACGTCAACGACGCCGGCAATCAGGTCGACCTGTTCGGCAAGTCCATCGAGGCGCGCTATCTTCAGCTCATCCAGGGTGAGGACGCCGTGGAATTCCCGGACAACGGCTACCACGGCGACGACATCCGGGAGCTTGCCAAACTGATCTACGAGCGTGACGGCGACAAGTACCTCACCATGCCGAGCGCCGAGCGCTGCGCGGCGTTCGTGGCCTTCGGCCTGCCGTACAACATTGCGCGTATGCAGCGCGACCTCGAGCGCTACCGCATCCATTTTGATCAGTGGTTTCTTGAGAGCAGCCTGCACAGTTCCGGCTACGTGACCGAGACGGTGCAGCTGCTTGTGGACGCCGGCCTGACGTATGAAAAGGACGGCGCGCTCTGGCTGCGCAACACCGACCTCGGCGCCGACAAGGACGAGGTCCTGCGCCGCTCGAACGGGTTTTATACGTACTACGCGGTCGACATCGCCTATCACCGCAACAAATTCATCGAGCGCGGCTTTGACCGCGTCATCGACGTCTGGGGCGCGGATCACCACGGCCACGCCATTCGCTTCGCCGCGACCATGCGCGCGCCCGCGCTGGGGCTCGAGGGCCGCAAGCTCGACTTCCTCATCATGCAGATGGTGCGCCTCATGCGCGGCGACGAGATCGTCAAGGTCTCCAAGCGCACGGGTAAGGCGCTCTCGCTCGCTGACCTCATGGACGAGATCGGCGTGGATGCCTGCCGCTTCTTCTTCAACGCCAAGCCGGACTCGCATCTGGAGTTTGACCTCGACCTCGCCATCCGGCAGGACAGCGAAAACCCCGTCTACTACGTCCAGTATGCGCACGCGCGCATCTGCACACTGCTCGCCGCCATGGCCGAGGCCGGCTGCGCCGTGCCCGCTGCGGCGGATGTGGACGCGGCCCTGCTCACGACGCCGCAGGAGCATGAGCTCATCAAGCAGATCGCCATGCTCCCGGAGGAGATCCACCTTGCCGCGCGCGATTACGATCCCAGCCGCATCAACCGCTACGTGACGGAGCTGGCCGCGCGCTTCCACCGCTTCTACAATGTCTGCCGCATCAAGGACGCGGAGCCCGCCGTGCGCGACGCGCGCCTGAAGCTGGCCGACACGACGCGCCGCGTGCTCGAGATCGGTCTGGATATCATCGGCGTGACCGCACCGGAAAAAATGTGACCGGAATTTTGAGACAAGCAAATGCCCTCCCACCGCGCACGCGGGGGAGGGCATTTTTGCGCTTCCGGACAGAAACGGCAACAGCGTGCCGCCGGAGAGTGGCGACACGCTGCTGTCGAGAGAGCAAAAATAAGAAGAGAAAAGAAAGAAATCGGAAGAACGTTGAGTTAATTTATTAACTAACGTGATTATTTTATAACACATTCGTGCGGCGTTGTAAAGTGAAAAGTGCGAATTTTTGCAAAATAGGCGTTTCGTCAAAAAAATATCAGTCCAGATGGATGCTTTTGTGCAATTTGTCGGCGGCGCTATGCGCCCCAGATCCAGCGCACGAGCGCGGCGGCCACGAGAAAGCCGGTCAGGTCGGCGGCGATGGCGGCAGGGATCGCCCAGCGGCTGCGCCGGACGCCGCAGGCGCCGAAATACACGGCCAGCACGTAGAACGTCGTCTCGGTCGAGCCGAGCATGACGGCGGCGGTGCGGCCGATGCGGGAATCGGGCCCGTAGACGCCGATGATGTCGCTGGCCGCGGCCAGCGCGCCGCTGCCGCTGACCGGCCGCACGACCATGAGGATCGCCGTCTCCGGCGGGATGCCGAGCCACGCCAGCACCGGCGCGCACAGGCGCGTGAGCGCATCGAGCGCCCCGGAAGCGCGCAGCATACTCACAGCCGCCAGCAGCGCCACCAGGGCGGGGAAGATGCGCACCACGGTCCGCAGCCCGTCGAGCGCTCCGGCCGTCAGCGCAGAAAAGACGTCCGTCCCCGTCAGCGCACCGTAGAGCCCCACACCGGCCAGCAGCGTCGGGACGGTCAGCGCCAACACGTCGCTCATCGCCATACGCGCGACAGGCACTTCCCGGTCAGCAGTCCGGCCGTGACCGAGCACAGGGAGGTCACCCACACGGCCGGCAGAATATCGAACGGCACGGCCGCGCCCGCCGCCTCGCGCACCGCGGCGATCGTGACCGGCAGCAGCTGGATCGACGCCGTGTTGAGCACCACCAGCAGGCACAGCTCGTCGCTGGCTTTGCTGCCCCGGAGCTCGCGCGCCATCGCCTGTGCGGCGCGCACGCCGGCCGGCGTCGCTGCGTTGCCGAGCCCGAGCAGGTTCGCGCTCACGTTCATGCTCAGCGCGTCGAGCGTCTGTGCATCGCGCGACGCTCGCGGGAACAACCGCCGCAGCACCGGCTGCAGCAGTCTGGACAGCCCGGCCGCGATGCCGCTGCGCCGCATGACCTCCATCACGCCGGACCACAGGCAGATCATGCCGCCCACCGTCAGGCAAAACGTCACCGCCTGCTGCACACCCTGCGCCGCCGCCGCGCCGACGGCCGCGCTCTGCCCGGTCGCCGCGCCGTAGATCAGCGCCACGCACACCATGCCTACCCAGACCCAGGTCAATGCCATGCCTTTGCGTCCTTTCCTGAAAACTGCGGTTGTCCGCGGCGCTGCGTCCGGCTGTGTGCGGCCGGCGCCGGCACGGGCAACCAGTGCAGTATATGTTTTGCCGCACGGCATTAGGACGATTTGGCGTGGTCGCTGATGATTAAAAAATTTTATGTTTTCGGTGATTATTCACAAAACAGATGAATTTGAAGCATGCAAAAATATACAAATGGTAGAAAAACGCAATTCATCGGACAAGTTGCCGCGAATTCGTTGACTTTTTGTCAACGTTTGGTATAATGCAGGTGTTGAAATGAATGATCGAATCTTTCTCAATTTATTCCATTCGTATTGGAGGCATTTACCATGAAGTCCACAGGCATTGTGAGAAAAGTTGACGAGCTCGGCCGTATCGTGCTCCCCATCGAGCTGAGAAGAACCCTCGGCATTGAGGAAAAAGACCGCATCGAGATCTTCGTGGATGGTGAGTCCATCATCCTGCGCAAGTATCAGCCGGCCTGCATCTTCTGTGATAACGCGAAAGACATCATCAACTACAAAGGCAAGAACATTTGCCCCGACTGCATCCGCGCCATGAACGAGAAGCTCTGAGCACGGAGCAAAAAAGTCCCCTGACCGTCGGTCAGGGGACTTTTTTTTATCGTCTGCGGGGGCTCAGGCGTTGAGCGCCATTTGATACAGCTCATTTTTGCCGAAGCCGGTGTCTGCCGCGGCGAGCTTGCACGCCTCTTTGAGCGCGCGGCCCTCGCTGCGGTAGCGTGCCACGATCTCGAGCGCCTGCTCGGCCGTGACGACCGGCTCCGAGCGCTCGGGTGCGCCGCGCAGCACGAGCACGAATTCGCCCTTCGGCGGCGTCTCGGTGAAGTAGGCCACCGCGCCGTCGAGCGTCGTGCGCAGCTTTTGCTCATGGAGCTTGGTCAGCTCGCGCGCGAGCGTGATCTCCCGCGCGCCGCCGAACGTGTCGCGCAGGTCGCAGAGCGTGCGCAGCAGCTTGTGCGGCGCTTCGTAGAAGATCATCGTGCGCTGCTCTGCGCGCAGGGAATCCATGTGCTGGGCGCGGTTCTTCTTCGTCGTGGACAGGAAGCCCTCAAACGTGAAGCGCCCCGTCGGCAGGCCGGACATGCTCAGCGCCGTGATGGCGGCGCAGGGGCCGGGGATGGCGCTGACCGTCACGCCCGCCTCCGCGCACAGGCGGACCAGATCCTCGCCGGGGTCGGAGATGGCGGGCATGCCGGCGTCGGTCACGAGCGCGCACGTCTCACCGGCGAGCAGCCGGGCGACGATCTTCTCACCGCTGGCGTATTTGTTGTGCTCATAGTAGCTCACGCACGGTTTTTTGATCTCAAAATGGTTGAGGAGCTTCGCCGTCACGCGCGTGTCCTCGGCGGCGATGAAGTCGGCGCTGCGCAGCGTCTCGAGTGCACGCACGGACAGGTCGCCGAGGTTGCCGATCGGCGTGCCGACCAGATACAGTGTTCCGCTCATAGTCACGTCCTCCTGTGATAAATTCTGCGGATCTCTTCCGAGTCCGTGCCGTCGGGTGCGCACAGTGCCAGCGGCGGCAGGAGCTTGAGCCCCGGCTTTCCGCCGCGGCGTGCCTCGACCAGCACGAGGCTGGGCGCCGCATGCGCCGTGTGCGCCACGGTGCGCAGGCGCTTGGGCTCGAGCCCGGCGGCCGTGAGCGCGCACAGCAGCTCGCTCAGCCGCTCCGGCCGGTGCACGAGCGCGGCCGAGCCGCCCCAACGCGTGAGATAGGCCATGGCGGCGCAGATGTCCTGCATGGTGCAGGTGCGCTCGTCGCGCGCGTGCGCGCGCATGGGGTCGGGCGAGGTATAGCCGCTGCCCGCGGCGAAGTACGGCGGGTTTGCCACGACGAGGTCAAAGCTGCCGGCCGGGAGCACCGCGCGGTGCTCGCGCAGGTCGGCGCAGAGGATCTGCGCCCGGCCGCTCAGGCCGTTGGCCTCGAGATTGTTCCGGCAGAGCTGCGCCGCGTCCGGCTGCAGCTCCACGCCGACGGCCGCCGCTTGCGGCAGCGCGTGCAGCAGCAGCACCGTCAGCACGCCAGCGCCGCAGCCGAGGTCGGCAAAGCGGCGCACGCGGCGGTCAGCCGCGAAATCGGCCAGCAGCACGCTGTCCGTGCCGAGGGCGAACCCGGCGCCGGAGCGCGCAAACCGCGGCCCGCCCGGCCACAGATCGTCATATTGTACGCAGGGGGGCATGGCATCCGCTCCTTCCGCGAAAATCGTCTGAAATAGATAGAGGCGATATGCCTGGAGCATATCGCCTCATCCGTTTGCGTTGTTCTCGGTCGAATTAGTCGACAGAGATCGCGCCCACCGGGCAGTTCGCAGCGCAGGTGCCGCACTCCATGCAGCTGTCCGCGTTGATGACGTACTTGCCATTGCCCTCGGAAATCGCCTCAGCCGGGCAGTTCGCAGCACAGGTGCCGCACATGACGCAATCGTCGCCAATAACAAATGCCATTGTAATTACCTCCTATGATTTTGACCAGACTTCTCTTCCTCTGGTATGGAGTCATTGTAGCACAAAAATCCGAAAAATCAACCGTCATTTTCGAAATTCGGAAAAGCATGTTGATTAAAATACAGGAAGGGGTGGAAATAATACAAATCAGCTTCCCGGATTCGGCAGTTTCCTTGTGCCGGCCGGGGGATAATAGAGGCGTATGACCAGCGAAGGAGGCAAACAATCTATGCGCGGCAGCGAACGGTTTACACAGCGGGCATCCACGGCGATCACAAAGGCGCACGACGCAGCCCTGGGCATGGGGCACAGTTATGTGGGCACGGAGCATCTCCTGCTCGGCATCATCCGGGAGGGGGAGGGGCTCGGCGCCCGCATTCTGACCGATAACGCGCTGACGGACGCCGTGCTCACGCGCATGGTCACGGAGACGGTCGGCCGCGGCGTGCCCGGCGCGCCCGAGCAGGGGCTCAGCCCCCGGGCGCGGCACGTCATCGAACTAGCCGCCGAGGATGCCAACCGGCTCGGTCACTGTTACGTCGGCACGGAGCACATCCTCATGGGCATCCTCCGCGAGGCGGATAGCGCCGGTGCGCGCATCATCGTGGCGGCCGGTGGCGACCTGAACAAGATCTACACGGACATCATGGATGTGTTCGGCCGGCCGGAGTATAAGCCCCGGCCGCAGCAGTCGGCTCCGCGGTCCCAGACGCGCCGCGCCGCCGACACGAAAACGCTCGACCAGTACGGCCGCGACCTCACGGAGCTGGCAGCCGGCGGGAAGATGGACCCGGTCATCGGCCGCGACCGGGAGATCGAGCGCGCCATCCAGATCCTCTCGCGCCGCAGCAAGAATAACCCCGTGCTCATCGGCGAGCCCGGCGTCGGCAAGACGGCGGTGGCCGAGGGGCTGGCGCAGCGCATTTCGGACGGCAACGTGCCCGAGGACCTGCGCAACAAGCGTATTGTGAGTGTGGACCTGACGGCCATGCTCGCGGGCACAAAGTACCGCGGCGACTTTGAAGAGCGCGTCAAGTGCGTCCTGCACGAGGTGCAGCGAGCGGGGAATGTGATTCTCTTCATCGACGAGCTGCACACGATCGTCGGCGCGGGCTCGGCCGAGGGCGCGATCGACGCGGCGAACATTCTCAAGCCCGCGCTCGGGCGCGACGAGCTGCAGATCATCGGCGCGACGACGCTCGAGGAGTACCGCAAGTATATCGAAAAGGACGCGGCGCTCGAGCGGCGCTTTCAGCCCGTGCGCATTGCAGAGCCCACGCCGGAGCAGAGCCTGCTGATCCTGCGCGGTCTGCGCGAACGGCTCGAGGCGCACCACCGCCTGCACATCACGGACGATGCGCTGCGCAAGGCCATCACGCTCTCCGTGCGCTATATCGGCGACCGCTGGCTGCCGGACAAGGCCATCGACCTCGTGGACGAGGCGGCCTCGCGCGTGCGCATGCAGGCGCTCGTGCAGCCGGAGCGGGTGCACGCGCTGGAGATGCAGCTGACGAACACGACCGCGGATATGGAAAACGCCGTGCGCGCGCAGAATTTCGAGCGCGCGGCCCGCCTGCGCGACCGCGAGCAGAAGCTGCGCACGGAGCTCGAGCAGCTGCGCAGTCAGTGGGAGCAGACGCACGCCGGCCCTGTGCGCGCCGTGACGGGCGAGGACGTGGCCGAGATCGTTTCGCTCTGGACGGGTATCCCCGTCGCGGGCATCACCTCGAGCGAGAGCAAGCAGCTGCTGCAGATGGAGGCGTCGCTGCGCCGCCGCGTCGTCGGGCAGGAGGAGGCAGTGCACGCGGTCTCGAACGCGATCCGCCGCAGCCGCGTCGGTCTCGGCGACCCGAACCGCCCGATCGGCAGCTTTCTGTTCCTCGGCCCGACCGGCGTCGGGAAGACGGAGCTCTGCCGCGCGCTGGCCGAGGCGCTCTTCGGCGACGAGAAGGCGCTCATCCGCGTGGACATGTCGGAATATATGGAGCGGCACAGCGTCTCGCGGCTCATCGGCTCGCCCCCTGGCTATATCGGCCACGAGGAGGGCGGCCAGCTCACGGAAAAGGTGCGCCGCAAGCCGTATTCCGTTGTGCTGTTCGACGAGATCGAAAAGGCGCACGAGGACGTGTTCAACCTCCTGCTGCAGGTCATGGAGGACGGCCAGCTCACGGATTCGCTCGGGCGGAAGGTGAACTTCCGCAACGCCGTCGTCGTCATGACCTCGAACGTCGGCGCGAAGGCCATCACGGACAACCGCCGCAGCCTCGGCTTCACGCAGCAGGCGGGCGAGGGCGCCGGGCGCACGGACGCCGAGATCCGCAGCATGGTCATGTCCGACCTGAAAAAGACGTTCCGGCCGGAGTTTCTCAACCGCGTCGACGACATCATCGTCTTTCACAAGCTCACGCGCGCCAACATCCGCCAGATCGCGCAGAAGCTCCTCGACACGGTCAACACGCGCATGGAGCGCGCGGGCGTGGAGCTGCAGGTGCCGGACGCGGCGCTCGATGCGCTCTCGCCACGGGGTATGACCCCGTGTACGGCGCGCGGCCGCTGCGCCGGGCCATCCAGAGCACGATCGCCGATCAGGCGGCGGGCATGCTGCTCGACGGCACGCTCCAACAGGGCGATGTCGTGACGGCGGAGGTGCACGATGGAAAAATTATTTTGACGAAAACGCGCGAACATGGTACGATAACGTCCTGAATAGCAATCTGGACGGAGGCATACCCCAACATGGCACAGAATACCCAAGAGGAAAACAAGGCAATTTATCTCGACCCGTTTCGTTACAATCAATTTCACGGCTTTAATTCACACAACCACATCGTTGTCACCGAGGTCGGCGAAGGCACGAGCGTCGTCGAAGTCGAGATGACGCAGGACGCCATGAACCCGCTCGGCATGGCACACGGCGGGCTGATCTTCAGTATGTGCGATGTGGCGACCGGCGTTGCCGCGCGTACCAGCGGGCGCATCACTGTGACGCTCGACAGCAGCATCCAGTTTCTGCGTCCGGGCAAGGACACATCCAAGCTCGTGGCGCACGGCCGTGTCGTCAAGGAGGGCCGCACGACCGGCCTTGTGACGGCGGAGGTGTTCAATGATGCGGGCGAGCTGCTCGCCACCGCGTCCGTGATGGTCTACTATGTGGACGAGAACACCTATGCGGACGAAACGATGCAGTAAATTGCACGATCAACGAAGAAAAGAGACGTTCTGAGAACGTCTCTTTTCTTCATCTACCCCTCCGCGCGGATGAGCGTCGTTCCGGGGTAGTAGTGCGCGAGAATGTCGGCATAGCCGCTGCCGCGGATGGCCATGACGTTCGCGCCGTACTGGCTCATGCCGACGCCGTGGCCGCTGCCCGTGACGGTGAAGGTGAACATCCCGCCGCTGTAGGCAACGGAAAACGCTGCCGAGCGCAGGGAAAAGAGTGCACGCGCCTGCGCGCCCGTGAGCGTTTCGGAGCCGACGGGGATGCGCGCCACGCGGCCGCTGTCATCGAGCTCCGGCGTGCCGAACCATGTGCCCGGATCGTCGCCGAGCACACAGTCCGGGTAGCTGTCGAGCACGGCCGCGCGCACGGCGTCGGCCGCGATCTCGGCCGTAGAGACGTAGTTCGGCACGTCCTGCGCCGTCTCGGGTGAGGACACGCTCACGAGATACGGCGCATCGCCGCTCCAGAGCGCGGCACTGCTCTCAGTCGCCCCGGCGGACGAGGCGTGGAACACCGCGCGGATGAGCTGCCCGCCGTAGGTGAGGTACTGCCCGTCCGTGTCGGTCACGGCCTGGCGGATGCGCGCCATGTTGCGCGCATAGTCCGCGCCCCATTGCTCGCGCAGCGCGGCGTCGTCCTTGTGCGCGCAGCAGCAGGTGTACTGGTCGCAGACTCCGGCCTCCGGGTGGTTGGCTGCCCCGCCGCGCATGCGCTGGAGGATATACGTGCGCGCGGCGACCGCCTGCGCCCGCAGCGCCTCGGGCGCGAAGGACGCGGGCATCTCGGCGGCCACGACGCCGGGCAGCCATTCGGCCATCGTCGTCTCGACGAGCGCGCCGCCGCTGAGCGCCGTGATGGCCGTCTCGCTGTCGGGCGCGACGGCGGCCGACGCCGTTATGGACGGGATGGGCTGCACCGCCGGCTCTTGGGCCGGGCCGAGCGTGACCATGAGCCACGGGATCACGAGCGAGAGCACCACGAGCAGCAGCGACAGCAGGAAAACTTTGCGCACGTGCGCTGCCTCCTTTCTGCCCTGCGGAGGCGTTTTGCGCCTTGACGCAGGGGACAAATCAGTATAAAATAAGTCTATTCAATATGTATTGGGACAGGTAGTTTGTTATGCGCAAAAATGCTTGGGTAATCTGCTGCTGCACGGCTGTGCTGGCAGCGTTCGGGACCTTTTTCCGCTGGCTGCAGGATCAGGTCTGTTTTGAGGCCAACACCGGCCTTGCCGTGCGCGGCAGCATCTGGCCGTACGCCGTCGCGCTGATGATCGTCATCGCAGCGGTCGTGCTGGCCGTGGTGTGCTTTCGGATGAAAAACCAGCCGCATACGTATTTTCCGGATTCGCTTCCGGCTGCGCTTGCCGCGTCGCCGCGTGTGCGCGCCATCGGCGGCATCGTGCTCGGCGCATTGCTGGCAGTCGGCGGCCTGTGGCTGCTGCTTGGCAGCGGCACGCTCGCGTCGCCGGGGCTGCAGCGGGTCCTGGCCGTGCTGGCGATCGCGGCCGGCGCGGCGTTCGCGCGTCAGATGCTCGCCCCCGGCGATGCCGAGGCGGCGTCCGGCGCGGTCGTGTGCGCGTCCATGCCGATCGTGCTGCTCGCGTTCTGGCTGATCGTGAGCTACAAGGTCAATATCATCAACCCCACCGTCTCTGCCTACGCGGTCGAGATCCTGGCGCTGTGCGCCGCGCTCATCGCGTCTTATGAGTTTGCCGGCTTCGCCTACGGCCGCCCGAAGGCGATCAAGAGCATTTTCTGGAGCCAGTTCGCGGCCTTCCTGTGCATCACGGCGCTGCCGGATGACCGCGCCGGCGGGCAGCAGCTCATGCTGGCGGCCATCGCGGGCATTCTGCTGTTTCAGTCCTACCTGACCGCATCCAACATCCGCCCGGCCGTGTCCGGGCCGGTCGGCGGCGCGCAATAAGCTGTGAAAGGCCCGCATGGCGCTGCCATGCGGGCCTTTCCATATAGAGACCGGCATCGCCGGAGAGGAGAAACGTCTATGAACAACATCCTGGCCCAGCTCAACAGCGTACCCATGTACGCGATCTGCGGCGGCATCATCGCGTTCGTTGCGGTGGTGTGCGTCATTTTCCTCGTGCGCTCTTACCGCGCGGGTCTTGCCATCGGCATCGACCCCGCGCGCATGAAGCGCGCCATCACGTCGAGCGCCACGTTCTCGGTCTTGCCGAGCGTGGGCATCCTGCTCGGCGTCATTGCCCTGTCCGGCAGCCTCGGCACGCCGTGGCCGTGGCTGCGCCTGTCCGTCATCGGCGCGCTGCATTATGAGACGCAGGTCGCGCAGGCTGCGGCCGAGCAGGTCGGCATGCACGCCCTGTCCGCCGCCGAGATGACGCCGCAGGGCTTCACGACGATCGCCCTGCTCATGAGCGTGTGCATCATGTGGGGCATGATCCTGTCGATCTTTTTCAACAAGCGCTACCTCAAGCGCCTCGGCAACGACGGGGCCAAGTCCGCCTCCGGCGTCGGCTTCGGCGACAGCGCCATGACGGCCATGTTCATCGGCCTCGTGTGCGCGTACATCGGCAGCTACATCGGCGCGTTCGTGTCCGGCGAGGGACTGTTCACCTGCACCGGCGACTGGACGCCGCTGATCGTCGTGGTCGTGTCGGCTGCGGTGATGGCGCTGTTTGTGTACCTGTCGGAGAAAAAGAACATGGCCTGGCTGGAGAGCTTCTCTATCGCCGGCAGTATGCTCATCGGCATGGCGGCGGCCGTGCTCGTGCGGCTGTGAGGAGGGAACATCATGAACGAAACCGAACGCAAAGCATATCTCGAACAGTTCAACCGCCGGACGCACGTCCTCGGCCGCATCGTGAGCGCGATCACGCTCGTGCTGCTCGTCGGCGCGCCGTTTCTCATCGGCACGTTCCTCGGCGCCATGCCCGACATGGGCGCCGTCGCCAAGGGCTTTTTGTCCGTCGGCCTCGTGTGGACGGTCAGCAGCGTGGCGGAGTTTCTCATCTACACGCCCATGCTCGGCGCCGGCGGCGGCTACCTCGCCTTCATCACCGGCAACCTCATCAATATGAAGATCCCGTGTGCCGTCAACGCACGCGATATCGTCGGCACGAAGACCGGCACGGCCGAAAATGAGATCATCTCGACGCTCTCGATCGCAACATCCTCGCTCGTGACCATCGTCGTGCTCGCGCTCGGCGTGGCGCTGCTCGTGCCGCTGCAGCCCGTGCTGCAGAGCCCCGTGCTCCAGCCGGCGTTTGCCAACGTCGTCCCGGCGCTCTTCGGCGCGATGGCGTATCAGTACTTCCGCAAGAACGTGCAGGTCGCCGTCGCTCCGCTGGTCGTGATGAGCCTGCTGTTCATGCTCGTCCCGTCGCTGACGAGTTCCACGAGCTTTATGATCATTCCGAGCGGCGCATTGGCCATCGGCATTGCCTACAGCATGTACCGCAAGCAGAAAAAGGAGGCAGATGTCAAATGAAATTCCGTCCCGGTTATCTCGCGCTCGCGCCGCTGGCCCCGTTGGGGGCGGCCGTGGCGCACGCTGCGCTCACACCGCGCAAAACGTCCGCTTATCAGCCGCAGCCGGATCCCGACCGCGCCATGGCCTACGCCGAGAAGCTCTCGGCCATGATCCGGTGCGACACCACATCCTACGCCAACGTCCGCGAGCCGGAAAAGTTCGAGCGCTTCCACGCGCTGCTCGCCGGGCTCTTCCCGCTCGTGCATGAAAAGCTGGAGCGCACGGACATTGACGGCAACCTGCTCTATTACTGGCCGGGCCGCGCGCACGACCGTCCGATCGTGCTCATGAGCCATCAGGACGTCGTGCCCGCCGAGGGCACGTGGGAGCACGCGCCGTTTTCCGGCGACATTGCCGACGGCAAGGTCTGGGGCCGCGGCGCGTCGGACACCAAGTGCTCGGTCATGGCGTTTTTCCAGGCGGTCGAGGAACTGCTCGCCGCCGGATACGAGCCGGCCAACGATGTCTATATCGCCTCGTCGTGCACGGAAGAGTGGGCGGGCGACGGCGCGCCGAAGCTCGTTGCCGAGCTCAAGCGCCGCGGCGTGCGGCCGTTTCTTGTCTGCGACGAGGGCGGCGGCATCATCACCGAGCCGATCGGCGGCATCCCCGGCAACTTCGCCATGGTCGGCGTGTTTGAAAAGGGCAAGGCGGACGTGAAATTCACCGCCCGCAGCACCGGCGGCCACGCCAGCGCCCCGACGGCGAACACCCCCATTGCGCGCCTGTCCGCGTTCGTGACGGATGTGGAAAAGCACGCGCCGTTCCGCAAGAAGTTCCTGCCCGAGGTCACGGCCATGTTCACGCGCCTGGCACCGTATGCGCCGTTTGGCCTGCGGCTCGTAATGGGCAATCTCTGGCTGTTTGCCCCGCTGATGAAGGTCGTGCTGCCGCGCGTGTCGGCGCAGGCGGGCGCGATGCTGCGCACGACGATCGCGTTCACGATGCAGTCCGGTTCGGATGCGTACAACGTTCTGCCGCAGGAGGCGACGCTGGGCGCGAACATGCGCTTCATCCCGCATCAGGGCGAGCAGGAGAGTCTGGCCATCATCCGCCGTCTCGCCGAGAAGCACGGCCTGGAGATGGAGGTCGTGCACACGAACGACTACTCCGAGCCCGTGGACATCCACGGCGAGGCGTTCCGTCAGGTGGAGCGGGTCATCGGCGAGACGTTCCCCGGCCTGCCTGTCAGCCCCTATGTCATGACCGGCGCGACGGACGCGAAGAACTATCAGGCGATCTGCGATAACTGCATCCGCTTTGCCCCGGTGATCTACGGCCCCGAGCAGATGCGCGGCATGCATGGCGTCAACGAGAACATCGAAACGGCGTGTTTGCCGGGCGCGGTGGATTTCTATAAGGCGCTCATTGGCAAAAATCGCTGAAATTGCAATTTGGAAACGATTTTTTGGGTCAAATCTATTGCAAAATCGAATCAATCGGGCTATATTACAACCAAAGAAAAAACATTCGGAAAGGGTGAAGTAATTTATGGCAGGAGCACACAGAATCGGCATCCTGACGAGCGGCGGCGACGCCCCCGGTATGAATCCCGCGATCCGCGCCATCGTCCGCACGGCCGGCGCTGAGGGAATCACCTGCATCGGCATCCGCCGAGGTTACGCCGGACTCATCAAC
>ERZ835880.1342-NODE-1342-length-20405-cov-5.519754_pt1 | contig 20405 bp, 15 predicted proteins | sample MGYA00519944_ERZ835880 | MGnify/ENA primary metagenome ERZ835880 (study PRJEB31850, sample SAMEA3708787) | human gut metagenome | biome: human gut; feature: human-associated habitat; material: faeces | place: China | collected 2014 ... | reverse complement strand
ACAAGACCCTGTTTGACCGGGTGGCTGACACCCGCGGAACCGGCTGCGGTAGCGGAAGCACCGACACCTGCCTCATTGGAGAACAAGCCTCTCTTGATGCCGAGCATCACAACGGATCCCATGAAGCCGCCGAAGATAGCCTGAATATCAAAAGCCCCTTCAAAAATGCTTGCGAACATACCCGGAATCATGTTTCCGTGGAGAATAATCATCAGCAGGGCAGCTGCAATGTAAAGTCCGCCCATTACCGGAACAAGAATTCCTGTGATTTTAGCGATCTGTTTGCCGCCGCCGCTGATGCAGATGCCGAAGATAACAGCCTGGATGATACCGATGAGAATCGGAGTCAGGCTTGGATTGTAGAAACTGTATACTTTAAAAGAATCTGCCACATTGAAGGATGCAACAAGGTTAAATCCAACCATGTAAGTCAAAATCATGAAAATAGCATAGAGAACACCCAGCCATCTTTTTTTCAGAACGGCTTCAATATAGTAGGAAGGACCGCCGTAGCAGCTTCCGTCCTCGGCACGGCGTTTGTAGATCTGTGCCAGCGTACTTTCTACAAATGCGGTTGCACTTCCGAGGATCGCGGTCATCCACATCCAGAAGATAGCGCCCGGACCGCCGAAACAGATGGCGGTAGAAATGCCGGCGATATTTCCGGTGCCGACGCGCGAAGCAGTGGAAACCATCAATGCCTGAAAGGCGGAAATAGACTCATCTTCCTTGTCGGATGGCTCCAGGATAACCCGGATGGATTCAAGTAAGTAACGAAGCTGTACCCCTTTGGTGCGGATGGTAAAATAGATGCCGCCGCCTACCAGCAGGATGATTAACACGTAGCTGTAAAGATAGTTGCTTGCTGTGCCGATTATCTTTGCGTATAAATCTGCCATTTTAAAATACCCCTCTCATACAATTTACATATTGTTTTTGCTATAAAGTGTGCCGCTGCGGATCAAACATATGGAGATGCAGTTCATGTGACATATATTCAAGCACGCATTCTCCAGCGACGCTGTTCCCCTTTTTATCTAACGCCGGTCCGAAGATGCCGATTCCCATCTCGCCGTCTACCACTGATAAGATACCGCCGCCGACGCCGCTTTTGGATGGGATGCCGACCCGGACGGCAAATTCGCCGGAACCATCGTACATACCGCAGGTAAACATGAGTGTTTTGACGATTTTAACCGCCTGGCTGCTTAAAAGCCGTTTCCCCGTGTCTGGATGAATGCCATCGTTGGCGAGAATCAGTCCCAGTCCGGCGAGGCTTTCTGCCGTCACGCTGAGAGAGCACATTTTGACATAAAAATGCAGGCTGTTTTCCACATCTTTATTCTTTTCGATGTACCCCTTGCTCTCCAGCAGATAGGCGATTGCCCGGTTGCGGGAAATATGAGACATTTCCGAGTGATAAACCTTTTTGTCGAGGTTGATGTCCGGATCCATGCAGAGAGCCCGGATGGTATCAAGCATGGTATCGAAACTGATTTCGGAAGCAAGGCAGCTTGCCACTACGATAGCGCCTGCATTGATCATCGGGTTGTAGGGGGAACTGTCCGTATTTTCCAGTTTCATCAGCGAGTTAAATGGATCGCCGGTCGGCTCCATGCCTACTTTTTTAAATACCTGGTCGAAGCCGCAGATTTCCAGCGCGACTGCAAGGGTGATGATTTTGGAGATACTCTGAATACTGAATCGGACTTTCGTATCCCCGACGGAAATCCGTTTGCCGTTCCGGCAAAAAACACTGACTCCGAGCTGACTGCCATCTACCTTTCCAAGTTCTGGTATGTAGGTGGCAACTGCACCCTCATGGGTATGTGTTTTTCCCAGTGCAACGGCCTGTTCAAGTACATCTCTCATACTTAAACGCCTCCTGTTTTTTATTCGGTGTTGCTTTCTGATAGTATGGTAGCATGGGGAAGACAGTTTGTATAATGCGTGTCAGCTTTAAGGGATATGACAAAAAGGTATAACGGGATATATATGTCAGATATGAATAAATATTTATGATGAACGGGGAAGAGGTGCTGAAAAGGATCAAAAAAACTGCCGGGACGGCTGTGAATGTCCGGCAGCTTTGATGGTGTTTTTTTAGAGAAGTTTTTTCTTTAAGTCATAAATAAATTCTTGTACGATCGCCGTCATTGGCGTGTCTTTCCGCATTGCATATCCAAATTCCAGCATAAAACCACAGTTTGGAATCGGAATAGAAGTGGAGTGGTAGGAGGCTTCTTGTTTGGCGAAATCGTGGATGCCGATGCTGTAGCAGTCACTGATCGAGATCATGTACATCAGGGTGGCGCGGCTGGAAAGATAGGTGATTTTCGAGCGCATTTTTTCTGCATCCTGATCCCCTTCGGAGAGAAGTTGGTAAATATAATCATCGCATTGTCCAAGATACCAGAGAAAGCCGTACTCTGCCAGTGTGTGCAGGTTGACCGGTTTCTGTTGCAGCAGAAGCGGATGTTTGCGGGAAATGATAATGTGTGGTTCGATGTTGGCAAGAAAATGGTATTCCAGCCCTTTTGATTCGAGCAAGGCCTCTATTTCACGCCGTTTGCGGCTGTCAAAATGAAACACGCCTACATCGACACGCCCGGATACCACATCCTCGATGACTTCGTCTGAATTGCCTTCATACAGTCGATGGGAGAAGGATGGCTGATCGCGGTGACGCAGGATTATTTCACTGAAACTTTCCATGATATGAGAAAAACGTGTCATGGAAACAGCCAGCGGATCAGAAATTTTGATTTGTTCCTTCTTTTTCTGAAACCAGAGCTGTTCCATTTCGTCAATGATTTTTTCGGAATGTGTCAGAAATTCCATTCCTTCAGGCGTTAATGTTACGCCTGAGCGGCTGCGGTTAAAGAGCCTGGCGCCGAGATTTTCTTCCAGATCGTGCATGATTTTCCCAAGATACGGCTGGGAAATATAGAGCGCATGGGCGGCTTTATTGATGGATCCGAGGCGCGCTACCTTGATAAAATATTCTAAATGCCGAAAATTGATATCGTATTTCAAAAAAGTTCCCCCTTTGTAAATCCCCCTGAATGTAATAAGTATAAAATAAAAAAATGTAAATTGCCAGAAAATACCTAAACATATTGCATTTAAGGGATATAGCAAAATAGCATATAATTTATTGTTTGACTGTACCTGTATGTAAGAGAAGCAGTCCTCCTATATACAGCAGGCAAAGGATACCGGACTGGATGAGGACAGGCGGAAACAGGTGAGGCAGGTAAGACGCGTTTGGAATAACTTCTAACATCCCAATCGAAACCAGCAGGCAGAATGCCGGTTTTACAATGCCCTGGCTGACTGGTAGGCGGATCGGGACTTCGCAGGCGAGGGCGTGGATGTGGAGAAAGGCGAGCACCAGTTCGCTGATGAGAAGCGCCGCCAGATAGGCGAAAATCCCCCATCGCGGGATGGCGAAAAGGACGAGCGACAGGGTGAGAAGCATGGAAACCGTATGGTGGATGAAGACGGTTCCCGTTTTCCCAAGCCCGTTTAAAATACTTCCCATGGTAGTGGAGAGGTAGAGAAACGGGCAGAGCCAGGATAAAATCTGGATGAAACGTCCGGCATCGGCGTTGTGGTAAAAGGTTTCGCCCAGTGCTGGACCGAAGCGGGTGAAGAGCCCGACGCAGAGAATTCCCATGTACAGGCTGTAGCGGAGTGCCATGGAGATGGTGCGTTCGATTTTGTCCGGCTGATTCTGCGCCTGCGCCTCCGAGACTGCCGGGAGCAGGACGACGGCGAGGGAGTTGGTAATGGCGGATGGAAAGAGGACAAAGGGGAGTGCCATGCCTGTGAGAACTCCGTAAATACTGACCGATTCAACCCGCGAGAGCCCGGAGAGGAGAAGCTGGTTCGGTACAAAGATGGCTTCGAGGCTTTGGAGAAAGCTGAGCGTGAGGCGATTCGCCATGAGGGGGAGTGCCATGGTGAGGAGGGGGAGGAGCAGGGGAGTAATAGGTGTGTTTGCATTTGTCAGTATGGCAACGGACTTCGAGCATCCATAAACTAACAGACAGAACACCGCCGATGCCGCTTCCCCGATCAACAGCCCCCAGACAGCCAGCAGCACCGTGATCGGAATCCTGTTCGTGCGGCAGACATGGACGATCAGCAGGACGGAGAAAATGCGGATGCACTGCTCGACCACCTGTGAAAATGCCGGGACTGCCGTTTTTTTGAGCCCATAATAATACCCGCAGCAGCAGGCATGGATCGCGCAGAAGGGGATCGAGAGGGCGAGTGCGGGCAGAAGCGGCGCACATTCGGGCGCAAGAAGGACGCGCGCGGCGAGAAAATCGGCGAAGGTGTAGATCAAAGAGGTCAGCGGCAGGGCGATCGATAGTGAGAGTGCGAGGCTGACCCGCAAAAAGGCGCGTCCCTTTTCCGGGGAGGCGGCGGTCAGGCGGGAGAGCGAAGTCTGGATTGGACCGGCGCAGAGAGCAAATGCGATGCCATGTATGGGAAAAATCATCTGATATAAACCCAGACCTTCGGCGCCGATCGTCCGGGAGAGAAAGATGCGGTAGAAAAAGCCGAGAATCCGGCAGAAAAATCCGACTGCCGTCAGGAGCAGGGTTCCGGTAATCAAAGGATGAAATCTTCGCATGGCAGATCTCCGGGGAGGGTATGTCAGAAAAGTATATGAGGAGGAAGATGAAAGTAGAAGAAAACCAAGATGTTTATAAAACACTGGGGACACATTTTTTGGGAAACTGAAAGAAGACCCGAGTTGGCAGAAGGGCAGAAATAGCTTAAATTAAAGGATACAAAAATAAACTGTATTTAATACATAAATTAACAGATGGACATTGAGTTAGAACAGGAATATACTAAAAACATCAAAAAATAAAAAATTACTGAGAAAAATAACTGGTTGGTAGGGAAAAGAGTGTGAAGCTATGTTAGAAGGAATTGTATTACTTGCATTTATCGCGGCGCTGGCAGGCTGCGTGTTTACCGGCGTATCGGTGCTCTGGGCGCTGGCGGGCGGCTATCTGATCTTCTGTGTGTACGGTTTGATTCGGAATCACAGCCTTGCGGAACTCGGAAAAATGTCGCTTTCCGGCGTTAAAACCGTCCGCAATATCCTGATGATTTTCGGACTTATTGGCTTTATCACAGCGCTGTGGCGGGCGTCCGGCACGATCGCCGTGATCGTGTGCTGGTCGTCGAAGCTGGTGTCGCCGTCGGCATTTCTTGTGATCGCGTTCCTTCTTAACTGTATGGTGTCGATCCTGACCGGAACCTCCTTTGGAACCGGCGCGACGATGGGTGTTATCTGTATGGCGATGGGACGTGCGATGGAGCTTGACCCGTTCTGGATCGGCGGCGCGATTCTTTCTGGCATCTATTTTGGCGACCGCTGTTCACCGGTATCGTCCAGCGCGAATCTTGTCTGTGTGCTGACGAAGACGGATATTTATGAAAATATCCGCGAAATGATAAAGACATCGATGGTGCATTTGTGGCTACATGTATTCTCTATTATATAGTGGGACGTTCCATGAGTGCCGGAAACGGACGGATGGATGTGGAAGGGCTGTTTTCCAATCGTTTTGTACTTCATTGGAGCGCGGTAATCCCGGCGGCGATTATCCTGGTGCTGTCTGTGTTCCGGGTGGAGGTCAAGAAAACGATGCTGATCAGCATTGTGTTGGCGGCGTTTCTGAGCGTGGCGCTGCAGGGGCGGACAATCGGAGAAATTTTACAGATGTGCCTGACCGGTTATCAGGCAAACGATCCGGCGCTCAGCTCCATGATGAACGGCGGCGGCCTGAAATCAATGATTAAGGTGGCTGCGATTGTGAGCCTGTCCTCCTGTTATGCAGGAATTTTCGAGGGAACCGGGCTCTTGAAGCCGATTCAGGGGAAAATAGAGGCGCTGAGCCGGAAAATTACTCCGTTTGGTGCGACCTTTGCGGTGGCAGCAGTTGCTTCCATGATCGCTTGTAACCAGACGCTTTCGATCATGCTGACCCATCAGCTCTGCAAGGAAGGAAATCCAGATAATAAACGATTTGCAATCGATCTGGAAAATACGGCGGTTGTGCTGGCACCGCTGGTTCCGTGGTCGATCGCCGGAGCCGTTCCTCTGGCAGCCGTCGGTGCTCCGATTGCGAGTGTGGTGGTGGCGTCGTATCTGTACATACTGCCGATCTGGAGTTTTTTGGTTCGTCTCATAAGAAGGTCGTAGGAAAAGGAGGAAGAGCCATATGAATTTACTCGAACTTTGCAACCTACAGGGTTCCTTATTCCTGATGATACTGGCGGGTGCGGTACTGAAACGGCGCGGGATCATCAGCAAGGAAGGCGAAAAATGTCTGACGGATCTCTGCGTGAATATCGTGATTCCCTGCAATATTGTGAAATCGTGCCTGATTTCATTTGATGCTTCGATTTTTAAAACGTGCGGGTTGCTGTTGGCGGTTGGATTTGTCTTGCAGCTTGTCTGTGTGGCCCTCAACAAAGTGCTGTTTAAGGAATATTCAGAGCAGCACCGGAAGGTGCTTCAATACTGTACGATCGTTTCCAACGGCGGATTCCTCGGAAATCCGGTTGCGGAAGGCGTATATGGAAGTATGGGACTTCTCTACGCATCCATTTTTCTGATTCCGATGCGCGTTGTCATGTGGTCGGCGGGTACATCCTATTTTGTTGGAGGCGGTTCTGACCGGAAAAAGGTATTGAAAAATGTCCTGACGCACCCGTGTCTGGTCGGTGTCTACATCGGTATGTTCCTGATGGCAACACAGCTGCAGCTTCCGGGCGTGCTGAAATCGACGGTTACCTACATTGGAAACTGTAACTCGGCGCTGACGATGTTTATTATCGGTACGATTCTGACCGATGTGAAACTGCGTGAGATTATTAATCCGACGGCCCTCAAATTCAGTGTGCTCCGTCTGTTCCTTCTTCCGCTTCTGGCATATGGAATCAGCCTGGCGGCCGGATTGGATTCGGTGGCAGCAGGTGTGGCAGTCATCATGACGGGAATGCCAGCCGGTGCAACTGCAGCGATCTTTGCGGCGCGCTATGACAGCGATGCACCGTTTGCAGCGAAAACGGTAGTGCTCACGACACTGATTTCGATGATTACGATTCCGGCGTGGTGTCTATTTATAGGATAAAAAGAATAGGTAAGAAGCAACAATAATAGAAAGAATACTAGAAAAATTGAGAAAATAATGTAAATATGGTAAATGAATATAAAAAGACCTGAAAGGTGCGGTAAATGGCTGCTCTTCAGGTCTTTTATATTTTAAAATGAATAAAAGGATAAGCAAACAGAGGTTGAAAGAATTAGTTTATGATTCTTATTCATTCGTTTCACTCTTTCGTGAAATCCGCGCTTCTTCCAGATAATTATACAGTGTATACTTGGAAATCTGCATCGCGTCGCACAGGAGCAGGCTGGTTTTTGTGATCTTGAAGACGCCTTTCTGGTCAAGATAGTCGAGTGCACGAATTTTTTCTTCCTTGTTCATCAGCATCATCGGTTTTCCGATCATGGACTCTGCCTGATAAATATAGTGCTGTAAAATATCATCGACATTCTTTTTGAGAATAAAGTCACGGTCAGACATGGCTGCCTGATTTGCGCCATTCGTGCCGTCCGTGCTGCCAGTTCCTGAAAAGGTGCCATCAGAAGCCATTCCGGATGGTGTGCAGCCAGACATGCCGTCGATCTGTGCGCCCACAGCTGCCGATACGCCGATGGTGCCTGGGCGTCCGATCAGATTTTGCAGGGCGCTCTGTGCCAGATAGAGATCGCGAACATCCATATTTAAGCAGACAGATCCGATAATTTTGTGATGTTCGTCCTCGATGAGCGTTGTGCAGGACTTAAAAAGCCGGTCTTTCTGGCTGGTATCGAGGGAAATGATCGAATGCTTGAGCGGCTCGATATCATTGCCGAGCTGTGTGATCATGCCGCCGCGCGGGGAACCGCCGCCGTCGCGCCCGCTTAGCTGTGAGTTGAATGCGTAGACGATCGTGTGATCGTAGCCTTTGCGGTAATCGTGGACGATGATCTCACAGTTATCTCCGAGAAACTTTTGAAGTCCTTCGAGAAAACGGATGAGAAACTGAAAGTCCATGTAGTTGGAAATTTCCATGAATACCTCCTTTGGGGTGCTCTGTGCCCCGAGTGTGTATCGCAAAATTTTGCGTCTTAAAATAATTCGGAAAATGAAATGCACAGGGATTGTCTTTCTTTTGTCAAAGTTCCTGAAAAAAATTTTATCGCGTTCATTTTGCTGCGTCAATCCTGTTTCTATAGAAAAAAGTTAGTAGATAGGGAACATAAATAAGAGAATGTTCTCCTTTTTTTGTTTAAAAATCAAAAATTCAGGTACAAGATAACGGGAAATGAGAGCAAACCTGTTTCTTTCATCATACTCTCAGACAAACTGTTTGTCAATTAACAAACCAAACTGTAAGTTTTTCTTGACAATTTGTCAGTGCATCCCTATAATTGAGAAAAAATCAAACAGACAGTTAGTCAAACAAAAAATAAGTCTGGAAAAATACAAACTGAAAGTGAGGGAGCAGGATGGACAGGGACAGTTATGTATATAAGACACCGGCTTCAAAGCTGGTACAGGTGTCTGCGATTGCGGCGGAATACAAGGGCAGACCGGATATGCTGATGACAGTGATCATCCGGGCGCAGAAGGTTGTGTCGGCATTTTCCAAGGAGGTGGCGTCAGTCATCGCCAGGGAGATGGATATTCCGATGAACAAGGTGTACAGTTTCATCACCTTTTATGCGATGCTGTCGGTAAAACCGAGGGGGCGCTACATCGTCCGGATGTGCAAGAGCGCGCCGTGCCACGTACATGGGGCGCAGGCGGTCGTGCAGGCGCTGGAGGATCAGCTTGGCATCAGCATCGGGGAGACGACCGAGGACGGACGTTTCACTCTGGAATACTGTCCCTGCCTGGGACTCTGTGAAATATCCCCGGCGATCATGATCAATGAGCACGTGTACGGCAACCTGACGCCGGAATCGGTGCGGGATATTATCAAACAATATATACGGGAGGATGTGGAATAGTATGGAGGAAATGCACGTATTGCTGAAAAACCGCGGCAAGATTAATCCGAGAAGTTCACAGGAGTATGCGGACCGCGGCGGATTTGAAGCGCTGAAAAAAGCACTTTCGATGGACAGTGAAGCGATTATCGATGTGATCCGCGCCTCCGGACTTCGTGGACGCGGCGGTGCGGGATTCCCGACCTATCGCAAGATGGAGTTTACCGCCCACACATCTGACCCAACGAGATACATTGTCTGTAACGCCGATGAGGGAGAGCCGGGAACGAATAAAGACCGGATTCTTCTCTCGACCGACCCGTGTGCGGTCTTCGAGGGCATGGCGATTGCTGGAAAAGCAGTCGGCGCCCATACCGGATATATCTATCTGAGAGCCGAGTATACATATTTGTTCCCGGTATTAAAAGATGCGCTGGAGGATGCGGAAAAACGCGGATTTTTAGGAAAAAATATGATGGAGAGCGGTTTTGACTTTGAAATCAAGTTCCGCTCCGGTGCGGGTGCTTACGTCTGCGGCGAGGAGACGGCATTGTTTGAGTCCATTGAGGGAAAACGAGGCGAGCCACGTTTCCGTCCGCCGTTTCCGAGCATTCACGGACTCTTTGGAAAACCGACCATGTTAAATAACGTAGAGACGCTGGCGAATATTGCACCGATCCTCTTAAACGGAGCGGAATGGTACCGCAGCATCGGCACAGCGAACAGCCCTGGCACAAAGCTTTTTACGGTCTGTGGAAATGTAGTCCGCAGGGGCGTATTTGAATTTCCGATGGGCGTGAACCTCAAAGATATCATTTATGAAGTGTGCGGCGGCATCGCGGATGGAAAAGGGCTTCTGGGCGTGCAGACCGGTGGTACCTCCGGTGCGATCATCAATGCCGATCAGATCGATATGACACTGGATATTGATACAGTTTCGGCATCCGGCGGACGTCTTGGCTGCGGTACGATTCTGGTCATCGACGACAGCAACTGTATTGTAGATATTGTACGAAACAATTTGGACTTCTTCCGCGGCGAGTCATGCGGGAAATGTACACCGTGCCGCGAGGGCGGCCAGCAGCTGTACAATCTGGTTACCCGCATCAGCCGGGGGCTGGCGACTCTGCCGGATCTGGAAAAAATCGATGAGCTGACGGAGACGATGCGTCTGACCGCACTTTGTGGTCTGGGACATTCGACCGCAGTTCCGGTGCAGACGAGTATCCAGAACTTCCGAAAGGAATATCTGGCGCACATTGATCGGGATTACTGTCCGGTCTGTACACAGGCAGCTGTGGCGGAAGGCATTTATGAAGCAGAAGAAGATTATAGAAGCGATGGGAACAGTCGGATAGGAATACGGCGTGCAGCAGTCGGTGAACGTGATGTCATGTATGATTCGTATGACGCGTATGCGAGACACCGCAGCCGGGGAGCATCCTACGCGGGACGATTTGAGCGGAGAGGGGGAAGAGAAGCATGATGGTACATCTGACAATCGACGGACAGCCGGTAGAGGTGGAGGAAGGAACGACGATCCTCCAGGCGGCGAAGAAAGCCTGTATCCACATTCCGACTCTCTGCTATCATGAGGATTTGAGCATCAAGGCGGTCTGCCGTATCTGTGTGGTTGAGGTAGAAGGACAGAGACTTCTTCCGACCGCGTGCAGTACACCGGTTTCGGAGGGAATGGTCGTGCAGACGGCATCCCCGAAGGTACTGAAAGCGAGAAGAAATATTCTGGAACTGATTTTTGCGAGACATCCGCAGGAATGTCTTGTATGTCCGAAGGATGGAAAATGCGATCTGCAGAAGGTAGCGCAGGATGTTGGTATGCATCTGGACATCCGCTATGACAAGCAGCTCCGCCATCAGAAGGAGGACTGGAGTTCTCCGGCCATCATGCGGAATCCGCAGAAATGTATTCTGTGCGGGCGTTGTATGGAGGTCTGCAATGAGATTCAGGGAATCAATGTCCTTTCGAAGGAAAACCGTGGATTCCATACGCTGATTGCCCCGGCCTATGGGGAAAAACTGGCTGATACCAATTGTATTAACTGCGGCCAGTGCGTGCAGGTGTGTCCGACCGGAGCATTGACGGTGCATTATCATACCTACGGGGTATATCGCCAGAAAGAATTAGGCAAAAAACTGATTATCCAGGTGGCTCCGTCCGTCCGCATTACGCTGGCGGAGGCACTGGGCGAACAGCCGGGCGTTGTCAGCACAGGACGTCTGGTGTCGGCTCTCAAGCGCCTGGGATTTTACAAGGTATTCGATTCCGATTTCTCTGCCGATCTGACGATCATGGAGGAAGGAACCGAGCTTTTGAACCGCCTGCAGAACGGCGGAACCCTGCCGATGATCACCTCCTGCTGTCCGGCGTGGGTCAAATATTGTGAAACCTATGCACCGGAGTATACAAAGCATTTATCGACGGCGAAATCTCCGCAGCAGATGTTCGGCGCGCTGATTAAAACCTGGTTTGCAAAGCGCGAGGGAATCGATCCGGGTGATATCTGCAGCGTTTCGGTTATGCCATGTACAGCAAAGAAATTTGAGTGTACCCGTCCGGAAATGAAGGACAGCGGCTACCAGGATGTGGATATTTCCATCACGGTTCAGGAACTGGCTGCCTTGATCCGTGCCGGTGGAATCGATTTTGCCGAGCTTCCGGATACACCGTTTGACGATCCATTTGGCGAAGGAAGCGGCGCGGGACTTATTTTCGGTGCGACTGGCGGCGTCATGGAGGCGGCACTCCGCACCGTCTACGCGGTGGTAACCGGCAAAGAGATGGAACATCTCGACTATACACCGGTCCGCGGCTTCGAGGGAATCAAGGAATCACAGGTTGATTTGAACGGCAGAGTCATCAAGGTAGCGGTGGCACATGGCATTAAAAATGCGAAAGTTTTGCTGGAAAAGGTAAAAAACGGAACCGCCGATTATCAGTTTATCGAGATCATGGCATGTCCGGGCGGCTGCATCGGCGGCGGTGGAAATCCGCCTAAGACATGGTCGATCATGGAGAAGCGGAAGAAAGCCATCTATGAGGCAGAGGCAGAGCTTCCGGTCAGACAGTCGCACAAGAACCCGGCGATCCAGAAAATTTATGAGACGTATCTGGGAGAACCGTGCGGGGAGCTGTCACATAAGCTGCTGCATACAGAGTACTGCAACCGGCAGGATCTGTTGCAATAAATTATTTTATTCCAACCATCATTTTCTTAAAAACAAGGTGAAAACCTGAGAACGGCTTCCAGTGCTGCCGCTCTCAGGTTTTTCACGTCCCACTACGGCTCCTCCCAGGTTTCAATCCTCGCCTTACGGTTCAAAATTCCTTTCTCCCATATCATTAAATGCATCTTAAATTCAATCGAATCCTGCGCTGTCGTAAAGGGTTCTTCACGCAGCAGTTCGGAGCGGATGCCGCGCTTTTCAAGCTCTTTCTGTCTTTTTTTGGCAAGAAGTTCGAGAGCCAGGTGACGGGTCTGCTGGGCTTTCCCGAAGGTGCGGGACGGGTAGGCGGAAGAGGCTTTTTGAAGCTTCCGGGTCAGGAGATCGACTGTCTTGGCATGGGCGTTCCGGTGCAGGAGGCGGGCAATCCGGCGGGCGCGGCGCTTGGTGGGGTGCTGCTCATAGTCCTTCAGGCGATGTAGCAGTTTTGGATCACCGGCTTCGACGGCGATGGACTGGAAGACGCGCGAAGCGTCTTCGGAGAGATGCCAGGGATTTTCACGGATGACGCGGTATTTTTCCGGGACCGCCGGGTAGCAGCAGACGTTTAGCGGAGGAAATTCCGCGAGGGAGGCAAGCTCCCGCTCGTTTGCGTTGCAGGAGTTTTCCCCCAGATAGTCGAGTTTGTCGCGCAGGATGGCGATGTCCTGCAAGGACATCTCGCGGGCCAGCACCACGCGCTTGGCACCCAGGTGATAGGCGGCGCGGGCGGCGGCCCAGTTGGTGATGCCGGTCTGGGTGGACATGTGCACGTCGATGTCCGGGGCAACGGTCTTGCAGGCATCCAGCACGCCCAGGTCGGCCACGATGAAGGCATCCACACCGGCCTTGGCGGCCTCCTTGATGGCGTCCGGCAGGCGGTCGGCTTCCTCATTGGTGGGCAGGGTGTTCATGGTCAGGTAGACCTTGCGGCCCCGGGCATGGGCATAGATGACGCCCTCGGTGAGCTGCTCCGGCGTAAAGTTGGCCGGTGCAGACCGCATGCCGAACTCCGGCAGGCTGCAGTAAACGGCATCGGCACCGTAGTTGATGGCATAGCGCAGGCGCTCCAGATCGCCCGCCGGGGCGAGCAGTTCCGGGATTTGCAGCATAGTTGATATTCCTCTCTTTTTTCAGAAAATGACGGTAGAGTTCCCTCACCCCACCGTTTTGTTCACTTCCGCTGCGGTCTGGCAGTTGGCGTTGTGTTCGCTGAGGGTGCGGGCATAGTAGTAGTTGCCCTTGAGGTCGGTGACGAAGAAATAGGCGTCCTTTGCTTCCTCGTCCGGCTCCGGGCTCAGCGCCGCCCGGATGGCAGCGATGCCGGGGTTGGAGATGGGGCCGGGGGTCAGGCCCGCCGTATGGTAGGTATCATACGCAGATACGATGTTTTCCGGGATATTGTCCCACCCGCCGTAGTAGGGGGCCACCCAGTTCCAGAGGTAGTTGTTGTCGGCGTCGCTCTGGATGTAGCTGGAGGTGTTGCTCTGCAGGCGCGGATAGGGCGAGCCCTCGGCCAGACGGTTGCGGAACACCTGCGCCACGTTGGAGTCCTGGCTGTTGCCCGCTTCCTCCTGCACAAAGGAGGCCAGCGTGACCAGCTCGTTCAGGGTCATGCCCTGCTCCTTGAGCTTCGCATACATCGCATCGGTGATCTGCGCGTCGAACTGAGCATAGAACGTTGCCACATAGTTGTGCACGGTGTCGTCCTTCAGAAACTCGTAGGTCTCCGGGAAGAGATAGCCCTCGCACTTCATGAAGCGGTCCGGGGCGTCCTTGTCCTCCGGAACGTACTGCCAGAAGGTGTACGCGCTGAAATCGCCCTCGTTGGCTTCCTTCAGAAAGTCCTCGGCGCTGCACAGACCGGCTTCCTCCATTTTCCGGGCAATGGCGATGGCTGTGGTGCCCTCCGGGATGGTGACCCGCACGGTCTCGGCCTTGGCATAGGTGGAAAGGGCCGCAATGATGGCATCGTAGGCGTTGGCCCCGGTCTGCAGGGTAAAATCACCGTACTGCAGCTTTGCCGCGGCCCCCTTGTGCCCCACATACCAGCGGAACAGGTAGGCCGAGCGGATGACGCCCGCGTCCTTGAGCTCCTGCGCGATGGCGGCAACGCCGCTGCCCTGCCGGATGCTGACGGTGACCTCGGTGCCGGGCTTGCCGCTGCCGTGGATCTCGTTGTAGGCAAACACCCCTGCTGCCCCGGCGGCCAGCACCAGCAACAGTACCACTGCCAGCAAAATCTTCACGGCACCGCCTTTTTTCTTCGGGGCGGTGTGTCTCTCCTTGTGTGCCATACGCACCTTCCTTTGTTGTTTTTCTGCGTCTCAGCCTTCCAGCATCAGGCGCATATAGCTTTCCGATACGTCAAAGGGCTCCCCGTCAAAACGGATCATGCCGTACTCCTGCCGGGTGCCCTCCCCCAGGAACAGGGACTGGGCGGCACCCACCGTGATGACGGCCTTTTCCACGATGACTTCCTTCTCGCGGGCGGCTTCCATGAGCACCTCGGCGGCGCGGTCGTCCTCGGCCATGAGCTCCACGAAATACAGGGTGTCCTCCTTGCGGAAGTACACGCCGTAGCCCCGCTCGTTGGCCACGATGGTGGCCCCGCGGGAATACAGGTCCCCCAGCACCACGGCCATGCGCTCCGGGGTGAACTGCACCGTATCGGGCCAGAACTTCTCCCGCAGCTCGCACAGCTTCTTGGCGGTAACGCTGTCAAACTCGGCCTGGCTCCACAGGTTGCGGGCCACCTCCCGCGGCAGGCAGCGCAATGCAAAGGCGCGGGCAAAGCCCTTGTCCTGCAGCAGAGCGGCCTGCTCCGGGGTGGCGGGCACGGCCACGGTAAAGCCTGCGCCCCGCAGCTTCTGCTGCGCGCACAGGTAGTCCAGCAGGCCGGCCAGGATCAAACTGCCCTGTCCGCACAGGCCGTAGAGGTAACTGCCCTGCCGCCCCTGCAGCGTGACCGGCACCGCCAGTGCCACAGCGGCAATGGCGTCATTTTCCTCGGCCACATAGACATTCTGCTGCCCTGCAAAACGCTCCACGGCGTTGGCCGCAAATTCTTCCGACTCGCCGCGCTCGCGCTGCCACAGCGCCAGCACAGCCGCCTTGTCGGATGGCTGCATCAAACGATACATCTGTCAGGATGCCCCCTCTTATCGTATTTTATGTGCGTGTCCGGCCAGCACGATGCCCTGCACCTCAGCCTGGATGTCCTCGATGCTGCGCATGGCGTCGCTGTGGGTGCAGTGCACCGTGGTCCAGCCCAGATGCTCCGCGCAATACTCGGCGGCGCGGCGGCTGCGGGCCAGATACTCGGTATCTTTCTCGTGCACGTCCTTTTTGCTCTCGTCACCGTGGTAGCGGGCGGTCATCAGCCGCTGGCTGACCGCCGGGTCCACCTGCAGGTAGATGACGCTGTCCGGTGCGGGCAGGCCCAGCAGATGGAACTCGTAATCGAACAGCCAGTGCAAAAACGCCTCCCACTGCTCCGGCGGGAGCTTGGAGCACTGGTGCACCGCGTTGGAGGTGGTGTAGCGGTCGGCAATGACCACGCCGCCCTCCTCGTAAAAGCGGCCCCAGTCGGTCTTGTAGCTGGCATAGCGGTCCACCGCAAAAAAGCTGGAGGCCGCATAGGCGTTCACATCGTCCGGTTTTGAGCCGAACTGCCCGGCCAGATACATTTTGATCAGGGCGCTGGAATCGCTGGCGTAATCCGGGAAGGTGACCTCCCGCACCGGCAGGCCCTGTCCGGCCAGGTGCTGGGCCAGCAGCTTGGCCTGGGTGGCCTTGCCGCTGCCGTCCAGCCCCTCGATGACGATCAGCTTGCCCTTGCTCATACGGCGGCACCTTCCTTGATGGCGGCATATTTTGCACGCACCTCGGCGGTTTTGCCGCAGCACATCTTGCCCTCCGGGCAGGGGCCGCTCACGCAGGCCGGGCCGGACTTTGCAAAGATGTGGGGTGCCACCGGGTACACCAGTTTGAACATCTCTTCGGCAAGCTGGCGGATCTCCCACTGGGCGCGGCTGCAGCAGCGCAGGTGGAAGAAGTTTTGCAGGCTGCGGGCGTTCATGGTGACCACCATCTTGGTCTCGCAAGCGTTGGGCAGCACAAAGCGGGCGTCCTCATTGGCCTGCTTGCTGGCCTTGGCGCGGGCTGCCTTTTCCGGCATGCCCTCGGCCATCAGGCGGGCGGTGTGGCCCTCTTCCAGCTTGTGGGCAAGGTCAAGGTAGCGTTTGGCGTCCTCGTTCATGCTCTCAAGGAAAGCCGCCTTTGCCTCCGGGATGGCTTCGATCTCCGGCGGCACCACATAGCGGAAATCGTCCAGGCGCACATAGCGCTGGCTCTGCACGCTGAAGGATGCGATGCGGTGGCGGGTGATCTGGGCCAGCAAGGTACGGCTGACCCCCTCGATGCCAAAGGTGAAGCTGGCGTGCTCGATGGGGCTGGCGTGGCCCAGGTCGCTGAGCATGGTCAGGAACTTTGCCGTCTTTTCCTCGGTCAGGCCGTCCAGCAGGTCGGTGATGTGGGCGTCGGAGTAGCACAGCTTGGCGGCAGCCGCCACCACCTTTTCCGGCTCCGGGGTATGGGCGATCAAACGAACTGTCATCATTTTGTGTCATTCCTCCGTTGTGATTTTGGTCAGCGGCGCAAAATTGGCCATGGTCTTTTTGATGCCGACCTTTTCAAAGTTGATCTCCACGATCTGGTCTCCGGCCGCAGGCTTGACCTTGAGCACGGTGCCCCGGCCAAAGACCTTGTGCTCCACGATGTCGCCCGGCTCGTAGTGCTTGGAGCCTGCGGGCGCTGCCTTGGCCGCCGGTGCGCCGGTGAAGCTGATCTTTGCGGCCGGGGTCTTTGCGCCCGTGCCGGAATACCCGGCACCGAACCCGCCCGAACGCACCTTGGGCTGGGTGGAGCTGTTGCCGTAGGCGGCACCGTAGCCGGAAGAGGAAGTGCCCCGCCCGGCATAACCGGAGCCGAACCCGCTGCGCTCCCCGGCGTTGTACTCGCGGTTCAGGTAACCGCCGCCGGAGCGGGAACCATAGCCGCCGGAACCGTAGCCCCCGGCGCTGCGGCCCCAGCCGGAAGGCCCGGAGTACCCGGACGCGCCGCCGGGCACGGTGTCGCTGTAGCTGCTGCCCCAGCCGCCCAGACGGGAACGCTGTTCCAGCACCGGGCTGCGGGTCTCTTCGATGTACTCCGGCTCGATCTCGCGCAAAAAGCGGCTGGGCTCGTTGCGCTGGGTGCGGCCGTAGAGCATGCGGGTGACGCTGTTGGAGATGTACAGTTCCTTTTTGGCGCGGGTGATGCCGACGTAGGCAAGGCGGCGCTCTTCTTCCAGGTCCGCCTCGGAATACTTGCTCATCTCGCTGGGGAACACGCCCTCTTCCATGCCGATGAGGAACACATAGGGGAACTCCAGCCCCTTGGCCGAGTGGATGGTCATCAGCACCACCTGGTCGGCGCTCTCGTTGTAGCTGTCGATGTCGCTGATGAGGGCGATATCTTCCAGATAGCCCTCCAGCGTGGCGTCCTCGCCGTGCTGGTCGCAGTAGTTCTTGACGTTGTTCACCAGCTGACCCAGGTTCTGCAGGCGGTCGGCGGCGTCCTCGTGGCCCTTGGCGGCGTCGGCTTCCAGCATGGCCTTGTAGCCGGTCAGCTCAATGACGTCGGCGGCAAAGGCGTCCAGCGTCTTGGTCTCCAGCGAATCCTGCAGACTCTGGTAGATCTGCCAGAACTTGAGCAGCGGCATGATGGCGCGGCTGAGCTTGGCGTACTGGTCGGCGTGGCCGATGATCTCCAGCATGCTCACCCCCTGCTGGGCGGCAAGGTCTGCAATGACCTCCACCGTGGTGTTGCCGATCTTGCGGGCAGGCTCGTTGATGATGCGGCGCAGGCGCACGTCATCGCGGGGGTTGGCCACGATGGACATATAGGAGTGGATGTCCTTGACCTCTTTGCGGTCGTTGAAGCGCTGGCCGCCCACGATCTTGTGGGGGATGCCCGCGCGGGTGAAGTAGCTTTCGATGGGAGCCGACTGGGCGTTCATGCGGTAGAGGATGGCGTGGTCGGCCAGATGACCGCCCGCCTTGAGGTGCTGGCCGATGACGTCCGCAATGTGCATGGCTTCGTCCTGCTCGTTCTCGGCGGTGTACACCTGCACCTTGTCGCCCTCGCCGTTGTCGGTCCACAGAGTCTTGCCCTTGCGCTCCGTGTTGTGCTGGATGACGCAGTTGGCGGCGTTGAGGATGTTGGAGGTGGAGCGGTAGTTCTGCTCCAGCCGGATGGTCTTTGCCCCGGGGTAGCACTTTTCAAAGTTGAGGATGTTTTCAATGGTAGCCCCGCGGAAGCGGTAGATGCTCTGGTCATCGTCGCCTACCACGCAGATGTTGCGCTCCGGGCCGGTGAGCAGGCTCACCAGACGGAACTGCGCCACACTGGTGTCCTGATACTCGTCCACCAGCAGGTATTTGTATTTGGTCTGGTAGAAGTCCCGCACGTCCGGGTGCTCTGCCAACAGCTGCACGGTCTGGTAGATGAGGTCGTCGAAATCGAAGGCACCGGCCTCCTTCAGCCGCTTTTCGTAGGCGGCGTAGATGCGGGCCGCCAGTGCACCCTTGGTGTCCTTGGCGGGGTTGGCAAGGGCCTGTTCCGGGCTGACCAGCTGATCCTTCCAGCGGCTCATCTGGTTGATGGCGCTCTTGATGGGGAAGAACTTGTCATCCACGTTCAGGTCCTTGTACACCGCCTTCATCACCCGCTGAGCGTCGTCGGTGTCGTAGATGGTAAAGCTGCGGGGGTAGCCGATCTCCTCCGCCCAGCGGCGCAGGATGCGCACACAGGCCGAGTGGAAGGTGGAGGCAAACACCTCGTCGCCCTCTTCCCCGCCCAGCATCCGGCGCAGGCGCTCCTTCATCTCCCCGGCCGCCTTGTTGGTAAAGGTGATGGCCATCACGTTCCAGCTGCGCACGGCGTTCTGCCGCAGCATACCGTCCAGCCAGCCGGGCGCGGCGGTGCCGGTCATGATGGCATTGCGCAGGGCCTTGACGTCCTCTTCGGTGGCGGGGCGGGGCAGCTGTTTTGAGCCGTGGGCCGCGCCAAACCGGATGAGGTTGGCAATGCGGTTGACCAGCACGGTGGTCTTGCCGCTGCCGGCTCCGGCCAGGATGAGCAGCGGGCCGTCGGTGGTGAACACCGCCCGCCGCTGCATCTCGTTCAGGCGGCCGAACTGCTTTTCGATATAGGTGTCGCGCAGAGCGCAGAATTCTTGTGTCAAATCTGTTGCCATGGGTTCCCCTGTCTCCTTTTATTGTCAAAGAACAGTATACCACATTTTCAGGAAATTGAGAATAGCCGGTGCGATTGCAGGCGGCATTTGCGCGGAAATTTTGCGGCCCATTTTCTGCGCGGGGGGTCCGCTGCCGGTGCCGCCCCAGGCAGGTTCCGTGGAGCCATGCTCTGCCACACCACAAGGCGGTTGGCGCAGACGGAGGGTCCACATGGTTTTTCTGCCGGGGTGAAACAAATTGCACACTTCCAAAATAATAATTTATCTACGTTTAAAATTCAATGTGTGCAAACTTTGCACTCTTCCAATTGTTTGCACACTTGGAACTGTGTAAACGCAGGCGAACTGTGCAAGCCTTGCACAGTTGTTTTTTGCACGATGTGCAGTCAAAAAAGTCGATGTGTGCAAGATAACGCTTCTCTATCAGAGCTTGCACAGTGACAAAACAAAACCCGCCCGGCAGTACAGGACCACCGGACGGGAACGTTTGTTTTTCAGGGAATGCTTAGCCGAAGATGTTGATCAGAATACCAGCAGCAACGGCAGAACCGATAACGCCGGCCACGTTGGGACCCATGGCGTGCATCAGCAGGAAGTTCTGCGGGTTCTCGCTCTGGCCCACCTTCTGGGACACACGGGCGGCCATCGGCACAGCGGAAACGCCTGCGGAACCGATCAGCGGGTTGACCTGGCCGCCGGTCACAGCGTACATCACCTTGCCGCACAGCACACCGGCTGCGGTGCCGAAGGAGAAGGCGATCAGGCCCAGCACGATGATGAACAGGGTGCGGGTGTTCAGGAAGGTGTTTG
>ERZ835880.1315-NODE-1315-length-20741-cov-10.150923_pt1 | contig 20741 bp, 20 predicted proteins | sample MGYA00519944_ERZ835880 | MGnify/ENA primary metagenome ERZ835880 (study PRJEB31850, sample SAMEA3708787) | human gut metagenome | biome: human gut; feature: human-associated habitat; material: faeces | place: China | collected 2014 ... | reverse complement strand
TGCTCACCACTAAGGAAAAGCCCGTTGGCCGGGTGGATGATCCTTTTCTCATTGACAAGATGCGGAACGAAAAAGAAGATATCCTGCTTTGGGCGTTGGAAGGGCTGCATCGGCTGATTCGGAACAACTATCGGTTTACCATCAGCGAACGCATCGCCGCGAATCTGAAAGAAGCGATGGAGCAGGGCAACAATATCCTGGGCTTTCTCAAATCCGAGGGCTATTTTGAAATTCGGCAGGGGGCCAAGTGCAAATCCACGGATTTCTATAAAGTCTATGAACGCTGGTGTCTGGATAACCTGGAAAAGCCGCTGGCCGCATCCACCTTTATCCACCACCTGAAAGACAATCAGAAAAGTCTGGGCATTGTCTATGATGATAAGTGCATCGGCACAAACCGGGGTTTTCACAATGTGGATATTGCCCTGTTTCTCCCGGTGGATGTTCCAAGCCCATGGGATTAAAAAATAGAATCAACTTGAAAAAACCTGCTCAGCCTGCTCACAGTACGCAGAAGGTGCAAGATGAGCAGAGTGAGCAGGCAATTTTGAACTTACATCAAAAATAAAACATGGAGGTTTTGCTTATGGGTTACGCCCGAAAGGACGTTGAAAGAACAAAAATGAACGCGAAAAAGTTTGTCCGCTATCAGGAAGGGGCTGAAAAATACAGCCTTGGTCTGACAAAATTTCAGGAGTTGGCGAAGGAAGCCAAAGCCGTTTATAAAATCGACAAGGTGACGTTGGTCAACTGCGAGATTTTCGAGCGGTATCTGGAATCCTTCCGTATTGCATAAAAATAGGCCGGAGGAAAATCCCCCGGCCCCAGACCGCCCACAGTATTGCGCTGCAGAGCAGCTCGTGGGAGAAGTCACCTTTATTCTATGCAAAATCAGAGCTTTTCTTTCCAGTCATCCCGGAAGCCGTAATAATCCATTCGCACAAACGGATATTTTTCCGTCAGAGCAATGACGGCTTCCTTCATTTCCGCAAAGTTCTCAGCAGGCAGAAGCCTTCTCATGATGAGGAAGAACCCGAAGAAATGGGAATTATCCATTGTGCCATCTTCCCGGCGGATCAGCAACGCCTGTTCTTTTTTGTTGAGGGAAGGCTTTTGCTCAAAGAGACGATTGTAAATGCGGCTCCCGTGTGCGCAAAGATTGCGGATGATCGTCATGCTGTGCATATACTGCCCCAGAATTTCTGGGCCGCGATTCATAGTAAGCCCGAACCGATGGGCAATTGTTTCTTTGAGCGGACGTTCGGAAATGGAATACAGGAAAGAGATGTCGGAGATCGTCAGCAAATCAACGTAGGCCCAGAGAGGAATCTCTTGGTGCAGATCGTTGATGAAGTGCTTTAAGTAGGCTTCGTGGGCCAGCCGCTGACGCTTCTGCTGGTTGGCTTTTTCGATGATTTCTTCATGTTTTGCCTGATTGGAGAAATTTGCGGTATCCAGATAGCCCAGCGGCCCATATACCTTTGTAAATTCATAGGCATAGATGGACTTCATCTGCACCTCAATGGTTTCGATATGGTGCAGGATGATATGACGGAACTCGTGGTCGAAATTGTAAATGTCCTCGATATTTTGGAACGTGGCAGACTTCGCAAAAACATCATTCTTGCGGAGCGTCAGAGAATAGCCGCTGACACGGTAATAATTGTTCCGCAGCAGAAAATCCTTTGCCTCGGTTTCATCCTCGATGGTAAGGCCGCGTGAACGAAGAATCTCGATTTGTTCGTCTATCGTTTTGAAGTCCTTGTCTGCCATGAAAAATCTCCTTTATAAGCAAAACGCCCCCAAGTGTGCATACGCTATGCGCAGAGGCCTGGGGGAGTTGTTACCATTATAATAGCAAATCAAGGACAAAATGTCAATGAGCAGAGTGTGAACTTTCGATTTTTCGTAAAAATTTTCAAGAAGGGCTTTTTGCAGCTTGACTTCCTGTCACACGGAAAGTATACTGGTGCTGTGGAGGTATGAGAGCAGCTATGGCAAAGATTGGACGACCAAAATCCGAAAATGCAAAAAAGAAAACCTTGAGCATTCGGGTGGAGGATGCCCTGTATGAGCGTATCTGCAATTATGCCGAACAACATCAACTGACTGTAACAGAAGTTGTCTTGCAGGGGCTGGACAAGGTTTTGTCCGACCTTAAATAGTATCAAGCCCTTCTTCTTTCGGGAAGGAGAATTGATATGGCAACGACACGAAAAGACCTGCGGGGGCGTATCTTGCGAAAAGGCGAGATGCAGCGCAGCTCCGATAAGCGGTATGCGTATTCTTACACGGACCCGCTGGGACGGCGCAAATACATCTACGCAAATGACCTTGTGACCCTTCGGGAGAAGGAAGCGCAGCTAACTAAAGACCAGATGGACGGTCTAGATATTTACGTTGCAGGCAAAGCAACGGTCAATTTTGTGTTTGACCGCTATATGAGCCTGAAAACGAATCTACGCCAGACCACCCGGAGCAACTATCTTTATATGTATGACCGCTTTATCCGTGATACCTTCGGCAAGAAGAAAATTGCGGAGATACGGTATTCAGACGTGTTGCAGTTTTACAATTATCTGCTGGACAAGCAGGGCTTGCAGACGAACACGCTCGAAAGCGTTCACACGCTGCTGCATCCCACCTTTCAGCTGGCGGTTCGGGATGAAATCGTCCGCAAGAATCCCACGGATGGTGTGATGGCAGAGATCAAGAAAAGCTCCGAGCGGACCACCGGTGTGCGCCATGCCCTGACGATTCCGCAGCAACGGGCGTTCATGGAGCATATCGCCAATCATCCGGTCTACTGCCACTGGTGGCCGTTGTTCACGGTACTGCTGGGAACAGGCTGCCGCATTGGTGAAGCGTTGGGCTTGCGCTGGGATGATCTGGACTATGAGCGGCGTACTATCAGCATCAATCACAGTCTGGTCTATTACCCGGTGGGCGAAAGCCGCAATTCGATTCTGCACATCTCAAAGCCTAAAACGGAAGCAGGCGTTCGGACGATTCCGATGCTTGATACCGTAAAGGATGCCTTTGAAATGCTGCATGAGGAGCAGAAAGAATCCGGCTGGAACGATGTGGAGATTGATGGTATGACAGGCTTCATCTTCTGCAATCGCTTTGGCAACGTCCCGAATCCGCAATCTGTGAACCGCGCCATCAAGCGCATTATTGCAGACTACAACGCAGGCGAGGAAGTAGAAGCAAAGAAGCAGCATCGCGAAGCGGTTCTGCTGCCGGACTTTTCGGCACATCATCTGCGGCACACGTTCTGCACAAGGCTTTGCGAGAAAGAGACCAACCTGAAGGTCATCCAATCGGTCATGGGGCATAAGGATATTCAGACCACGATGGACATTTATGCCGAAGCGACTGAGGAGAAAAAACAGGAATCATTTGAGCGTTTGGCTGCTACACTGGATATTTTTTGATAGCAAAGAAGGGCTCTTACTGAGCGTTTTGTCTGACAGCAAAATTCTTCCAAGGACAGCAAATTGACAGCAAAACTACGAGAATGACGGCGAATCACGAAGGATTATGAATACCGGGAATGCAAGTAAAAACGCGATTGTGAAGCATCACGAAGCGTTGTAAATCGGTTCCGGAAAGTATCCCCACCATGAAGCCGATTGAGCAGTAAACTAGAATGAAGCTATGGGTCGGTGCAATCGCTGCACCAACCCATAAAACAGAACCCGGCAGGTATGTCATCATAAGATGGCATACCTGCCGGGTTTCCTTTTGCCGCTTTTGCGCATTGCAGGCGCCCTCTGTACAAAAAAGTTCGCCGCTCCTTTGTTTTTACTTCAGCAGCAGCGGCAGAAAGCTGGTGCCGTTTTCCGGTGCCTTGCTGTGGAAATAGTCCGCAGCGGTCGCACCGACATCGCTGAGGGTCTTGCGGATCCCGATATTCTTGGGGGTGGAGTGGGCGCTGTGGATCATCAGCGGCACCATCTCACGGGTGTGGTGCGGGTGTCCGATGGTCGGGTCGTTGCCGTGGTCCGCCTGCACGATGAGGATATCGTCCTCGCCCAGGGCGTCGCGGATCTTGCCGATCCATTCGTCCGCCACCCGCAGGCGGTCTGCGTAGGCTGCGACATTCTCCCGGTGGCCGCACAGGTCCGTTTCCTGCACGTTGGTGCAGATGAACGCAGTCTCCTGCTCCTTTACGATCTCCAGGGTGCGCTGCAGCACGCTGGCCGTGTCCACCATGGGGATGCTGGTGCCGTAATTGTTCGTGACCACGTCGGCCACCTTGCCCAGCAGGAACACCGGCAGGCCGCTCTTGCCCAAAATCGTCGGGATCTGCACCTCCGGGTCAACGCCGTAGCCCATGTGGATGCAATGGTAGTCGTTGTTGTAAACGCCGCTGGCCGGGGCATTCACGCCGATGTAATCGCCGTGTTCCTCAATGGCATCCAGCAGGTTCTGCAGGTGCACGCCGCGCCCGCCGAAGGTGATGACGCGGGGCACGACCGACACGCTGCGCACCAGATGACCGATCTTGAGCTCTTCCTCAAAATCAAGGTCGTCGATGGCCGCCGTGACGTTGAAGGCCTGACCCGGATCGCATTCCACGTTGTCGGCCACGGTGCAGGCCTCGTTGACGATCAGCAGGCGCTTGCCGGATGTTCCGGTGTAATACCGGACATGGTAACCCGCATCCTCCAGCGTCTTTTTGATAAGCTCGATCTTATTGCAGATCGGCTCGCCGAAGGGCTTTGCCGGGCGGGTGCCCATGATCTCCTGATGGCCGAAGAAGGTGTCCGCACCATCGTGCATCAGCTCGGCACGGCCGAACGTTGCATCCGTCGCAAACGGCAGGCCGGGGAACTCCCGCCCCACGATGTTCGCCAGACCAAGGCTTGCCAGATTGGGCAGCTTCAGGTCCGGCGTGCGCTCAAAGATATGCACGCAGGTGTTGGCACCGCAGTCCGCAGGGCGCACCTGCGGCACATCCGGCATTGCGCCCACACCAAAACCATCCAGAACGATTACAACAAACTTTCCCATTGCGAATTATCCTTTCTGTCATTCCCGGACCGGTTCTCCCAGCGCAGAGTACAGGCCCGCCAGCTCCGGCTTGCCGGAGGACAGCCCTTTGACCACTGCCACCCGGCTCCGGGTCACAAAGAACTGTGTCCGGAACGCCATGACCGCCGCAGCCGAGACCGGACAGTTCTGCTGCAGTTCAAAATGATAGTCGATGCTGGAGTCGTCCGGCGGCAGCACCGGCACGACCTTTGCATTTTCCGGCGTCGTGCCCACCAGGGCGTTCTTCATATGGCCGCGGCGGTAATGCCCGCCGCCGTAGCAGTACGCCTTATCGCCCAGATTGTGGCTGACCTCCGAAACATACAGGTATCCGGGGCGCTCCTCGGCATCCGGGTGGCCGGCATGATACGGTGTCGTTCCGGTCAGGCCGTGTCCCGGTTCCCCGTGGGTGCCGCCTGCCGCCGCGATCATCGGGATGCTGTGGGTGCAGGTGGCACTGGGCGTATTGAGCATCAGGTCCCGGTAGCCGCGGGCGCGCAGCATTTCGGCTGCGGTCTGCACGGTCCGGAGGTTGGGCATGGGCAGGATGTCCTGTGCCGCTTCGTCGTACAAAAAGCAAGGGAAGCTGCACACGCCGCCCACCTCCACGTTCGGCATCGCCTCGATCGCACGCACTGCGCTGTCCAGTTCCTGCAATTCAAAGCCGCCGTACTGCCCGGAATACAGCATGTCGCCTTCTCCCAGAACACGGAGCATCAGCTTCTGGTGCAGGCCCAGCTCGGTGCAGACTGCGCTGATCTCGCGGGCTTTTTCCAGCGTGTACACCGTTACGATCACCGGCTTTGCGCGGAGGATCTTTTTCAGGGCCGCCCGGGGGATCTGGACCAGATGCCCTACGTTGCCGAGGGGGATCTGATTTTCCACCATCGTCAGCGCCTCGCGGAAGTCCACGCACACAGCGCCCACATATCCCATGTCGGTCAGCGCACGGGCGATCAGGGGGTTGCGTCCGATCTGCTTGAGCATGAAAAAGTTCTGCACGCCGTTTGCGTCGCCTGCCTGTTTGATGCTGCGGGCATTTTCCAGGATCGTGTCGTAATCCAGCAGATAGGTGTCCGGCAGGATCACGCCATTCTGCTGCCATTCAATGCCCAGACGCACCAACGGCTGGTTGCGCTCCATTACGGTCTTTAAAAACACAGGGCATCTCTCCTTTTCCTCTCGTTTTTTCAGCGGTTCAGTTTTCCTCGACCTGCTCCATGCAGCTGCGCAGGATGCGGATGATGGTGTCCGGGCCGCTGCGCATGGGGTTGATGCGGATCATCCGGTGTTCAATGGTCGGGTCCTGCGCACGGAACGTTCCACTGACACGGTAGATCATGGGGGCAAACTCGTATTTGCTCTCGCTGCCCACCGGATGCGGCGCTGCGCCGAACTTCGGGGCAGCGTCCAGAATTTTTTCGGCGATCTCCTGATCAAACTCCACCAGCAGCACCTTGCTCTGCGCGTTTGCCAGGAACGCCTGCCGCACATGGGGGACCTCGCCGGCGTTCAGGCGACGGACCAGCTCCTCGTTGACCTCGCTTTGGATGGCGAGCGCCACCGGCGCATAGATCAGGCCGCGCAGGGCCTCCATGGCTTCGTGTCCCTGCACCTGACTGCCGCCGGAATACTGCATCTTGTAGATGCGGTCGATCAGCTCCTTGCTGCCGATCACTGCACCGACGCCCTCCGGACCAAGGATCTTGAAGCAGGAGAAGGTGGACAGGTCGGCCCCCGCCTGGCAGCCGATGGCGTCCACTTTCAGGGCGGCGTAGTTGTCATCGGTCACCACCGGGATGCCCGGCAGCGCAGCCTTGATGGCTGCGATCACGGCCTTGTAGTCGTAGCGGTCCTCCGGCTTCTGCCGGGTCAGCTGCACCAGGGCACCGCGGATCTCGTCCTTGTGCTGCGCACAGACGGCCTTGAGCTGTTCCAGATCGTTGAAGTCCGCGCGGATGGGGTTCAGCCCCATGGCGTCGATGGTCACCTGCGTCGTCGTATAGATGGGCGAGGTGTGCACCAGAATGGCATCCCCCGGTTTCAGGCAGGCGGTCAGAGCCCAGCGGATCGCGCCCGTGCCGGAGCCGCGCACAAGCAGCGCCGCCGGAGCATCAAAGGTGTCGGCAAAGACCTTTTCCACCTTTACCGTGCAGCGGGGCTTGTTCAGCCCTTTCACCACGCCGAGGTCGCCCAGCGAGAGGACTTCCTCTCCCTGAAAATTGCGGGTCACTGCGTCAATGACCTTGAACTGGAGCTGTTTTGCCTGTTCCAGCGAGATAGAATGCAGGGGATAGGTTTTCATTGTCAATTCCTCGAATCCTTGTTATTTCTGTCCTTTGTAGATGCGCAGTGCATTGCGGTACAGCAGGTTCTCCCATGCGCGGTCCGGCACGCCTGCCTCGCTTGCCAGCGGAGCAAAGGTGTCCAGCAGGTAGCTGTAGCCCACACCGCCCCGGTCTGCAAAGTTGCTGCGGCGGGTGATGTCCATGCTCATGACGATCTGCGTGTCGTACCCTTCCGCACAAAGGCGGCTGAGCCAGTCTGCACGGGAGACATCGGGCTGATAGTTGCACTTGCCGATGGTGTCGAACGCAATGTTGACCCCCTGATCCAGCAGGCGCTTCATGTAATCCAGATCGGCCGACAGGTCGATGTGGCTCAGCACCACCCGGCTCAGGTCAACACCAAAGCTCTTGAAGATCTCCAGCTGCTCCAGGCCGCGCGTGCCCAGCGTTGTGTGGGTGCAGATGGGTGCCCCCGTTTCTGCATGGGCGCGGGATGCCGCACGGAACACCTTGGCCTCCGTCTCGGTGATGTCCTTCGAGGTGCCGATCTCGCCGATGACGGTCGCCCGGACACCGGTGCCTTCAATGCCCTCGGTCAGTTCCTTCACCATGATGTCACACAGCTGCTGTTCGGTCAGCGTATAGCACTCCGGCGGGAGAAAAGGCTCCTTGTAGTAGCCCGTCGCGTGGGTGATCTCCACCCCCGCCTGTGCAGCCATTTTCTGCACATAGGCCACGTTCCGGCCCATCCCGCGGTTGGTCTGGTCGATGATGCCGACCACACCGTGTTCCGCCAGCCGCCGGTACTCCGCCGCGGTCGCGTCAAAATCATCCAGCCTGCAGTCGATGTTCTTCTTCGGGCCGGACAGGTCGATCGTCGTATGCTCGTGCGCATACAGAATCTTTTCAGGCAGTTTCAAAAGGATTCGCCTCCTGTATTGTTTCTTAACCAGAGCCGCCTCCCGACGCAGGCCGGGAGGCGCTCATTTTATCCGGGGATCAGGCGGCAGGGGTGTACAGAGACAGCAGGAACAGCACGTTTGCGATCAGGCCGACCAGGATCGCGCCCAGAGGACCGACCGCCATGGAGACCAGAGGCTTCTTGCTGCACTTGTTGATGCACCAGAATGCCACGATGATGAACAGACCCGTCGTGGGCATGATTGCCTGAGCAGCCAGGATGCCGCCGATCAGCAGGGCGATGTCGATGACGTAGCTCATAGCGGTACGGATGTTGTCGCCGCAGCGCTTGATGCCGGGGAACTTGTCCAGACCCTTTGCGATGACGTTCAGCAGCAGGATCTCCACGCAGATGCAGGCTGCACCGGCGATCAGGGCGATAAAGGGGTTGGGGATCAGCAGACCGATCACAAAGACGAAGGTCATGCCGGCCGGAGCGTAGACGCCGGTGGTGATGGCGGTGGTGGCAACCAGCGGGATAAAGCCGATGGCACGGGCCAGAGCGGTCAGACCTGCGTTGACGCGGTCACCCTCGGCCAGCAGGCCCAGGCTGATGGGGTCACCGGCCATGATGCTCATGCTGGTGCCTGCTGCGATCAGGCCGCCCATGAGGGCCAGAATCGGCATATACTTGCGGATGCGTGCGACCTTGTCGGCAAAGATCTGGGTCAGCATTTCGTTGGAGTTCTGGTCGTTGCCTTCCTTATCCATGGCAGCGAACACCAGCATGATGATCATACCGGCCAGCAGGGCCATACCGTCCTTGTTCAGGCTGATCGTGTGCTCGGCGTCCAGTGCGATTTTGCCGTAGGTCTCAACGATCTGACGGACCAGCAGGGTCACAATGGCGGTGATGATGCCCTTGGCAGCGCCGAACTGCAGGGCAACCGTCACAGCCGGGAAGATGGCGAAGGCCAGCGTGATACCGGCAGAGACCTGGCCCAGGCTGCCCAGGAAGTTGACCGGCAGCAGGTTGAACAGGTCGATGATCACCTGCAGGCCGAACAGCAGGGCCACGCCGTACACAGCGCCGATGACGCCGGAAGCGATCATGCCCTTTTTGGTGTCCGGGCACCAGGTACCGACGATGTCGGTGGTGAGCAGGATGCAGTGGATCAGGATGATGCTTGCGGCAATGGACGTGGGCAGGCCGTAGCCGATGACCAGACCAAAGCCGATGGCAAAGCTGGTGGCTGCCAGAGCCTTGCGGTCCATGCGCTTTTCCAGATACTCCGGCAGGACCGGGCGCAGGCCGTCGTTGAACACGGCGATGCTCTGGTTTGCCAGGATCGATGCCAACGCACCAACTGCCGCGATGATAACGTAGCGCAGAATGGTTTCCATATGTAATCCTCCTTATTTGACGATCCGGATCAGAAGCCCAGACCCTTGAGAATGATCGGCACGACCTTTTCGATGTGCTGATCCGTAAAGCCGTATGCCTTCTTGCCGGCCTTGACCTGTGCCAGGATCTCGTCCTCGCTCAGCATTTTGCCCGGCATGGACACCGTTGCGCACTGGTTCATGCCCAGCAGGGCAATGGCCATTGCCAGCGCACCGCCGCCGCCCGTCTTGCAGGCGCCGAAGTAGTAATCTGCCTGCCCGGTCTTGACCGCCATTGCCGCCGCAATGTCATCCTTGATCTCCACCGAGGCACGGTCGCCTACAACACCCTTGATGGTGTCATAAACCTTCTGCTTGTCGATCTGGCCGCCTACTACGATTTTCATAAGCTAGCCCTCCTTTCTGATGTGGGTTTTATGCAAATGCTGTCACAATTGTGCCAGCACGACCCCGATGTGCATGGTCAGGAACTTCTGCTCGTCCTCCGGCAGGTCCGGCAGGATCTCCCGCACCAGCGCCTGCGTTGCTTCCAGTGCCTTGGGGAAGGTGGGCTCCTGGCTGGTCTCTTCGTAGACCTCCTCGTCCAGCGGCTCCACCGGCTCTCCGCGGTGGATGCGCCCCAGCGCAGCGCACAGGTGCGTGACCATGGCGGAGGCGTTTTCTTCGGTCAATGTCAGACCGTATTTCTCCTGAAAAAAGCGGATCACGTCCTGTACCTTCCGGTAATCCTCCTCGGACAGCATCCCTGCCTGGTGCAGGATCGTTAATCTCGGTTCAAAATCCATCTCTGACATCTCCCAATGATTTTTTGTTTTACTTACAGCCAGGCGCCGATCTTGTCGGCCAGCGTCTCAGCCGGTGCTTCGGTTCCAAAAATGTTCCAGACCAGCTCACAGATCTCGCCGCAGCAGCTGTAGGGACTGTAGTAGGACATGGAGTTAGGCTTGAAGCCAACGTTCTGCTTGTTGGTCAGGAACACCACTGCGGTCTTGTTGGTCTTGTTCATGACCACATGGGTGCCGGTAAAGCCTGCGTGGCCAAAGGCGTCATAGTGGCGGTCGCCGCGGCCCATGAACGAGGAGCCCCGCTCAAAGCCCAGCCCGCGGGACGGCTTGCCGTTCTGCTCGCTGGTGAACTCGTCGATGACTTCCTTCTTGTAAAGGCGGACGCCCTTGTAGATGCCGCCGTTCAGCATGGCCTGGCACAGCACGGCCAGATCTTCCGCGTCGGAGTACAGGCCCGCGTGACCGGCCACGCCGCCGTTTGCCATCCATGCATTGCCGTCGTTGCACTCGCCCTGCAGGGTGTAGTTGCGCCAGCCGGTGAAGGTGCGGAACGCGTCCAGATCGGCGGTACAGTCGTAGCCAAAGCCCGGGTAGTCGATCTCGTCCACCATGGCATACTCATACGGGTTGCCGAAGGAGGTGGCCGCCACATCCTCGGTGGTAAAGCCGTTGGCCAGCGGCAGATAGGTGGTGCGCTTCAGCCCCAGAGGCTTGTAGATCTCGTTCTTGACGTATTCGTCCATCGAGCGCCCGGTGATCCGCTCCACCAGGAAGCCCAGCATCTGGAAGCCCAGGTCGCTGTACTTTTCCTCGCCGGGGGCGAACATCAGCTCACAGTTGCAGATGTAATCCAGCACCTTGGCCTTGTCCTTCTCGATGTGGAGGAACATCGCCTTCCACTGCGGCAGACCGGAGGTGTGGGTCAGCAGCTGATGCACGGTGACGTTTTCCTTCCCGTTCTTGGCAAACTCCGGAATGTAGCTTGCTACCGTGGCATTCAGGTCGATCTTGCCCTCGCTGTACAGCTTCATGATGGACTGTGTCGTGGCCATGATCTTGGTGCAGGATGCCATGTCGAACATGGTATCCATCTGCATGGGGCGGGGATCGTCCAGCCGCACGCCCATGTCGTTGAGCATTGCGTAGCCGTATGCCTTTTCATACACGATCTTGCCGCCGCGTGCCACCACGATCGTTGCGCCGGGGAAATACCCCTGCCCCATGTAGTTTTCCACAATGTCGTCGATGGCCGTCAGGCGGTCATCGGTCCGGACGGGCATTGCAGACCGGGGGAAGCAGTTCTCCGCCTGCTCCGGGCTGGCACACCCCATAAAGGCAGAGGCAGCTGCCAGTGTGCCAACGGTTTTGCCGGATGCGATCAGGAAGTTGCGCCGAGTGATCTTTTTCATGCGAGATCTCCTTTTCTTTCTGCAAAAAAATCAGACATCCTGTATCGGTTTTCGGAAGAAAATGTTTTATACAATATTTTGTATTTTCATCCCGAAAGAAACATCCGCATGTCCTCCATGCAGATGTGACTTCTGTTTGACAGCACCTTTGCTTAGTAGCGCGGAATGATCTGCTTGCGCATCACCTGCTGCTGGATGTGGTCCACACGCTCCACCGACAAGATCTTGCGCACCAGCTGCGCGGTGATGTTATCACTTTTCCGGCAGGCAAGCACGGCCACCGTATCTTTTTCCTGCTCATCCAGCCGGGGCATCGGATAATAGCTCAGCCCATCCGGCAGCATATCGGCGCTCCAGACGCCGGCATCAATGACGCCGCTGTGCAGAAACGGCACCAGTTGACTATAGATGATGGGCACATATTGCACCGGCTTATCGGCAAAACAGAACCGGGTCAGCATCTCCTGGTCCACCGAGGAGGCATCCACGCCCACCTTGCAGTTCTGCCAGTCGCCCTTGAAGTCCGGGCGGACAAAGACCCGATGCTGTTCCACATAGCTCTGCGGGCCAAAGGCCGCGATCAGCTGGATATCCTTGCCCTCCTGCGCATAGTGTTCAAATGCAAGCTGGCTCATGACGCACAGATGAAAGCGCCCTTCTTCCACACAGTTCAGCCGGTAGCCGGAACCGCGCATGAATGCGATCGCACCCGTGACCCCTTTCTGGTTCAGTTCCTCATACAGTCCGCTGGCCAGGCCTTCATAGCGCAGGCCATACGGCATAGGCATCACGCAGGTCAGACCCGTATTGCTGCAATACTGCGCCATTGCCACATAGTCGATCTCTGTTGCAATGGTGCCGTTCTGCCCATGGGATTCCAGACAGATCACATGATTCTGTTTCAGGTTGTTCAGCGCGATCTGGATATTTCCCCGTGCCATCTCGCATTGTTCGCTCAGTTCCGTCACCGTGGGGATCCGGTCTCCCGGTTCCAGCCCTGCCAGGATCTGCGCGACCTGCAGCGTTGCCAGACCAGACTTCTGGAGCAGACTTGTGTTCATCATGGTTGCTCTTCCCTTCTCGACCTATCTTTCAATCCGCATCAGGTGGACCGTGGGAAATTCCACAGGAAAGAAGCGTATTTTGGGCGTTCCGCCCCTCCTCACAAGAGACAGATCGCTTGCAGATTTATGATAATACAAAATTTCATATATTACAATATGAAGTCTTGCACAAACTTTTTCCGTCGAATTTGTACAACCTGATTTTTTCATCCGCGGCGGCTTTCTGGTCCGTCGGCAGCCTCCCCGGCAGGAACACCATGCGCCGCTTGCCCTTGAGGTCACCCCCGCGTATGCGGGGAAAAGTCATAGTTCGGAGCCGAAATGCCGTTCAAATTGGGATCACCCCCGCGTATGCGGGGAAAAGGCGTAAAGCAAAGTAATAGCCGGATCCGAATGGGGATCACCCCCGCGTATGCGGGGAAAAGTTGCATATACAGATCTACAACGTCCATCTCCTGGGATCACCCCCGCGTATGCGGGGAAAAGTCTTTTAAAACTTCTACATCATGTTGGTCTAAGGGATCACCCCCGCGTATGCGGGGAAAAGGCATACAGCCTTGTAATCAATGGGTCCGAGTGGGGATCACCCCCGCGTATGCGGGGAAAAGGTACGAAGAGATGCTCCAGCAGGCGGGGCGGTAGGATCACCCCCGCGTATGCGGGGAAAAGCAAAAGAATTGCCCCCTCGTCAGTGTTATTTGGGGATCACCCCCGCGTATGCGGGGAAAAGCTGCGAGAGTCTCGTGGACTGAACCGCACCCGGGGATCACCCCCGCGTATGCGGGGAAAAGCACTTCGGACAGGGCAGCGGCTTCCAGCTTGTGGGATCACCCCCGCGTATGCGGGGAAAAGGATTGGCTTATTTCCTAGTTCTTTTCGGAGCAGGGATCACCCCCGCGTATGCGGGGAAAAGACTAAAAAGATCCCATCGCATCGGCCATTTCAGTTGCATCCTGTGCCTGTTTCATTCAGTTTTGCATAGAGCCTCTGCGTCAGGCGGCAGTCGGGCAGGGCCCTGTGCTCCACCCTGTCTGCCAGCCCAAAATGCCGTACCAGTGTGAGCAGCTTAAAGTTGGCAACGCCTATCACCTTCCGCCGCGCAAGCGGCAAAAGGTCGATCTTCCGGTTGGTCAGTATCGGCTTCTGGTTTCGCGTACAGGCCGCGCGCAGGAATTCCAGATCAAATTGCAGGTTGTACCCCACCAGAGCATCTTTGCCTACAAATTCCAGAAATGCTTCCAGCGCAGCGGCCGCGTCCATCCCGCCTTCCAGTTCCGACTGTGTGATTCCCGTCAATTGCGTGATCTCCGCAGGCAGCGGAGTTTGCAGGTGCACCAGGGCCGAAAATTCTTCCGTCGGCTGCCCGTCCCGCACCCGGACGGCCCCATACTCCACGATCGAGTCCGTCGCCGCGTGCAGGCCGGTCGTTTCCAGGTCGATTACCGTGTAATCGTTTTTTCCGGGCTTTCGGGCAGTCCGCTGTGCCATTTTTTGTGCCATCTGGTACTTTGCCGCCTTGCTGAACCCCGGTTTCAGGTCCATCGCCTCGGTCTGCGTCTGGGGCAGCGGGCGGCGCATCAGCTTGATGCCGTCAAAATCCACAGCTTCCCAGCTGGTGTTGTGGGTGCGGAACTCCATCCGCTGCTCCCCTGCCGCCGTGTAGACCAGTGTCGCCTGCCCGTTTTTCAGGTTCTGGCAGACACGGTCCCACACTGCATCCCGGACGCGGCTGCTCACATTGCCCACATAAACGCCGGTGTTGATCTCACACAGCCACTTGGACAGGTCGCCGCGCAGGCGGGGCGGGCAGTTGGTCATGGTCAGAACTACGATGGCTCCTCACCCGCTTCCCGGTCAAAGTAATTGATGCCGTTTGACACCGCACCGACCTTGTTATCCCAGAGGTAAACCACATCCGGCTCTTCCGTCTGTTCCTCTTCGGTCAGCAGCAGCCAGCGGATGTCGTGGACCATCCGTTCCAGAATATGATGCTCCACCATAGCATCCCGGACACGGCGGCGCACGACGGCAGGCAGGTCCTCCGGGGCCTGCGCCGCCACCTCAAATGCGATCGGGATGGTTACCTCCGCCTTGTATAGGTCGGCAATGTCGTACACGAAAGAGCACTCATGCCCGACGTGCACGAATCCCAGCCCCGGCGCACACCCCAGCGCCACAATGACCGCATGGGCCAGCCCGTACAGGCAGGCATGCGCAGCAGACAACGCCTGATTGACTGGATCCCCGGATGCAAAATCCTCCGGGCGGTACAGCCGCCCGCTCCACGGCACGCCAGTTTCTTTGGACGCCTTGCGGTAGACGTTCCGCACACGGCTGCCCTCCCGGCCGCGCAGCTGCTGCATCGTCAGATGGGAGACGTCCTCCTCCGGAAAACGCAGCTGATACATTTTGCGCACCACATCCAGATGCTTCCGGTGGTTGCTGACCAGTTCCGCCTGACGGATGAGCATCCGGGAATGGGTGGTCAGCGGGCGGCCGTGGGCATAATAGCGCACGCCGTGCTCCCCGACCCAGACCGCACCCACGCCGGTGTCTCCCATCAGCTCCATGGCACGGTGGGTCACACGGGTGCCGGGGCCGAGCAGCAGCACCGAAATGCCCGCCGCCGGGATCTGAACGATACCCTTTTCATCCGTCACCGTGATGGCACCGTCCTGACGGCCCAGCGTGCAGTGTTCCAGGTACAGAAAGGTCATCCGGTCCCGGACCTGCGGCAGCGCCTGCAGATCAGGGCGGATCATGCCCGGCACATCATCCATGGCTGCTTCCTCCGTGCAGGATGGTCATCAGGCCAAGGCCGTAGGCTTTGCCGCGGCCAATGCCCTGACACAGCATCTCCCGGAACGCTTCCTGGTCGGTCACCTGCAGGATGCCCTCATAGGTCACCGCCAGCAACGTGACCGGCCGCTTTCCGTTCTTCCGGAAGTGACAGGTCTGTTTCCGGGTCACCTGAAAAGCGCCCTCCGTCAGGGCAAAGCCGTGCTTCCCGGCCTGCTCCAGCAGCCACTGTTCCTGCTCCGCTTCCAGATAGCAGGGCTTCAGGGCACCCCGCGCCAGCGGGTCCGCCGGGTCTTTCCGGGTACGGGTCGGGTTTGCCGTCAGACGGAACTGCCAGCAGCTGCCCGGGGTCACCCGTTCCAGCAGCGGCTCGTAGCGGCGCGTTTCCGGCGCGGCTCCCGTCCCGAACTGTGTACACAGTCCGGTCAGGTCGGGGAGCTCCTCGCTGAGCAGCAGCAGATACAGTTTTCCGTTCAGTCTGTCCAGCCGCCACAGCCTGCGGCGTCGTTCGCCGGAGAACGAGTTTTCCACCGCGCCGTGGAACTTCTGTGGAGAAGTCAGCGCGATCATGGTACTGCGGCGGGTGGGGTCAAGTTCTGCGCGGGACAAATACATTGCATCTCACCTCAATTCTGCAATTCCGCCATGGGGTCGTGCTCCGTCGGTTCCGGCATTTCCGGCCGGTCCAGCCGCCATTCCCGCACCGGTCGGAACCCGTACTGCCGGTGCACCGGGCTGAAGGACACCGGCAGATCCTGCCGGGGCACTGCCGCAGGGTCTGCCGGGTCGGCGTCGGCCACGATGCGCAGCTTCCCTGTTTCCGGTTTTCGTCCCTGCATGGGTTCCGTCCGGAGGACGTCCAGCAGGCTCCCCTGCCGGATGCCCAGACAGAGCGGCAGGGTGGGCGGACAGGAGCGCCGCCCCAGATACAGCGGGTAGACCGGGTGCCGCAGAGCCGCTTCCAGCTCCCGCAGCAGAGCTTCGTCCTCGCTTTCCAGCCCTGCCAGAAAAACGGCGTCCTGCAGATAGTGGCGGTAGGTCACATAGGAGGTGTCCCGGCTTTTGGCGGTGTGAAAATCCACCAGCAGGCTGCCCTCCTGATCCGCCCGCACGGCAAAGCGCAGGCCGTTCAGCCGGGCAAGGCCCTCCGTGTCGTCCCGGCGCAGCCCCAGCGCCGCCGCCAACAGGCCGACCACGCCGCTTTTGGTGGGTTCCCGGTCGGTCTTGCGGGTCTCAAACTTGGAGTCCGAACCCCAGGACTGCAGGGGTGCAGCCAGCCGAAGCAATAAGGTCGCCATGGTCACACCTCATTCCCGGACAGCTTCTCCTCTACGGCCTTTTCCAGTACCGCCAGCATGGTGTTCAGCGGCATGGGCTGTGCCAGTTCTTCCAGCCCGGTACCCACCGTAAAGCTCTGCTCCGGCACCTCTGCAAAGGTATTGTAGAGTTCCTTTGCATACTGTTTCAGCGCCATCTTGGACGGTTCTGCATAGCCTTCTTCGCTCTTGCGCACCGGCTTTTCAAAGGCACCGCAGAGGTTCACCGGCTGGTCCTGCCGCAGAGTGACGTAAACGGCATCCGGCAGAGTGCGGTTGGCAAAGCTGTTCTGCTTGCCGGTGGGCATGGAGCGGATGAACGCCTCACCGAACGCCCGGACCGTCTGTGCCGCCTGCTCTGCGCCCAGCGTGCGCACCAGCTCCAGAACATTGACCGTCGCATAGCGGTACAGGGTGGCGGAATTGTATTCCACCGTGCCCAGATGCCCGGCACCGGCGTTGTCCTCCGGGGCACAGTCGTCCACGGCGGTGAAATAGTCGAACTCGTTCTGCACGGTGTGGGTGGAGATGCTGTGGGCCACCTGAGCGGCGGCATCGTAATTCAGGGAAGGCGCATCTGCCACCATTCTTCCGAACAACGCCATATCTACCGAAGGAGCCGTCCCCAGTGCATCTTTATACTGCTTCGGGTCATTGCAATCTGCAATCGCCAATTCAGCCAATGCTTTGGCCTGGGCCTCGCTCAAAAAGAACAATGTCTTAAGTTTGTCCTCTCCGCTCTTCTCGTCCACCTTAAACCCTGTGTTTTTGACTACTTTCTTTGCCAGTTTAGCTGCGTCCGCATCCGGTGCAAGCAGTTTGATCTGCTTTTCCACCACATCTGCAATCTTTTTGGTTCGGCTGCCGATATCTTCGGCATTCAGCATGTACTCATCTTTGAACATCTCTCGGATCGCGTGCTTCCACGCCTGAGAGGATACCCGGGCGCGGGTGGCACCGCCATAGACAGCCGTCTTGGGGCTGCCGGTATCGTCGCGGTTCACACAGCTGGGCGGCACCGTTTGCAGCACATGAAAATCAACATACAGACGCTTGGTATCCATTTCAATTCTCCTTTTCTTCGGTTTCAGGTGTGTCGGCATTCATCTGGTAGAGGTCCCGGCCCCACTGCAGGCGGACATTGGCTGCCTGATCCGGGAGCTGGAACCGGTACAGCTCCACAGCCAGCCGGGGGTAATCCAGTTTCAGCTTCGGTTCATTTCCCCGGAACAGCTGCACCATCCCCCGGAGGTAGTGGGACACCTCGGGCATGGAATCCGCTGTGGCCAGTGCGTTGAACCGGCGCAGGACGCTGCTCTCGGTCCAGTCCTGCGCGGCAGCTGCGGAATTCTGGGCCAGCAGGCGCACCGCCCTGCCCAGCGTGCAGCCCTTTTCATTCATGGAAACGTTCTCTTCTCCCTGCTGGTGCAGGGCGTAGAGAGTCAGGGCAAGGTAGACCGCCCACTCGGCTTCCGATGGTTCCCGGCACTCCCCTGCCGCCGTTTCCCTGCCCCAGAGCTCTTTGGGCAGTTCCTGCAGGAAGCTGCCCCACAGCGCCGGCAGGTCGCCGGGCTGATGCCCAACGCCCCGGCGCAGCTCTGCCAGCCGGGCACGCCGCTGGGGTTTGGGCAGGCTCCACAGCCTGCTCAGCTGTCCGGCCACATAATCATGGATCGCATCCGTTATCATGCTGTTCCTCCTTCTTTCTTCGGGTAGAGCTTCCGCAGATTGTACAGGAAGCTATTGTAGGCCTTGGGGGCCGTATACAGAACGGCTTTCTTTTCGTCCTTTTTACCGCCTGTTTTCACCTCGACCCTATGGCCCACAAAGGCGGCATTTCCGGCCCGCTCCACCATCTGGCGGCCCAGCTCTGCGGCCAGTTTGCGGGCTTTCTCCTGCCATTCATCGGCTTTTTCGTCCAGATTGTCCGTTTCGGGGTCAATGCTTTGCAGCCAAAGTCGGAACGGCTGATCGATGGTAAAATAAAACTGAGTGCGGGCGGATTCCGCGGTCGTATCGTTCTTATCTCCCGCCGCAAGGGAGAGCTCCCACGCAAGGCGGCCGACGCATTGCGCGGCCTGCTCGCAGCGCCCGATCTCATCCCGGATGGGCACTGTCCAGCGCCGTCCCAGTTCTCCCAGCAGCGCGGCCTGAAAGGTCAGGCTGTCGCTGAAAGAATCGTTCACGAAGAAATCCTTATCGCCATACTTCATGCCGCTGATGGCAAAGCGGATCAGCCGCTTGCGTTCCAGCGGGCAGTCCGGGTCATTTTGAAGCATTTCCACCCAGCGTACAACGCCGGGCCTGCGGACGCTTTCCCCTTCCTCACAGAACACTGCCGGAAACTCCCGCCAGAACTGCTTTGCCGGGTCGTGACGGCTGGGCACAAAGGTGACCTGCCCGGTCTTTTTGCTCTTTTTGGCATCCGGGTCACGCCAGACGGTCATTTGTTCTGCAAATGCGTTCTCCCGGGGGAAGAAATCGCCGCCCAGCAGAGAAAATCCGGTCACGATTTCCCCCTCTCGGTCGAGCAGGAGCCGCCGGGATTGCAGGGTCAGCAGCTGCGCAGGATTGTCCGGCAGGGCGATCTCTGTGCGCTCTGCACTGCGGGGCTCGTCCAGCTCCCAGCAGGGCTGATTTTCCCCCCACAGCTTCACGCCATCCTGCAGCAGGGTTAGGTTCAGCATCAGGGTCTCAAAGAGATTGTTGCCCTGTGCCTGAATGTACCCCAGCTTGCCAAGCCAGCCAGCACCCACCGAGGGCAGTCCCTTGCCCTTTGGCTTCGCCGAGGTGTCATCATAACCATTCACACTCAGCAGCCACCGCGCTGCCTGTGCATAAGTCAGGCCCTCTTTTCCTTCGCCCGCATAGGACGAGAATAACCGCAGCTTGTTGCTGCTCTCAGAAAGCTCCCCGTTCAGCTTGGAAGCGGTGTATTCTGTGCCGATCTTCGCTTCCGGCACCTGCCAGAAGGGGCGTTCCGGGTGGAAAAGCCAGAAGCGGTCCCGCCACTGCTCCAGATAGGCCCGGATGGGCGCTTCCGGAAAATGCCCCAGCCGGTACAGCTCCTCCCAGCGGATCAGGGCATCGTCCGTTTCCTCAAAGGGGGCCGGCGTACCGTTTTCATCCACCCGGGAAAACACCGTGTGCAGAACCGCCAGCAGCAGCCGCAGCATGGCGGCATCCTGCGTGGGCAGTTCTCCGGCCAGGTCGCGGTATTCGTGGGCGTGCAGCAAGGCATCCGGCAGAGAAACTTCCTGCACGGTGTAATCCTGCCCGCGCACCCGCACCCAGCGTTCCTCCAGCAAATTATACTCAATTTGCTTCATTCTCTTCCTCCTTCCGGTAGGTCAGACCGTTTTCACGGTCGTATTGCAGCACCTGCCCGGCAAGCTGTGCGGTCAGGTGGTCATCCAGCAGTAAGATCAGTTCTCCCCGCAGCAGCGGCGACTGCTGCCACAGCCCGAACACTTCCCGGTTCCGGGCTTCCAGTGCATCGATGGTCTGTTCCACCGACCACCGCTTGCTGAAATATCCGGGCAGGCGCAGCTTCTGCCGTGCAATTTGAAGCGCCATCTCCGGCTGAGGCGGCTCGTCCGTGGGCACGCAGGCACCGGGATGCCCCGTTTCATCGGGCAGGAAGCGGACATTTCCCGCCGCATCCCGCATCAGCACCAGCACGTCAATGGAAGGGTCACCGTCACGCACCGCCGCGCGGGCACCGTTGTCACTGACA
>ERZ835880.1312-NODE-1312-length-20793-cov-6.903752_pt1 | contig 20793 bp, 17 predicted proteins | sample MGYA00519944_ERZ835880 | MGnify/ENA primary metagenome ERZ835880 (study PRJEB31850, sample SAMEA3708787) | human gut metagenome | biome: human gut; feature: human-associated habitat; material: faeces | place: China | collected 2014 ... | reverse complement strand
AAGCCTTCTGCGGGTTGCGGCCGGAAGCCTTCTGCGGGTTCTTGCTGATGTCAGCACCAGCCTGCTTGATCTTGTGGACCTTGACGGTGGTCTTCACGGTGACGAGGCTGCCCTTGGGACCGGGAACCGCGCCGCGGACGACGAGCATGTTGAGCTCGGGGTCGACCTTGACGACCTCAAGGTTCTGGATGGTGACAGTCTCCACACCGTACTGGCCGGGGCCGATCTTGCCCTTGAAGATACGGCTGGGGTCGGTGGTAGAGCCCATGGAACCGGCGTGACGATGGACAGGGCCGCCGCCGTGGGTCATACGACCGCGGCTGGCGTTCCAGCGCTTGATAACGCCGGTGTAGCCGTGACCCTTGCTCGTACCGGTGACGTCAACGAAGTCGCCGGACTTGAAGGTGTCCGCCTTGATGATGGCGCCGAGCTCAAGCTCGGAGGCATTGTCAAGGTCAAACTCACGCAGGTACTTCTTGGGGGAAACGCCAGCCTTGTTCAGGTGGCCGAGTTCAGGCTTGGAGAGCTTCGCTTCGCGAATGTCCTCGTAGCCAAGCTGGACAGCCTCATAACCGTCTTTTTCGCTGGTCTTCTTCTGAGTGACCACGCAGGGACCGGCCTCGATAACGGTGACCGGGATCACATGGCCCTTTTCGTCGAAGATCTGAGACATGCCAACTTTTCTGCCGATGATTGCTTTCATGTATGATCCTCCTGTAAAGGTTATTGGTCGGCTTAGTTAGCGGCAACTCCCGCCATTGCTCTGCCGACTTGACCCCGCCCATCTCACGCAAGTCGATGGGCTTTTGGGTAGAGCAACAAAGGTAATTTCAAAAAACGGCGAGCCGTTTTTTGAGTTGGGTTTACAGTTTGTTTTGCGCACTCGCTGTGCTCGCACACAAGCAAACTGAGAGGTGTTTTTGTCCACGCGCATGTCGCGGCCAAAAACGATTTCATTGGTTTCGCGTCTGCGGACGCGAAATGTAATGAAGCGAGGGATCAGAGCTTGATCTCGATCTCGACGCCGGCAGGAAGCTCGAGACCCATCAGAGCCTCGACCGTCTTGGGGCTGGAGTTGGTGATGTCGATCAGGCGCTTGTGGGTGCGGCGCTCAAACTGCTCACGGCTGTCCTTGTACTTATGCACAGCTCGCAGGATGGTGACGACTTCCTTCTTGGTGGGCAGAGGGATGGGGCCGGAGACGGTAGCGCCGGTGCGCTTGGCGGTCTCGACGATCTTCTCTGCGCTCTGGTCGATGACCTGGTGGTCATAGGCCTTGAGACGAATGCGGATCATTTCTTTTGCCATTTTCGGTTTCTCCTTCATTTTGTACGGTTTTCTTGCTTTGTCGAAGCCGTACGGTGAGAGGTTTTCTTGTACGCTTATCCGTGCGTATCATTCCGGCTCATAGAAAAACCGGCACGAATAAACGGCCGGTCCACACATGGCGCAGCGATCTACGCAACGTACAGATATTCTCTCAGCCGCCCGATGTTCGGACATACTCCCCGAAAGTTACCTCAGAAACCTGAGCAATCTCCCGGTTCATCGCAATATCGCGCAAATAGGGCAGGATGCGCCCAATCGCGGACTTGCATATAGTACCAAATTCCGTTGCACATGTCAAGACAAATTTCACTTTTTTCTTGAGAAATTTTTTAGCAGTCTCTTTTCGCGGCAACTGTGGCGGATTTGGCGCAAAAACGCGGCATATTGCCCCCTCCCTGCCGATATATTTAGGGGCAAAGGAGTTGATGGACATGGCAATGGCCTGGCTTTGGACGGGAATGGTGGCAGTCTCGCTCATTTTCGGCGCGCTGACGGGAAACTTGAATGCGCTCAGCGCGGCCGCGCTCGAGGGCGCGCAGAGCGCGGTCGAGCTGTGTTTGGCGATGTGCGGCGTGATGTGCCTCTGGACGGGCGTGATGGAAGTGATGAACCAGTGTCATCTCACCGACCGCCTCGCTTCCCTCTTCCGCCCGCTGCTCAAGAGGCTCCTGCCGAACGCGAGCCGCGACAGTGAGACGCTGGCCGCGATCTCCGCTAACCTCTCTGCCGATCTTTTGGGCCTTGGCAACGCGGCCACGCCGCTCGGCATCCGCGCCGCCTGCCGTATGAGCCGCGGCTGCAAGGGTACCGCATCGGATGAGCTGTGCCTGCTCGTCGTTTTGAATACGGCGTCCATTCAACTGTTGCCCACCACGCTCGCAGGCGTGCGCGCTTCGCTCGGCACCGCCGACCCGTTCGACATTCTGCCCGCCGTGTGGCTGACGTCGCTTCTGTCCGTCCTCGCAGGGCTCCTTGCCGCAAAGCTCTTCGCCCACTTCTGGAGGAATTGAACCTATGGCGCTCTCTACGCTCATCGTGCCCGTACTGCTCACCTTCACGGCCTGCTTTGCCCTCGGCAAGCGTGTCGACGTCTACTCCGCCCTCACCAAAGGCGCGGAGGAGGGACTCACGGTGCTGCTGCACATTCTGCCGTCACTCATCGCACTGCTCTCCGCCGTCTACATGTTCCGTGCGTCCGGCGCGATGGAGGCGCTCGGCGCGCTTTTAGCCCCCGCACTCGACAAGATCGGCATTCCTGCCGAGACCGCGCCGCTTCTCTTCATCCGCCCCATCTCCGGCAGCGGCGCGCTGGCTGTCGGATCGGAGATCATGGACTCCTACGGCGTCGATTCCTACATCGGCCGCGTTGCGGCGGTCATGCTCGGCTCGAGTGAAACGACGTTCTACACCGTCGCCGTCTATTACGGTGCGGCGGGCATTACGAAAACGCGCTATACTATCCCCGCCGCGCTCTGCGCCGACGTGGTGATGTTCCTCGCATCCGCGTTTTTTGTGCGGCTGCTCATGGGCGCGTAAAAAGGAGCCGCCGCGGGCAGCTCCTTTTCCTTTATTCTTCTGTTCTCACGCGGATGCGCAGGGCGCATTTTCCTCTCTGCCCGCCGATAGTAATTGCATAGCGCAGGGCCAGCATCCCGCCGTCCTCGTCTAGCTTCCACTTGACCGACTCCGCCTTCACTGCGACCGGCAAGGTTCCGTAGGGCACGGCATAGAATGAGGTGTGCTCCTTCCCCTCCGCAAAGACCATCTCGCTCGTCACCTCGCCCGTGCGCGTCAGAATGATGCAGTCCGGCGCGAGGGCAAGGCGCGTCGCGGTGGTCACCTTGCCGTCCCCGTCCGTTTCCTCATAGCGCAGGAGATAGCCGTCGCGCGTTTCCTCCATCGTGCCGCGCACGCGGAGATCTGAGCTGTCGGCGCTCATGCCTTCGTATTGCTGCTCGCCGTGCACGGTGAGCCAAACGTTTCTTTTCATACAGTCCTCTTTCTCATTTGTTTCTGTCATCATACTACGGCGGAGAGCGGGACACAAGGCGCATTTGCATTTTTTGTGCGTTTCCCTGTTTTTGCTATGGTAAAATGCAAAAGCGCGTGCTATAATCTCCGATAAGCAGATTCTCTGTTCCGTCAAAGGAGGCGTCACTATGAAAATTGATCTGACGGAAAAGCAATTCCGCCGTCTTCTTGATCTGGTCTACGTCGGCAACTGGGTGATGAACTCCACCCGCGGCGACGATCGTATCCGCGAATACGACGATGTAGAGAGCACCGTATTCGCCAACTGTCTCTCCCACGGCATGGTGCCGCTGGTCGAGGCCTATCAGGGCGAACTGATCCCCTCGCGCGCATTTGCCGAGGGCGGCATCCACGAGGCCATCATGGCATACGAGGACACGATGTTTTTCGAAATTCTCGCTCAGGAGCTTGCCCTGCGCGATATGGACAGCGACGCGCCCACGCCCGAAAATGTCGACGAGCTGCGCGAGCGTATGGACACGTACTTAGGCGAATTCGAGCAGCACGGCACCGACAACATCACCGTTGAAATGTAAAAGTGTAACAGAAGGCAAAGAGGTCTCCGCTTTTTAAGCGGAGACCTTGTTATCTTCGCGGCCGCAGCCGCGAAATGATCTCAAATCATTTTTCCGACGACCGGCGCGTCGGAAAAATACTTTACGCAGAGCGCGTGTCGAGCCGCCCTACGGGCGGCGAGGCATGAAGCGGAGCGCAGCCCCTATTTTTTAAGGATGCCAACGGCATCCTTAAAAAATAATCATGTCTTGATCCCCATCGTCTCCCACTTGCCGCTGCGGTAGCGCAGGAAGAAGATGGCGCCGCGCACCGACCAGTCCACGATCGCGTGTGCGAACCACACACCGATGACGCCGTAGCCCATGTATTTGCCCAGCACGTACGCAAGCAGCACGCGCACGACCCACATCGTCAGCATACTGGCGAGCATCGTGAACTTCGCGTCGCCCGCCGCACGCAGGAAGCCCGGCACCATAAACGCCGGTATCCAGATGAAGATGGATGAGATGCCGTGGATCAGCGTGACCGTGACGGCGAGCTTCTCCGCCTCGGGAGAAACGTTGTAGACGCGCATGATGAGTGGCAGCAGCGCGATGATCGTCAGGTTGACGGCCGCCATGATGCCGTACGTCCACTTGGCGATCTTTTTGAGGTATGCGCGCGCCTGATCGAATTCACCCGCGCCGACGCACTGGCTCACGACTGCGGCAAGGCCCAGGTTGAGCGCCTGGCCCGCAAAGCAGTTGAAGTTTCCAAGGGTGTTGCCAATGGCGTTCGCCACCATCGATGCCGTACCGAACGTCGAAATCAGGCTGAAAAGCACGAGACGCCCCAGCTGGAACATGCCGTTTTCGACGCCGCTTGGCACGCCGATGTAGAAGATGTTCTTCATTAGGCGCATATCGACACGAAAGCCGCGGATATCAGAAAGGTGCAGCATCAGATCGCGGTTGAAGAGCAGCGAGAGGATGACGACTGCCGCGACCGTGCGGGACACGAGCGTCGGGATCGCGACGCCCGCGACGTCCATACCGAAGCCAAAGATCAAAACGGCGTTGCCGATCACATTGATACTGTTCATCAGGAGCGAGACCTTGAGCGACACGTCGCTGTGGCCCATCGTGCGGAACAGCGCCGCGCCGCCGTTGTAGAGCGCGATGCCCGGAATGGATGCCATCACATATAAATAATAAGTGTTCGTCGCCGCCATGACGTCGGGCTCGATATGGCCGAACATTACGGTCAAAATCTGCGTGCGGAAGAGGTACAGCAGCGCCACGAAGAAGATCGACACCGCGCCGAGCAGCGCGATGAGCTGCTGGCCCGCGTTGCAGGCGTCCTCCTTCTGTCTTTGTCCGATGTACTGGCCCGCAACGGCTGCGCCGCCGGTCGCCATCGCCGAGAAAATGTAGATCATCAGATTGCTGATCGAGTCGACGAGCGACACCGCGCTGATCGCCGCGTCGCCGACGGTCGCGACCATCAGCGAGTCAGCAAGTCCCACCGTGATGGCCAAAAACTGCTCGAGCAGCAGCGGCCACATCAGCGCGACGAGCTGGTGGTTCGTAAACATCATATCCTTGTCAGCGCGCACCGGCGCTGCCAGCTTGCCCATGCTTTCACTCTCCTTGTATCGTTTGAGCCTGTATCATAAGCCATTTGCCGTTGTTTGTCAACGCCGCGTCAAAGAAGATACGGTTTCAGTGCCGTGCCCCAGACTTCGACGAGCTTTTCCTTCGTCCATCTGGCGTTAGCCGGCGAGGTGGACGGCAGTTGGACGGCCTCGCGCCCGAGCTTCGCGCGGCAGTACTTTTTATAGCAGGCGTAGGATGTGCCGCCGTTGCAGAAGATGGCCTGAATGTCCGCCGCATCCAAAATGACGGACAGATCGTTCGGCACAACGTTCGTGATGCTCGCATCCGACGATCCCACGATCTCGCATGAGCCGATGGTGTCCCACATGGCGACGCCGCGGCGCAGGACCATCGCTTTCTTCTCTTTGACCGTCTTCGGCGTTTCCTCGCCCAGAACAGCGGCGAGCGTCGGCCAGAAGCGGTTCTGCGGGTGCGCGTAGAAAAACGCCGCCTCCCTTGACTTGACCGACGGGAACGAGCCCAGGATCAGCACGCGCGACTTTTCGTCATACAGCGGCGGAATATTATGGACCTGCGTCTTAAGCTCCATTTTCTCGTCCCCTTTCTGCCTTTTTCGCCATTTTAACACAGGAAAATCAAATCGCCAAGTCCCGTTTCCTCCTTCTGCGTGCGCTTCACGCTTCGCTGCGGAAATGGGTTGGCTTTTCGGCAAAGTCATGTTATAATAAAGTAGATATATATTAAATGTAGGTGCCTTGCCCCGCGTGGGCACGGTCATCTTTGAGAAAGGACATCTATGAAAGACGACGACAATCACATTCTTCTTTTAGAAAAGGGCAAGCGAGGCCTCGTGCAGATCATCTTCGGCCGCACGGGCATCATCATCGTTTCGCTGATCATGCAGATCTTGTTTCTCTTTGCCGCCTTTTACAAGCTTGAGGGTTTTCTGCCCTACTTCTGGGGCGGCAACACGCTGCTGTCAGCGGCGGTCGTGCTGTTTCTGTTCGGCAACGACGACAACCCGACCATCAAGCTCACGTGGTTTTTTATCCTCGCGGTGCTGCCGGTGTTCGGCTTGATTCTGTATGTTTACATCAAGACCGACCTCGGCCACCGGCTGATGATCCGCCGCTACAACGACATCCTGTCGCAGACGGAGCACTTCGCCCCCTCGGAAAACGCGTGTTCCAAGGAGGAATTACCGGAGGAGCTCCAAAGCCTTGCCTCCTACCTGAATTCCTGCGGCTTCCCCTGCTACCAAAACACACAGGCGCAATACTTCCCCCTCGGCGACGATGCGTTCGAGGTCATGTGCGACGAGATCCAAAAGGCCGAGCACTTCATCTTCCTCGAGTATTTCATCGTCAGGGAGGGCTACATGTGGGGCCGCATCCTTGAAATTCTCAAGGAAAAGGTCAACGCTGGCGTCGAGGTGCGCGTGCTGTACGACGGCACCTGCGCGGTCGCGCTGCTGCCCTATTCCTACCCCGAAAAGCTCGAAAAGCTCGGCATTGCCTGCAAGATGTTCGCGCCGCTGCGCCCGTTCGTCTCCACGCACTACAACTACCGCGACCACCGCAAGATCATGGTCATCGACGGCAAGATCGGCTTCACAGGCGGCATCAACCTCTCCGACGAGTACATCAACCGCACCTCGCGCCTCGGCCACTGGAAGGATACAGCCATTGCCCTGCGCGGCGACGCCGTGCGCAGCCTGACGCTGATGTTTTTGCAGATGTGGGACGTCAGCTCCGTGCACTTTACGCCCGAAGTCTACAGCAAGTATCTCGACGTGCCGCAGCCGGTGCATGAAAAGGAGCCGGGCTACGTCATCCCCTACGGCGACAGCCCGCTCGACCGCGACCTTGTCGGCGAGATGGTGTATATGGACATCATCAACCGCGCCAACCGCTATGTGCACATCATGACGCCGTACCTCATCATCGACAACGAGATGATCACGGCGCTGACCTACGCCGCGCGCCGCGGCGTGGAGGTCCAGCTCATCCTGCCGCACATGCCCGACAAGGAGATCGCCTTCTCGCTCGCGCATACGTATTACCGCAGGCTGCTTGAAAACGGTGTACAAATTTATGAGTACGAGCCGGGCTTCGTTCACGCGAAGGTCTTCGTCAGCGATGACTGCAAGGCGACCGTCGGCACGATCAATCTGGACTACCGCAGCCTGTACCACCACTTTGAATGCGGCACGTACCTCTATGCGTCCCCCGAAGTCCCAAAAATTGAGCAAGACTTCCACCAGACGCTCGCCAAGTGCGTCCGCGCGGACGCAGAGCTTCTCAAAAACGACCCGTTTATGCGAAAGCTCATCGGCCCCGGCATGCGCATCATCGCCCCGCTGCTGTAAGAAGTAAAAAAGTCGAAACCGAAAGGTTTCGACTTTTTTACTTCTCAATTACTTTTCGAGCTGCTCGAGCGCGCTGCACACAGCATATTCCTTCCGCACTGCCTCATAGAGCGGCTGTACGCTTTCAGGCATCGAATCCTGACCGCGCAGCGCTTCCGTCATCTGAGAGCTGGCGTGAGCAAGCGAGCCGAGTCCTAAGTTCAGCGCCACACCCTTGAGCGTGTGCACCGCGCGGAACGCCGTGGTCGTGTCGCCTGCGTTCATCGCATTCTTCAGGTTTTGCATGCTGTCGTCGCCCGGGAACATATTAAGGAAGCGCACGATGCGCTCGTCGTTCTGAAAACGCGCCTTGGCTTCGCCGTAGTCGCCGCCGACGCAGCAGAAGAATTCGTCAAGTTTCACGTTCTTTCGCCTCTCGATAAATTGCTACGCAATCCTTTTTCAATTTGGCCTGATACATCGCAAGGTCCGCCCTGCGGATCGTTCTTGAGATGCGTCCCGCCGCGAACGCGCCGCCGATGCTCGCGCTGATGTGCAGTTCAGGATACTCCTCGATGACGATCTCGTCAAGCGCGGCGCGGATGGACTGCAATTTCTTCTCCAGAATTTGCTGCGGCAGGTCGCGGAACAGCAGGAAGAATTCATCGCCCCCGTAGCGCACGAGCTCGTCGTCGCTGCGGATCTGCGATTTGATGGCCTGCGCCGCGCGATAGAGCGCCGCGTCGCCCGCCTGATGTCCGAAGCGGTCGTTGATGTGCCTGAAGTTGTCCATGTCGATCATGGCGAACGAGAACCGGCCCTCCAGATTCTTGAGCCGCTCGCCGTAATAGCGGCGGTTGTAGACCTTGGTGACCGAGTCCATATACACCTGCCGGTTGCGCACGAGCAGCTGGTTGAGCACATTTTCGCGCTCGAACATGTTGTCGCTCTTGATGCGCTTGACCAGCTCGAGCGAATACGGCCTGCCGTCCACCTCGATGAACGACGCGAGCACATAATAGATATCGCTCTCGCGCGTTTCGATCTTCGTCTGTGGCTTATGCGTGCGCAGCACCTCCTGCGAAATGCAGTTTTCACAGCGGCGCTTCTTTTTCCACACCGCGTAGCAGTGCTCGCTCTTTTTAAGCGTGTAGCCCTCGTCCCTTTTCGTCAGCTCCACGCAGATGCCCGGGTCGACCAGCCGCGCGATGTCAAAGATGCGGCGATAGGTCATTGTATTGATGACCTTGGTCTTGGCGCTTTTGTCGTAATATCTGTGCAGGCGCTTGAAGCACTCCTCAAGAGCGCCCGACTGCTCACCCGCGCGCACGGTCTCGATAAAGGTCTTCGGGAGACCGGGCATGTTGTTTTCAAAGCTCTGCGCCATCGAATAGCCCGCACCGATATCCTCGGCCACCTTTTCGAGCATCCAACGCGTGTGCTTGCTGCGGCTCTGCGAGGCGACCATCTCCACACAGCGCATCACGGGAAGGCCTGTGGCCAGGATGCAGGGTCGAACGCACCAGGTGTCCCGTGATGGCCGAGCGCATCGCGATGCTCGCGGTCTCGCCGTCGCGAATTTTGCCGACGGAAATGATATCGGGGTCCTGACGCAAAATCGCGCGCAGGCCGTTTGCAAACGTCATGCCGGTCCTTTCGTTGATCTGGCACTGGTTCACGCCGGGGATGTGGTACTCGACAGGGTCCTCGAGCGTGACGATATTGATTTCCTCGCGCGCGAGGTCCTGGAGCATCGCGCACATCGTGGTCGATTTGCCGCTGCCCGTCGGGCCGACAAGCAGGATGACGCCGCTCGTATTCTTGAGCAGCGCGTGATAGCGCGCCAAGTCCTCTCCCTCGAGGCCGATGGCCTCCTTGCTCATGCCCTGCGCGGACTTGTCGAGAAGTCGCAGCACGATCTTTTCGCCGTACACCGTCGGTATCGACGAAATACGAAGGTCGAGCGTGTAGCCCTTGATCTGCACGAGGGACTGGCCGTCCTGCGGAATCTTATGCTCGGCAATGTTCATGCCGCCCATGATCTTGAGGCGCGAGATGACGGTGCTCTGCAATTCGGAGGGGACCGTAAGCACGCGGCGCAAAAGACCGTCGATACGCATACGCACGACCATTTCGCCGTCCTGCGGCTCCAAGTGGATATCGCTCGCGCGCTCGGAAAACGCGCGTTCAATGAGGCTGCTGACAAAGCGGATCGTCGGCGCGCTGTCGCCGGAGTCCATCGCCTCCTGTGAAAACTGCACGGGGACGATGTCCGGCGTCGAAGAGCCCGCCTCGCGCTTCATCTCCTCGATGACGCCGGCCGTGCCCTCGCTGCCGTAGAGCAGGCTGATGTCGTGCTCGGTCGTGCGGCGGGTCGCGATCATCGGGATCACACGCTTGCGCGAGGCAACTTTGACCTCCGCCTGCGCAACGAAGTCGAGCGGGTCGCTCATAGCGAGGTACAGCGTATCCTTGACGAGCTTGACCGGCACGACGCAGAACTTCTTGACGATATTCTTCGGCACATAGCTTGCAAGCTCCACGGGGATGGACACCGCCGTCAGGTCGACGAACTCGACGCCGAGCTGCATCTCCAGCGCCTCGATGAGCTGCTGCTCCGTGATAAAGCCGGCGCGGATGAGCACATCGCCCAGGCGCTCCTTTGTCTCCTTCTGCATTCCAAGCGCTTTTTCCATCTGCTCGTTCGTGATGACGCTCGACGAGACCAGAAGATCGCCCAAACGCATGTACGCCATATTCATCCGCCTCCGTTTGCTATCTGCCGATGTATGTTAAGAAGTTGTATATCAGGAAAAATACGCTATTGCTATAAACTTTTTTCTAAAAATTGTCAATAATCTTCAGTATTTTTCCCCATTTCGCACATATTTTACAATCCATATTTCTTTTTCCTCAAATTTATCGTGCATTTTTTACCGTCCGCTGACGGCTCTCCCGTTTTTTTGCGGAAACGCTTCGCCCTTTCCGCTCTTTTTTCAATCATTTCTGGCAAAACAGCAGGAAACACCGGGAAAATTTCCCTTGAATGTTCCGTGGTTCTGTGCTAAGTTTACATTAAGTATCAAATGTTTCTGAAAAACACGCATAAACAGCTTTTGTTTGGCACTGGCTTTTCCGGTGCCTATTTTCTTGTCCGCCCGCCCCGCGGCGGCATTTCTACAAAAGAACGCGCCCTAAAATGCGTATGAGGTCTACACTATGGTCGAAGCCAGAATCCTGATCGCGGACGATTCGAAAATGAACCAGCAGATCCTTTCTGAAATCCTCGGCGACCGCTACGAATACCTCTATGCCGACGACGGCATGCAGGCGCTCGAGCTGCCGCACTCCGAGTTCGACATCGACCTGCTGCTGCTCGGCATCAACATGCCCCGCCTCGACGGCTTCGGCGTGCTCGAGGTGATGAAGCAGCGCAACTGGCTGCAGGAGATCCCCGTCATCATCACCTCGTCCGAGGATGACAAGTCGTTATCACCTCGTCCGAGGATGACAAGTCGTTCATCCAGAAGGCCTACGAGCTCGGCGTAACGGATTACATCCGCCGCCCGTTCAACCTGACGGTCACGCAGCGGCGCGTGAGCAACGCACTCACGCTCTACGCGCGCCAGAAGCACCTTGTCCACCTGGCCGAAGAGCAGGTTTACGAGCGCGAGAAGACGAACAGCGCCATCATCAACATTCTGAGCCACGTCGTCGAGTCGCGCAATTTCGAATCCGGCACGCACATTCTGCATGTGCGCACCATCACCGACATTCTGCTGCGCCAGCTCGTCTGCACATCTCGGAACGGCGCGCAAAATAGAAAGGAAGCATCATGGCTCACAACAAATTTCTCCCTCGCGTGCTCGCCGCAGCGGCGGCGATGATGCTGCTCGCAGGCTGCGGCAGCAAGGCAGACCCCGGATTTTCCCCGGCGAACCCTGTCAATATCACGATCTGGACGTACTACAACGGTGAACAGCTTGAAGCGTTCAACGCGCTCGTCGACGAGTTCAACTCGACCGTCGGCAAGGAACAGGGCATCACGGTTGAGAGCTCCAGCCACGGCAGCGTGACCGATCTTGAGAACAACGTGCTCGCCTCTGCAGAGGGCAAGGTCGGCGCCGAGGCGATGCCCAACATCTTCTCCGCCTACGCCGACACTGCCTACGCGCTCGATGAGATGGGTCAAATTGCCGATCTGAGCGATTATCTAAGCGAAGAGGACCGCGCCGCCTTTATTGAGGACTATCTGAGCGAAGGCGACTTCTCCGGCTCGGGCAGCATCAAGATCTTCCCCGTCGCCAAGTCGGCGGAGCTGCTGTTTCTCAATGAAACGGACTGGGAGCCGTTCGCCGCCGCCACAGGCGCAACCTATGACGACTTGGCCACGATCGAAGGCCTCGTCTCCGTCGCCGAACGCTACTACGAGTGGACCGACGCGCAGACGCCCGACATCCCGAACGATGGACGCGCGTTTTTCGGCCGCGACGCGATGGCGAACTACATGCTCATCGGCGCCAAGCAGCTCGGCTGCACGATCTTCGACGCACAGGACGGCAGCATGACGCTGAACTTTGACCATGATACCGTGCGCACCCTCTGGGATAACTACTATGTACCCTTCATCAAGGGCTACTTTTCCGCAAGCGGCCGCTTCCGCAGCGATGATGTGAAGACCGGCAATATCATCGCCTACGTCGGCTCGTCTTCGAGCGCAACGTTCTTCCCCACGCAGGTCATCGCCGACGACATGGACAGCCACGACATCACGCGCAAGGCGCTTGAAAGCCCGAAGTTTGCGAACGGCGAGGACTACGCCGTGCAGCAGGGCGCGGGCATGGTCGTGACGAAGGCGAGCGATGCCGAGATTCAGGCAAGCCTCGTGTTCCTCAAATGGTTCACCTCACCCGAGCACAACATCACGTTCTCTGTCAACTCAGGCTACCTCCCCGTCACGCACGAGGGCAACTCCATCGACGCGATCCGCGCAAGCGGTCTTGCCCTCAGCGATGAGATGGACGAAGTCCTCTCCGCCGCAGTCGACACGGTCAACGAAAACCATCTCTACACGCCCCACGCCTTCTCCGGCGGCACGAACGCCCGTGCCATTCTTGAATATTCCATGAGCGATAAGGCAAGCGCTGACCGCGCCGCGGTCAAAGAGGCAATGGCGCAGGGACAGAGCTTTGAAGAAGCCTCGGCGCAGTTCCTTTCCGACGAATGCTTTGAAGCCTGGTATCAGGATACGCTTGCATCGCTTGAGGCCTTTCAGGGCTAAGTGACTGTTCAATGACAAAAAAGGGGCCATTTTATGTTCTTTCGCAAACCATCGGATCATGTGCCGCATGTCACCATCTTCCATACGATTCTGCGCTCCATGCTCTGGATCCTGTTCATCGAGATCGCGCTGCTTGTCGGCATTCTCTATCTCTGCCGCATCAACACGAGCCTTGAGCAGAATGCTGTCGACATCTTGCAGATACAGACGGAAAACCGCCAAAACTATCTGCAAGGCCAGATGCTCGACGCGCAGGACCTCTCGTCGCTTGCGGGCAAGATCAACGCCGTGACGCAGGCCATGCTCGACGACGGCGAGATCAGCCTCGACACGCTCGACAGCGGCAGCGACGCCGCATCCCCCCTGCTGCTCTCGATCGGCGACAGCCTGATCTCCTCGATGCGCCATCGCCCCGTCACCGGCATTTTTGTCGTGCTCAACACGCACGATCTCGACACACGCGAAAAGGGTGAGCCGCTGCCCTGCCTTTACCTGCGCGACCTTGACCCGAATTCCTCCCCCTCGCAGCGCAATTCTGATCTTATGCTCGTGCGCGCACCCGCACAGGTCGTACAGTCACTCTACATTGCGACCGACACGAGCTGGATGCCCTCGATCAACTATGGGTCCAACGGCAGCAGTGGCTTTCTCTATCCCGTCTTTCAGGCAGCCTACCACGGAAACGGCGAACTGGACGCCGCGGACTACGGCCACTGGACGTCCTCGCCCTACACGCTCTCCGGCGACGATCACTCCGCCATTGCCTACACCATCCCGCTTATTTTAGATGACGGCACGGTCTACGGCGTGCTCGGCGTCGAAATTCTTGAAAGCTACCTGCAAGCCCTGCTGCCGGGCACCGAGCTGCAGAACGACAGCTCGGGCACCTATCTCCTCGGCGTCGCATCGAATTCCGCCATCGGAAAAGACGACCTTACCGTCAGCGTCATCTCCGCCTCCCCCGCTGCAAATGCGCCGCAGCAATCCTATGACCAGACGCTGCTACTCAAGCCGTCAAAGCGCGGCGGCTACCAGAGTGACTCTCCCCTCGGCCTTTGTCACGCCGCCGTGGCACCGCTGACGCTCTACAACCGCAACGCGCCGTTTTCCAATGAGCAGATGCTGCTTATCGGCTCGGTGCCGGTATCGGCGCTTTACGCCTTTTCAGGCTATGTGCTGCGGTTTTTGATCATCGCGGTCCTCGTCGTGCTCACTGCAGGACTTTTCAGCAGCCTTGTGCTGGCGCGCAAACTCTCGCGCCCGATCTCGCGCCTTTCCGACGAGGTCGCGCACGCGCGTGAAAGCCGCAGCTCCATCCCCATGCTCTCCGCCACCGGCATCATCGAGCTCGACCGGTTCTCCTCCGCGTTCACGCAGCTCGGACGCGAGGTACTCGATACTTCGACCAAGTTTCTGCGCATCATGGACATGGCAAGCGTGGAGCTCGGCGGCTATGAGCTGCACTCCGCTCCCGACAGCATCTATGTCACCGACAATTTCTTCGACCTTCTCGGCATGCCCGGCGTTAACGCAGACGACTTAACAGCGCAGAGTTTCCGCGAGCTTTTGCAGCGCTTTGAGCGCTCGTGCCCCCACTCCCCTGCGCCCGACGGCGCGATGCTCTACCACATCCGTCTGCCAAGCGGCAAAGAGCGCTACCTTCGCATCGAGACGACGCACGAGGACGGCACGCAGGTCGGCCTTGCCGAGGATGCGACCGCCGACACGCTTGAAAAGCTGCGCATTGAGCACGAGTGCGACTATGACACGCTCACAGACCTCTACAACCGCCGTGCCTTCCACCGCATCTGCGCCGAGTTCTTCTGCTCACCCGAAAAGCTCGGCCACGCGGCGCTTTTGATGTTCGACCTCGACAACCTCAAGCAAATAAACGACACATTCGGCCACGACTGGGGCGACGAGTACATCCGCCTCACAGGCGAATGCTTTGCCAAGAACGCTCCCGCGCGTACCGTCTGCGCGCGCATCAGCGGCGATGAGTTCAATGCACTCTTCTACGGCTACAACGATCAGGATACGCTGCGCGCCGACATCCGCGCGCTGAAAGCCGCCCTTGAGCATTCTGTCGTCCATCTTCCCAGCGGACGTGAGCTGCGCGTGAGCGTCTCCGGTGGTATCGCGTGGTATCCCGAGAGCAGCACAAATCTCATCACACTGCGCAAATACGCGGACTTTGCCATGTATCAGGTCAAGCACTCGCGCAAGGGCGAGCTGCTGGAATTCGACCCTGCGGTCTACCGCAGCAGTCTGCAGGAAAGACGCTGCCATGAGGAGTTCCGCCGTCTCATCAACGAGGAGCTTGTCACCTACCGCTTCCAGCCCATTATCGACGCAAAAGACGGCAGCGTCTTCGCCTATGAAGCGCTCATGCGCGTGGACCTGCCCATGCTGCGCTCCCCGACGGACGTGCTGCGCCTCGCGCGCGAGGAAAACTGCCTGCACGAGGTCGAGCGCATCACGTTCTTCCGCGCGTCAAGTGCATATCAGACGCTTGAAAACGCCGGTAAGGTCGTGCCCAGCGCGCTGCTGTTCGTCAATTCGATTGCAAGCCAGCATCTAACGCCCGATGAGCTTTCGGAATACTCCGCGCGCTACGCCTCGATCCTGCCGCGCATCGTCATTGAGATCACGGAGGAAGAGGGGCTCGACCCCAAGGCGCTGCGCATCAAGCAGACGATCCCCGGCAGCTCTGGCGCGTTCGCACTCGACGACTACGGCAGCGGCTACAGCAACGAGCGCAGCCTTCTCGAGCTCTCGCCCAACTACATCAAGATCGACCTGTCCATCATCCGCGACATCGACACCGACGCCAATAAGCGCCAGATCGTGTCGAACACCGTGTCCTACGCGCACCAGCGCGGCATGAAGGTCGTGGCCGAGGGCCTTGAGACCGCGGACGAGGTACGCACCGTGCTGTCGCTCGGCGTCGACCTTCTGCAGGGCTTCTTCCTCGCGATGCCGCAGGTCGAACCCGGCGGCGCGAGCGAAGAAAGTCTTGCCGTCATCGCCGAGATGCACAGCCAGAGCGATGAGAGTCAAATTTCGATATTTGGCGGCGACAAGCAGTAAATATCGCAAAAAGGCTCACGAAAGCCTTGGCTTAACAGTGATAAGGAAGTAATTCTAATTTTTACTGTTGGCTGACAGATTCGGGTGTGCAGGGCAACCGTAAGGCTGCAAAAGCTGTCTGTTTCCAACAGAAACAGACAGCTTTTGATTTGCGTTGAAAGCATCTCGCTGTTTTCTCTCGAGCGGGGCGGTCTTCCCACGGACCGCCCCGCGAAGCCGTTACGGCTCGATGATGTTGAAGGGGTTGGCTCCGGTGATCGGGAACTGGTTCATATTCTCCATCATCAGCGTCAGCAGCTCTGCGCTGCCCTCGACCTTGACGGCCTTCGCAACCGTTTCCTGATTGTTGGTCAGGATCGCAAACAGCGCATTCTTCGGGCAGGTAATAGACACGTCCGCATCATCAGACAATGTATCCGCATAGACCAGCAGCACACCATTCTTCACGCGGAGCATGTGCTGTTCGCCCACGTCAGGCAGGATCACGTTCATGGTGAAGTCGCGGTCAGCCAGCGCCTGCTTGTCCATGACAATGGCCATATAGTCAAACAGCATGGGCGCGGAGAGGGCCTTGACCATGTCGCCGGTAGATTTGGTGGAAGCGGTGAAATTGGCGTTTCCATAGCGCAGCTCCTGCGCGGCGGTCAGATATTCGTTGCGCCACGGACCGGACTCCGCCTGATACCCCAGCTGCTCCAGTGCATCGGCGCACAGAAGCCGTGCATCGGTGTTCGTCGGGTCGGCAAAGACGATGGTGTTTGTGACCTCGGCGACCCACTGATATTCACCCTTGTCAAAATCCGCCTTTGCCATTTGCAGGACCTTGTCAACATCCCCCAGGTACTCCACCCATTTTTTTGCGCTGTCGCTTGGCATGAGGGGGTTCAGGTTGACAGGGTTGCTGTCATACCAGCCCATGAACTTCTGGTAGACCGCCTTGGCGTTGTGGGCGACCGTCCCGTAGTACTGGCGGGTGTACCAGATTTTATTGAGCGCCTCCGGCAGCTCGATCATATTGGAGATCTCGTCGCTGGTGTAGCCCTGATTGATATAGGTCAGAGTCTGGTCGTTGATGTACTTATACACGGCAGCTGTGTTGACCATGTAGTCGTTCACCACGTCATTGCCCCAGTGCGGCCAGTTGTGGGACTGGAAGGTGACCTCCGCCTCCTTGCCGTAAAGGGAGATGGCCTCGGTGATATAGCTTGCCCATGCCGCGCCGTCGCGCACCTCCGCGCCGCGCAGCGTGTAGAGATTGTGGAGCGTGCCGGTGCAGTTTTCCGCCATCCACAGTGCCTTGTACTGGGGCAGCCATGTGTTCATTTCGGCGGGCGCTTCCGTACCCGGCGTGAGCTGGAACTCCAGCTCCACACCGTCGATCGTCAGCTTTTCACCGGACTGTGTGATCTCGTAGCTGGGTGTGAGGAAGGACACCGTGCCGGTGGACTGTCCCATGCCGATGCCCTGCGCCAGCTTGCCGGTCACGCCGGGGGTCAGAAGGATGCCATACTGATAATTGCTGCGGCGGCCCATACCCTTACCGGCGTAGACATTTTCCTTCACGGAATGCTCCGTGAAGCCCACAGGTGTGATCACGGGGATCTTGCCGCTGGCGAGCTGATCTTCAATAGAAAGTGTCTCGTCTGCCTTATCCTCTTTCGCCATCACGCCGACGATGCCGCCAAAATGGTCGGCGTGGGAATGAGAGATGATGACGGCCTTGACCGGGAATTTACCAAGATTCTTTTCGATCAGCTGCATGGCAGCCTGACTGCACTCCACACTCATCAGCGTGTCAAAGACGATCCAGCCGGTATCACCCTTGACAACAGTGAGATTTGCCATGTCATAGCCGCGGACCTGATAGATGCCATCCGTCACTTCAAAAAGACCATAGGCGTGGTTGTTCTTTGTGTTCTCCCAGAGGCTGGGATTTACGCTGTCAGGCGCTTTTTCATAATCGTCCAGGAACGCATAGGCTTCCTGACTCCAGAGGATCGTCCCATCCTCGTCCTTCAGTTCCAGTGTTTCCGGCGCGTCGATCAGTCCGCGGGTGGCGAATTCATATTCCTGCTTATCATCGAAGTCAAGTTCGTCGTAGACGGCGGCATTTGCCTTTGCCGTAAAGTCTGTGGCAGGCTTGACCTCGGCGGTCAGACCCAGGTCTGCCTTTTCCGTGTCCGGCTCTTTGCGCCCATCCTGCGCACAGCCGACGCAGGAAAGCAATAGTACCGATGTAAGAAGCATTGCTGCAATACGTTTCATAGCCATTCTTTTTCCATCTCCTTATTGTTCGCGGATAACAGGTGGCTGCCAGCTATCCAGTGCTGTCATATCCGGTACATAGATCCGCATGAACAGATGAAATTCCCCGTCGGAAACAGGCAGCCAGTTAGAGGTGTCTTCCGGTGCATCCTTGGACAGGATAATATCCAATGTGCCGTCCGCATTCAGCTTGAAGTCGGAGCGGTCGTTGATGCAGTAGCGGTCGATGGAATTGTCAATGAGGAAATCATCCTCTCCGTAGGCGGTCACGGACCAGAAGCCGCCCTCCAGCGTGGGAGGAAGGGTTTCAAAGTGGAGCGTATACTTCTTTTCTCCGGTCAGCGCTGCGCCGGTTTCATCCACCGTTGTCTTGGGATAGATCGCCACGTCCACGGTGTTGGCGCCAAGCCCCACCAGCGCTACCATCGCGCGGTAGGTGTACTCCGTGCCGAAGTCGCCGATGGGCTTGCCGTAATAGATCCACTGACCGAGTTTCTGCGCATACTTCGCGCCGTCGGCGGCAAGCGTGGCGCGAAGCCCCTGAAGCATCTGCGTCCAGCGCTCGGCAGCTCCTTCGCCCAGGAGGGCGGCGTCGAAGGTCTTACCCGCGCCCACGTTGATGGCGGAGAGTTTCTTCAGCAGTTCCTCATCCGCATCGGCGGGCGGGTTGACCTGCATCAGAGCGTTCGCCGTATTGAAAAACTCTGCTGGCGTCATGGAAAGCACCTTGTTCACGGGAACAAAGTCATTTTCCTCTTTATAAGCTCCCTGCGGTGCGACGTACTCGCCTCCCTGTACATAAGCCGAAAGCGGCAGGAGCTGCATCTGCTCCTGAATGGCATAGACATTGGGCAGATCCTCGTTCCCGGACAGCACCGTGCGGGTGATCGACCACACCGTTGCGGTGGGCACGTCCACGCGCGTCACACCGTCGGGCAGCTCGCCCTCCCAGCCGGGAAGCGCAATGGCATAAGCACCCGCCTTGTCCAGCACGGCGGCGGTGTTCGTCCACGCATCCAGAAGCTGCACATTGCAGAAGCGATCCGTTTCCGGCAGGACGTAGACCATAGGCTCTGTGCTGATGTCAAGCCATGCCTGCGAATAGACGGTATCGACGTTCGGCGTCACGACGGTGCGGAAAGAGGCGTCCGCCAGCTTTTTTGCATGGTTGAACTGATTGATGGGCGCACGGCCAGTCATGGTCCCGTCCGTATTGGTCGATAATGTTTTGGTTGCGTCGGTCAGCACCAGCGGGAACGCATAGATGTATGCCTCGCTGACCGTTTCCCACACGGTTTCAGTATCCGGTGTATCCGGCTGCGTTTTTTTGGCAGAGCAGGCGGAAAGAAGCCCGCAGGAAAGCAGCGTAAGCAGCGATAGTAGAATTGCAAGTATCTTTTTCATGTTGTCCTCCTATGATTCTTTTCTGCTTTGGTCATCTTCACGGAACGGTTTGTGCGTATGGATTTACTATGAAGTCGTTTGTGATTTTCTCTTTATGGTAAACTATCGATCATTCCGCCCCTTTCTTCCTGCAAGCCTTGAAAGCTCTTTTTGACCGCTTCGATTTGTGGCTCAAACAGCGCTCGCTCGGCAAAGATCATATAATTGTTGATGGCGAGGATCGACAGATGAACGAACGGCGCAACCTCTTCGTCGGTGCAGCCGAGGATCTCCGCAATCCTGCCCGTGTAATAAGGGTATCTTGCCGCAAGCCGCACAAGGGAAGGCTTTACCTTTTCTCCGTATTCGCGCGACACACATACGCTGACCAGAAAGCGCATGGTAGGCGACATTTTATCCGCCAGCTCACCGAGATGATCCGTCATGCTTTTGATGTCACTAATATCTTCAAACACGATGGCAAACGCAGCTTTTTCAATTCGACTGATCGCTTCCTCGGCGCAGGCAAGAACGATTTCCTCTTTGGTGGAGAAGTAATAGTAGATGCCGCCGTTTTGCAGCTTTGCCGCCTTACAGAGGTCCTTTGTCGTGGCAACGGTCAGCCCCTTTTCGACAAAGCAGTCAAGGCAGACGCCTACAAGCTCCTGTCTCTTTTCAGCTTTCTTTTCTTCCCTCAAAACACAATCCCCCATTTCTGTGCATTATCCAATGTTTCCTATAATAGCATATCAGACCCCACAAAATAAATCAAGTGCTTGCTTGAATAAGAATTATAAATTTTTAGGATCACAATGCTTGATCAAACATCACAACAGCCTCACTGGGCAGCTTTGCCTCCGGTAAGCTCTGTATGTGCCGAGTCGCCGTCCTTGCAAAGACATTGGACTTTATCGTGTCCCACTCCGCCAGCCGGACGATCTCCGCTGTGCCGGCTG
>ERZ835880.1298-NODE-1298-length-20995-cov-6.610554_pt1 | contig 20995 bp, 13 predicted proteins | sample MGYA00519944_ERZ835880 | MGnify/ENA primary metagenome ERZ835880 (study PRJEB31850, sample SAMEA3708787) | human gut metagenome | biome: human gut; feature: human-associated habitat; material: faeces | place: China | collected 2014 ... | reverse complement strand
GTTCCATTGCGCGTCCGATCAGATCTTCCATATTCGATTCTGCTGTCACGCACTGATAATCCACACGTCTTTTAATCTTCATGATACTGATTGATTCTGCCTCTTTAATATTAAATAGATCCAGCTCCTTCAGTGACCATAAAAGATCTCCCTCTGTGATAGAACCGACATATTTCCCCTCTTTATTTAATATCGGTACACAGGAATACTTGTGATATTCCATAATCTCCAAAGCCTGTCGCAAAGTGTGATAATCATAAATGAAAGCAAGATCACTTTTCGGCTTCAGAAAAAACATAATATTCATAGCTAATGAAAGCCTCCCCAATTTATTAAACTATTGTATTTACAAAAATATCATAAACCGCATTGATAGCAGCATCAAAATCATGGCTTCTGACACCAATGATGATATTCAGCTCACTGGAACCCTGATCGATCATCTTGACATTGACATTTGCATGTGCAAGTGCTGCAAATATACGTCCGGAAGTTCCCCTGGTCGCACGCATACCTCTTCCAACAACAGCGATCAGTGCAAGATCGGATTCCAGTTCGATGTCATCCGGATTCACGGCACGGTGGATGCCCGCAAGCACTTTCTGCTCATGTTCTTCAAATTCATCCTGATGAACGAAGATAGTCATAGTATCAATTCCTGACGGCATATGTTCAAAAGAAATCCCTTCATCTTCAAATACACCAAGAACCTTGCGGCCAAATCCGACTTCTGAGTTCATCATTGCTTTTTCGATCGTGATAGAAGCGAAATCCTTCTTACCTGCGATACCTGTAATTGTATATGCAGGATGATGGCATGTACTCTCAACAATCCATGTTCCCTCATCATCAGGAGCATTTGTATTTCTGATATTTATAGGAATACCTGCTTTTCTAACCGGGAATACCGCATCTTCATGAAGAACGCTTGCTCCCATGTATGAAAGCTCCCTGAGCTCTCTGTATGTTATAACCTTGATAGGCTTTGGATTGTCTATAATTCTTGGATCTGCAATAAGAAATCCTGATACATCAGTCCAGTTTTCATATGCTGTAGCATGAACTGCCTTTGAAACAAGTGAACCGGTAACATCTGAGCCACCTCTTGAAAATGTTTTTACTACTCCGCCTAATGTAGCACCGTAAAATCCCGGCACAACAGCATTTTCAACTTTTGAAAGACGTTCCTGCAAAAGCTTATCAGTTGTATCCGCATCAAACGAACCGTCCTCATTAAATATAATAACTTCAGCAGAATCAACAAACTCATATCCAAGATAATTTGCCATTATTATTCCGTTTAAGAACTCACCTCTTGATGCTGCATACTGTGAACCGGCTTTCTTCTTAAAGTTTTCTGCAATTGTATCAAACTCTTTGTCAAGAGAAAGTGTCATATGAAGCCCGTTTATGATAGACTCATATCTTTCTTTAATTTTCTTGAGTTCTTTAGTAAAATCCTTTTCCGCCTCAGCAAGATCGTAACATGCATAAAGCATATCAGTAACTTTTGTATCTTTTGAATTTCTCTTGCCCGGTGCACTTGGCACAACAAATTTTCTTTCAGGATCAGCTTTGATAATGTTTCCAACTTTCGCAAACTGAGTTGCGCTTGCCAAAGAACTTCCACCAAATTTTACTACCTTAATCATTTTTGTCTCCTCACATATTCTTTATTTCTAAATTTATGATGGTGGCATATCATACTATATTGTATTCACGATATTCCAAAAATGATAGTGCACCTTTCACCTGCTTATCATCAATTAATGTAATTCCATCAATGTTAAATAATTTACCACAAAATCAATGGTTTGAAAAGGGGGACAGTAAAAAAAATCAATATCGTATAAAATGTCTCACATCACATGCATGGTCTTTTATATTAGAATCTGATTGTCACTTCCGTATCATTTAATCCTTTGCCCAAAAAAGCTTTAAAATATTTTTTTAATCGCTTTGTCCTTTCAATAAAAAATTCCTCTCTCGGAATCTGATTTTGCAAATCAAAATACTTTTCGTCTTTTATCATGCATTTCACATCATCAACAAGCCAGCTTTTTTCAATGCTTGCGTAATACTTCATGGCACTTTTTAACGGAACATTATTTTTCTGATTGTTGTCAACGGCATCAAGTATCATAAAATTGCCTATATATCCGTTTACATCCTTCTGTCTTTTTTCTATATCATCTGACATATAATAACTTTCAGCATTTTCCTGATTTATTATGTTTGCCTCTAAATGGTCAAGCTGCAGTTTGCCTGCATTCAATTTGTATGTCAATGCTGAATTTAATTTTATTGTAACTACATCCGCTTTATACGCATCCCCAGTTTCAACCTCTAACCTCTGACTTAATAATAGATTTAATAACAATACTTTTATTGCAAATGTTTTATTATTTCCAAATGACCAATTACTCATCCATTTATCAAGTTCTTCATCTAAATCGTTAATCTCCCTGCCTTGAAAATCAATATTTTCCTTACAAAATCCAACATGTCCGTTTTTTTCTATAATTCTTTTTGCTATTTTCCTAGGAATTTCGTGGTCTTTTGATTTTATAGCTGCAATCCAGAGAATATATGCACACTGATGAATTGCTTTATATTTCTCATTGACATGTTCTTTGTCATCAATCAGACCTTTTATATATTCGCTGAAATCATTCTGAAAATTCGCATCAGCGAGTGAATGTTTCTGTGCGTATGAAGCAATTATCACATTTGTCAGCGCTGGTATTACCGCATGATATTTAAATGCATTAAGCAGATGAAGTGTTTTATATGTAATAGATTTTTCCTCCTGCTCTGCCCTCAATGAACGCTCATTTAATTTATTTTTTTTCACATCAAAATTTTCCAAAATAATTTTTATCGCATAATAAGCATTAAAATCTGCTAATATTTCATTATATGTATACTGCTTTCCTCCAATCGGATACATCACAGACGAATATTTCTTCTCTATTGCATCTTTCAGCTTCGCATCATCTTTATATCCAAGTTCCTTGTCACAAGTCAGATATACTGCTGCCAGATATGAAATAAGACGATTTTTAAAATCTCCATTCCCGCTAAAAATTTTATCTGCCCAAAGTTCGTCAAGTTCAGTAATTCTTTTATCTTTCTGCTCATCCGTATCATCTGACTTTGTACAATATTCTTTATAAAAATGATTTTTTATAAGTTCCAAATCCTCAACTTCCAATGACCTGTCATTTAATACTTCAAACAGTTTATTAGCATCGTTTTCATTTTCAGTCAGCACAACACACAAGGACATATTTTTAATAATCCCATCCGCCAATTCGATTGCTTTCTCACATATGCTCATTATATCTTTGTTCTTTTCACTTGCACTTTTTGCTCTTGACCATATTTCATCTAATATCGTCTTTAATGCATTTAAATAATTTTTCTCAAAATCACTACACTTATCATCAACCCAGACCGTTTTTAACTCATAATCTGTTGTGTCCTGTACATTGTTTAAATATACACCACAAAGCACTTCCTTTAAAACAATATCATAACGTGAACGCGAATATTTTAAACACAACTGTTCCCTGTCAAAAAAATCACGTGCCTGTCTTTTTCTCTCTTCAAGAGTTTCAGACGGTGTAGCTTTTACTTCCGGATAACACAACTGCTCTTTATAGCATGATACCATCTGTTCCACACGCTCATTTGGATCTAATGTCTCGTTATCCATCAGTTCCTCAATCTTATCAAGTATCACATCAAACGGAACCACATTCCTGCCTATCAGATTCACATAACATTCTTTTAATTTTGAGCAATACTCACTGGCTTTGAGCTGATAGGGCTTTTTTAACTTCTCTAACGTATATTCTCTTCTCAATAAATATCTTATATAATTTAAAAGATACAATGTAGTAAGTCTTTGCTGTCCATCGACTACATCAAATTCAATACTTCCGTCATTTTTCTTTTTTTCTACAACAACTACCGAACCTAAAAAATATTCTTCATTATTTTCATCATAATCGCAAAAAAGTCTTACTATTCTGTCAGTTTTCCAGCGATACGGTCTCTGATATGCGGGAATATTTATCAATCTCGGCTTGTTATTGATTACTCCTCCCTGAGAAGCCCCGTGGGCTTTTGTTGCCTCTCCTTTAAAAATATTTATCATATCATAAATACCTGCATCTTTAAGATTCATCTGTTTTCCTCCTTCATCCTCTCTGTTTCCCGTTCCCTATCTCATATCCTCAAATGCAGACACCAGTCTGTCTATATCTTCCTTTGTCGTATATCTCCCGATGCTTATCCGTATCGTTCCACCATATTTCTTACTGCCTATAACATCATGTACCAGCGGTGCACAATGATACCCTGTCCTTACGGCTATATTATATTCTCCGTCTAATATTGTCCCTGCATCATCAGATGCATATTTTTCAAAAGCTGTTGAAATAACAGCTATGTGATTTTCAAATTCCTCCTCTGTCTCCGGTTTCTGAAAAATAATTATCCCATCCATTTTTTCTATTTCTTCAAGCAGGTATCTAAACATTTTGTCCTCATGCTGCCTTATTTCATTAAAATCTGACTTGATTGAATCTATCCCACATTTCAATGCCCCTATCGCCGGAACATTTAAACTTCCCACCTCATATTTGGATATACCTGTTTCCGGCAAGCCGAGATTTAAAGAGTCCTCTCCGTTTCCCCCAAATATCACCGGATTTAACTTTTTGTCACGCTCAAATATCCTGCTGTTTGTCGCAAAACCGCCAACACCAAAAAGTCCGTACAGTGATTTGTGTCCCGCAAATATAAGTATATCTATATCAGTTTCTTTAAGGTTTATTTTAATATTTCCTGCTGCCTGTGCCGCATCTGCAAACACAACTGCCTCATATTCTTTTGCCATGTGTGCTATCTTATCAAACGGCAGTATATACCCGGTAACATTACTTGCCATATTTATACATACAAAATCAGGCTCATCACACATAAACTGGTATTCAATCTCTTCTATATCCAGATACCCCTTATTGTCTGTTGCAAGTAATTTTATTTGAATGCCTGTCTTTTTTCTTACAGCCTCCAGTGTCCTCATAACCGCATTATGCTCATACGGCGATACATATACTGTCATATTTTCTTTAAAATCATATCCTAACAAAACCCTGTTAGCCGCTTCTGTTGCAGAAGATGCAAAAACAACATCATTTACATCCTCCGCTCCAAAAAAATCTGCTAACTTTGCTCTCGTTCCATTTATCACATCTGTTGCTTTTCTTGCAAGTTCGTAACTTCCTCTCCCCGCATTTACCGACATCTCTCTTGTAAGCATATCCATTTTTTCATAGACCTCTTCCGGCTTTGGATATGTAGTTGCCGCATTATCCAAATAAATCATAAAAATGTTTCCCCCTTGTGCTTAACCGACAATCTCTCCCAAAACTTTTAATACCGCACTCACCTGTGCGTTTTTGTCATAATTATTTTCCTTGAGCACTTCCCATATCTGCGCTTCTATCAAATCTGTTGCCGGAGATTCATCATACTCTGAAAGCTTACATTTAACCTTCCTGCCATCCGCAGTATCCATAGTAAACGATACAGCATTTTCAGTTGTGTTTTCTTTTTTTATCATATGTTCAAGTTCATCATATGATTTTTTAAGCTCCTGTTTAAAGATTTCTATTGTCTCATCTTTATAGTCTCTTAGAACAAGACCTGTTAATCCCTCTGAAATCCTGTTAATAATTTTTTCTTCATTGTTCAAATCATTGTCTGTCACGTATTTAAATAGTATTGAGGCTGAATAATCTAATACCACTCCATTAAGTTTTTCTTTATTTTTCTCTGACCAACGCTCAAATATAGTTATCAGAGAACTTTCTTTTAAATTGCCTGTACTTTGGAATGTCTTTTTCACTATTCCTGTAAGTTTTTCAAGCAGCTTATCATACATTTCCTCAATTTTTAATTTATATACCTTCAATTCATTTACACATGTCTCATAATCAATACCATCTTCTTTGACAGAGTCCGTTAATTCAGGTAATCTCTCAAATAAATACTCTCTTGCACTCTGAATATTTCCGGCGAGGTCATTTCTAAACAATTCACACTTTTTTGCCATCTCGCCGTTATTATCATTTGAAAAACTTATATCGGGTGATGCGTATTTACAAAATCCGGGTAAACTTCGGTACCATTGCTGTATTCCATTAGATAACATTCTAAGTTTCTTTATAGGAGTATCCATAAGCTTACTGTCCGCTGATGAAACTGTACTATCCTGCCATATGTCAAACAAACCTATGATTTTCTTTAAATATTCTTCTTTTTTTCTGTCATCAGGTTCAATATATAAATAACATTTTTCAGGCTCTTCATCTGCCTTGGCAAGAATCTGAGCTGAGATTTCATTTTCAATTTTGTCGTAGTATACAAGCGGTGTTCCATATCTCTTTGAAAGACTGTACGCAATATATATAGGTATTATTCCATTTCTCACTCCAAAGTCTCTCCCTTTTATCTCTGTATACAATTTTTCAAAACAATTTTTATTTCCGACACTATCCGTTATAAATTCATCTATCTTTTCAATAAGTTCCGCTATATCACCGTCTGCATTTTCAGCAAATTCTGAACCAACCACCAATCCTTTATTTTTTATAACAGCCCTGTATATTGTAGCTTCACTGCTTGTACCTCTGTCCCATAAACTCATGTCCTCGTGCGCAAGAAGCTTTTCGATAATATTAGCTCTGGCTTTTTTTATCGGAGCAGTTATCTCATTTTTGTTTATAAGCTCATGATTTACACATGGTGTCTTTCCATAATAAGAACTGCATATTGATGATAATAATTTTTGTAATTCTGTAGCTGTATCTGCCTTCGTCTCTTTTAACACCCTGCATCCATTCTGATTTTCCGCATATAAATACAATGGACTGTTCTCCCCCGGCATATAATAGTCCTGAATTCTGCTGTTGATTTCATAGATAACATCATCAAGACAAAAAAATGATTCCTCAAATGCAGTCTCATTTTCCTTTAAATATTTTTCATCACTTCGTATTGCTTTTATTGCATAATACTTTTTTATACACTCTTCAAAGTCTACAGGCTCATTTGGACATACCATTACTATTCGCTCATTTAAATTATTTTCAAAATTCTGCTCCAGCTTTTGCATGTCAAATTCACCAACACACAAAAACAGTTTTCCGTCTGCGAAATCATTTTGTGTCAATGCAGTATCTATACTGCCTTTCAGATATTTCCTATTTTCTAACTTCTTTCCGTCCTCCAGACAATACTCAAAATATCTTGTCATTTTCTTTTTGTCATTATATTCTTTAGGCAGTTCATATTGTTTGTTTGCAGTTTCCCTGAAGCACTCAGCGATAGTTCGGTTTGTAATTTTGACTTTATTTTTTCTCTTTTCAATCTCATTTTCCAGGTTCGTATCTGTGTTTATTCTAAATACATAACTGTCACTTCTCTGCCTGTAGTTTAAATATCCGTAACTAATCAATGCCTTTTTTGCATCATCGTACAGATTTCTGTTATCTTCCAGACATACCATGCTCATGATACATTTATCATTTGTTATAAGTTCCGTCTGATTCAACATATTTAACAGAGCTATTGATTTTATGATTTTTGTCATGTACTCAAAAAGTTTTTCACCGTAGTACGCCTCTTTTGCCGCTTTTTGCTTCTCAATATCTATCTTTTTTATAAGATATTTTGCTTTGATATACTCAGAATGACACCTTTCGTTTAAAACATCTTTCTCAAAAATATAAGCAAAATAGTCAAATACATTGTCCGCTGATACCAGTGTATCCGCTCCCTGTACATGTTCTTTTACAAATCTTGCAAGTGTATTGGGAGCGTTATCCGACATAAAAGTAAATACCGTTCTTTCGTTCTGCCCAACTTTTTCACTTATCTTTACAAGAATATATGTTGTAAGAGGTGCCATCGGAAAACATCCCTTTACAATAATCTTTTCATAGTCTTTTTTGTCAAATATCGTATACATATTTGTCATATTGTAAGTTCTGTTGACAATATCAGAGGTTTTAATGCCATATTCATCAAAATATCCCTGTAATGCACTGTCATTCTTTTGAATTACATTCATCATCAGTTCATAATAATTCTGGGCACTTGTTCTAAATACAACTTCCTGTAATCTTCCCTCAACACCTCTAAAAGAATTTAATATCTGTGGCGACAAAAAATTACCATACTCCCTGATACTCTTATGTGCAATAAATATATGTCTTATATCAGGCTCTTTTGACGCATTGCAAAGTTCACACATAGACTGTATAAGTTCCATGTCTTTTGAGGTTTCTCTATTGTCCTCGCCCTCAATAAATTTGCTGAACTCATCAAATACTATGACGATACCGGCAAAACCATATTTTCTTAATTCATATGCAACATTTTCATAAATTTTTGGAATATTGTTTTCAAGCAGCGGATTAAATTCACTGCCCGCAGTTAACTTTGTATATATCTTTTTAAATAACTCAAAGATTTTATTGTCATTTTCACATATTTCTTTTCTGAATGTTTGAACGTCATATCCATTTTCTTTTAATTCATGAACAAATTTTTTATATGTATCCGGATATTCTCTCTTCCAAAAATCCACTTTTGCTGTAATTTCATCAAAAACAGAATCAGGCATAATTTCTGACAGTTTTTCTCTTTGTAACGCTTGAAATAATGCAAGTCTGTACGACGTTTCAAGACCTGAACGTCCAAAACTGATTATTATAGGAAGATATTTTTTCTTCCTGCTTTCCTCACACAGAATATTCTTTTCAATTTCTTCCTCAAGCTTTTTGTTCTTATTCTTAATTTTATTATAAAAATTAACGATTGATTTATGCCACTTTTTATCATCCCTGTTTCTTAAAAGTGCCAGGAGCACAAGAAGAAGATGTGATTTCCCTTTTCCATAAGGTCCAACCAGTAATGTCGCTTTATTATTTCCTTTTTCAAATATATTTTCTAAATATGTCTCTAACACATCCAGTGTACTTTTTGCCGGAATAAATTCGTCTATCTTATTTGTCTTATCTATATCAAACCTTATATTTACAGATGTCTGAAATCTTTCGTCTATTTTTATGACATCTTTTAATACCATCAGTATTTCCTCCTGATTTATAATTTTATTTGTATATAAACTTTAAAACTTCTTCTCTCGTTTTTATTGAGTTTTCTTCAAAATATACAATATCAAGTCCCGCTGTCCTGTCTATCCTCAGATAACCCTCATGTTCAAGCCGGTCAAGACTATCATTCAATACAATTCTTCCAAGTCCAAATATTCTTCCGGGACTGTTTTCATCTTCAAGCAGTTTTTCAATACTCACGCTTGTTCTCCCGTTTTCTTCAATGAGCCCCGCTTTTTCAAGGTAACCGCATATTCCAAACAACACGGCGAGACTGCTTATATCATTTTCTTTTATCTCATTTCTTGAGTATATATTCCTGCTTTTGGATAAAAGATTGAGTTCTGCCAAAGGACAATGTAATTTTTCCTCGGGATTTTCATTTTTTCTGTCATCGAAATACATCTGCAAAAGCACCGCACAATCATTTGAGAGGGATTTATCGGAAATTTTTTCTCCATATGTTCTTTTATAGAGTTCATTTTCCATCATTGACTCTAGTTCTCTTCTGTTAAATCTCTCCTCACCTACAATGTTAAAAAACAAATTCCACACTGTAGCTTCCCTATAATTTGATGCAATGTTATAATGAATTATCCAAAGCGTATCTTTATTTTCAATATATCTGTCATTGTCAAGAATATATTTGCCTGTTTTCGATATAAAATGTCCCTTTTTATTTTCATATTCTAAAGGAGAAAGTTTTGAATCTTTAACAATAAGTCCCGCTGTCAAAAGCCAGTATCTTATTGATTTCGACATAGCTGAACCAACACCCAATGCATCTGCCCCCTCATTATTTTTCTTTGAGAAAAGTTCCGGGTTCTTTGCTATCTCTACCAGTCCTTTTGTCAGCCATCCCTCTCTTATATAAAAACTTCCGTTTCCTTTTAATGTAATCTTATCTTTCATATATCACCTTTTTATTGACAGTACCTTTCTCATATAACATCCAACCGAAAAATGACCTACACACTCCTGACATCTTTTGCATTTTTCGTCATCAATACAGTAGTCTGCCATTCTGTTTATATCTTCACCTTCCCTAGATGTTTTTACTTTTATGGCACCAAATCTACACACACTTTCACATGCCCTGCACCCAAGACACATCTGATATTTTGTTATCTGACAATCAAGTTTTCTTTTCGCTTCATCTGCATCTTTTGCACGCATCAGTTCCGGATGGTCAACAAGTATCTTAAGGTTTTTTGTTCCCATTTTTCCCTGAAGCCTGAGCACTGACACACTGTTTTTATCTACGACATAGACTTCTCCAAGCCTCTTATCTCCGAGTTCCTCTACAATCTTTCCAAATGGCTTGAACATTTCATAAAGCGTCGGCGTAATTTCTCTGGTCAATTCATAATTAAATGCCAAACTCTCTTTTACACATCTCTCAAAATTCACGATAGAATTTTTTGCAAATTTAACTCCGTTTCCACCCTGTCTTGCTTTCCAATTTCCGCTGTCTACATAGACATCAGGGTCTTTCTTGCCGACACTTTTTGCAAAATCAATAAGCATCTTATGAAATTTTTCATACTGCTCTTTCATAAAAATTTTTGATAAAAACTCTGACCATGAACTGTTGTTAGGACAGCACCAGCAGCCGACTCTCGAATAGCCAAGCCTGTATGCCCTGTTGAAAATAATATTTCTGGTAAGTATATAGAGCCACACGTCAAAGTCATACCATGATATAATCGGTGCACAGACTTCCTGCTTACTTATTTTGGATGATTCAGACACCCTATCATATTTATTTCTGCTATTCGACTCGCTTCTTCTTATTCCCTGAAAAGAAAGAACTTTTACTTTATTGGCATAGATTGTCTCTATTTTTCTGTTTATCGCTCCCGTCTTAAAAATAGTACAGCACCATCTCATAACCCTGCTTGGTGGACCTACTACCTTGCACAAATCTTCAAAATTCTTGTCCTTATTTTTAGATGAAATCATCAGTGTTTTAGGATTATACTCTTTATATTCCTTGATATAGTTGTAAGTCTCCGGAAATTCAAGTGTAGTGTCTCCGAAAAGATGACATATATCCGCCCTGCCTGTTGCCCTTTTTACTAAATCCGCTACAACTGTCGAATCTTTTCCCCCGCTAAAGGATATAAATATTTCTCTGTCCTCATATCCTCTGACCTTTTTATTTATTTGTACTATCGCATCATCATCTATATCGTTAAATCTGTTTTTATTTGCAGTAATGAATCTTTTAACCATGCCATCAAAAAATTCTGTATTCAGTGTTTTTATTCTTTCATCAAATTTTTCTCTGATTTTATCTGTATCCTGATTTATCAGTCCACTGATTTTTATCTTCATATTTTTTCCGTCAGCATAGTAAATGTTTCCGCTTCCATTCCATATGGAAACATCATCAAATTCACCTTTTTTCTTTCCAAGAAGTATTTCTAAAAGTATCTTTTCTTCCGGAAAAACAATACGGCAGTCTTTGACAAACTTTCTCCCTCTTTTACCGCAACAGCCGCATTTTTGCTCATATAAAGGTACTTTGCAATCATTGCACCAGTAAAGCATGGAGTCCACAACCAGATGTTTTCTGCTTCTGCAGATAGGACACTCTATATTTCTGTCAAAATCCTCATTGTCACGAACTATATCATTATTATTCAGTATATCAAACACATAATACTTTCTTTCATTTTCCTTAAGCTTATCAACATCTGTAGTTTTATTCTTATCGTGATTTCCATAGCATTTGTAAAAAATCATTTTCTCCACCATTCCCGCATTTTTTAAAGCAAACTTAATGGATCTATCCCAAGATATGAACATATCTCAAGCATCTCGGTAGCATTCATTTTTCTGTCTGTATTTCCAAGCAGCAAATCTAAATCCACTTTTGTGTTTTCTGATATCTCCGCCGCTGAAATATTATTTTTTCTGATATATTCAATAATTTCTCTTGTAATTTCCATTGTTACCACCTCTTTTTCTTGTTTTTCAAGAAACGTATATAGTGCTTCTATTATACTCTTGCAATAAAAGAAATTCAACCGTATGTTTTCCTAAATACAGAGAATACTATTGATATTCTTGACACTATAGTTTTTAGTCTGATACTATTTAATTATTAAACTGATTTAGATTTTAACGTATGATTATTAATAAACTGGAACTTATCCGACAATATATAATAAATAATGAATGTATTATAGAAATGAGGTTCAAAATGAAAAATCCCGTTATTGCAAAAATGCTGAAATATTATCGAAAAGCAAATAACCTTTCTGTGGATGATATTGCAGCATATTTGGATGAATGCGGCATATCTGTCGCAAACAAAACCATTTACGGCTGGGAAAGCGGTCAGACCCAGCCCGATGCCGATATTCTCCTATATCTCTGTAAATATTACCGTATCACTGATATTCTAGGTACGTTTGGCTATTCAAAAAAGAAGAAACCTGAAACTATTACCTATTCTCTTAAAGAAAGAGACCTTGTAGATGCATACAGAAAAAACATAAATATGCAGGCTGCTGTCGACAAACTTTTAGATTTAGATAAATAATCTTTAAATAAACAAAAAATCTCCCACCTCTCATCTATGAGAGGCGGGAGAACAAACTTTATCTGCCATATGCAAATCCGTCTCCTTTTATGTCAAATCCGATACCTATCTTATTTTCATAATAACATTTGTTTTCTCAACATCGCCGTAAGCTGTCAGTTCTATTTCTTCATATTCATCGGAATTTGTGATTATTACCGGGGTAACTGTATTATATCCTGCATTTCGTATTCCCACTAAATCACATTCAAGCAAAGGCTGTCCCTTTGTCACTTTATCGCCCTCTTTTACAAGTGCTTTATAATACTTTTCTTCAAGTTCAACAGTATTTATTCCAACATGAATAAGAATTTCAACACCATTATCTCCTGTTATTCCAATTGCATGAAGTTTGTCAAATAAGGTTGAAACTTCTCCGTCAACAGGTGCAGTCACCAGACCTTCTTTTGGAATGACAGCCATACCTTTTCCTAATATCTCATTTGCAAATATGTCATCAGGAACTTCTGACAATTTTATTGCTTCTCCTTTTAAAGGTGAATAAAGCTCTTTTGCTGACTCTTGTAAAACTTCCTTATTCTCTTCTTTATATAATATCCATGATACTGCAAATGCAACTACTGTTGCCACTATAATTATAAGTGCATACTGTACTGTATATGATGTTGTTATTAGGAAACCAAACATTCCTGTAATTCCGTATGCTGTTGCCCCGACACCTGTGATACCTGCCACAAGTCCTCCGCATGCACCGCCTATACATCCTGCTATAAAAGGCTTTAAAAATCTCACATTGACACCAAATATAGCTGGTTCTGTTATTCCAAGATAAGCAGATAAAGAAGCTGGAAGTGCAACGCTCTTTGTTTTAGCGTTTTTAGTTTTTATTGCTACAGCAAGGCAGGCTGCACCCTGTGCAACATTGGCAGCTGTCGCTATAGGCATCCATGTGTTAATGCCCTTTGAAATAAGGTGTCCCGCTTCTATCGCATTATACATATGATGAAGTCCTGCAACAACCGTAGGTGCATATAACGCTCCTACTATCATACCTCCTATACCAAAAGGAAGTGCAATTAAATTTGATGCTGCTGAGAGTACCCAGTTCTCAACTGTTGAAAAGATTGGTCCTACAACAGTAAGTGTTATGTATCCTGTTACCAGCACTGTAACAAGCGGTGTGACAAACAAATCAATAATTTCAGGTACTATTTTGTGAAGTTTCTTTTCTATTACAGACATAAGCCATACAGCTATTACAACTAGAATTACATGACCCTGATATCCGACAAGATTTATGTCATACAAACCAAACCACACAGATGCAGTAGGTATCTCTGATGCTTTCATCCCTGATACAGACCATGCATTTATAAGGTCACTGTGTATCATAATCATACCTATTACTGCACCTAAAAACTGATTTCCGCCAAATGCCTTTGCTGCACTTATCGCAATAAGTATCGGCAGATAAACAAATGCTGCATTACTGAACAGATGAAAAATCATGTATGTTGAAGAGTTTGCCATCTGCGGCCAGAGGTTACAGAAACCTTCTAACAGTCCCATCAATAGTCCGCTTGCCACAATCGCCGGAATTATCGGTACAAATATATCTCCTAAAGTTTTAATTGCTCGTTTAAATACATTTTGTTTTGCCGCTGCCGCCGCTTTTACATCCTCTTTTGTTCCTCCTGCTATATTAGCAATGGCGATAAACTCATCATATACCTTGTTTACGGCACCTGTTCCAAAGACTATCTGAAGCTGTCCCGATGCTTCAAATACTCCTTTAACACCCTCTATATTTTCAATCTCTTCTTTATTGCATTTACTGTTGTCTGCAATTACAAGTCTCAATCGTGTAGCACAATGTGCAGCAGAAACTATATTTTCTCTGCCACCTATTTTTTCTACAACCTCTTTAGCTGTACTCCTGTAATCCATATTTTCTTTCTCCAATTCTCCCAAAGCCTTTTATGCATTTATTATCATTATTGGTTCACGGGTAACATTTCTCAAACTGCTTATTCCATATCCCTCACAATTTTTCTGATAGGCAGTACACATGCCGGTGATACTGAAAGTTCATCTATTCCCATTTTGACAAATCTTTCTGTAAGTTCAGTATCAGCACCAAGTTCGCCGCAGATTCCTGCCCATATTCCTTCTTTGTGTGCATTATCAATAACCATCTGTATCATTCTTAAAATTGCCTCATGATGAGGATTGTAAAACTCATCAAGTTTTGAGTTCTGACGGTCTATTGCGAGTGTGTACTGCGTCAAATCATTTGTGCCTATACTGAAGAAGTCAACTTCTTTTGCCAAAAGGTCACTTATGATGGCTGCTGCCGGAGTCTCAATCATGATTCCCTCCTCAACTTCACCAATCCCTACGCCTGCTGCAATAAGTTCATCCCTCACCTGTTTTGAAATCTCTTTTATTCTTCTAACCTCGTCAACAGATGTAATCATAGGATACATGATAGCAATATTTCCATATGCACTCGCTCTGTATAATGCACGAAGCTGTGTCTTAAATACTTCCTCTCTTGTAAGGCAGATTCTTATAGCCCTGTAACCCATTGCAGGATTTTCCTCTTTTTCAAGATTAAAGTAATCAGCCTGCTTGTCAGCTCCTATATCTAATGTACGAATTATAACTTTCTTTCCTGCCATTGTCTCAGCAACCTGTTTGTATGCCTTAAGCTGTTCATCCTCTGTCGGATAATCACTCGCCTCAAGATAGAGGAACTCACTTCTAAACAGTCCTATTCCTGCCGCATCATTCTGAACTACAGCCGCAAGGTCTGAAGGATTTCCTATATTGGCATATAATTTTATTTGTTTTCCTGATTTTGTAACCGTATCTTTCCCTTTAAGGCTCTGTAAAAGCTTTTTCTGCTCTTTAGCTGCTTCCTGTTTCTTTAAATACTGATTTAATGTCTCCTCGTCAGGCTCAACAATAATCTTTCCCTCGAAACCATCAATAATTCCTTTTTTTCCGTTCCACTGTTCATCAATCTCAACACCGATAAGTGCCGGTATTCCCATTGTTCTTGCAAGTATTGCTGTATGGGAATTTGAAGAACCGTATCTTGTGACAAATGCAAGAAGTTTTGTCTTGTCCATCTGGACTGTCTCACTCGGTGCAAGGTCATCAGCCACTACTATTACAGGTTCATCTCCTATATCACTGTCGCTTGTCTTTCCGCAAAGCACTGAAATAACTCTTTCCGAAATATCTTTTACATCAGCAGAACGAGCCTTGAAATAATCATCCTCCATATTTGCAAACATTTCTGAAAAATTATCTCCCGTTACACCTACTGCATACTCTGCATTAACCTTCTGTGATGTGATGATATTTTTTACGGAATCGTTATAATCATCATCCTCAAGCATCATAGCATGAACTTCAAAAATCTCCGCATTCATCTCTCCGACTTCTTTCAATGCCTTCTCATAAAGACCGTGAAGCTGTTCAATGGCTTTTTCTCTTGCTTCTTCGTATCTCGCAATCTCTCCATCAGAATCATCCGTCTTTTTTCTTACAACAACATTCTGATTTTTTAAATAAAAACTTATTTTTCCGATTGCAATACCGCCAAAAATTTTCTTTCCATAATATTCTTTCATAATATTAGTCCTCCTTATTTACTGCTCATGTTGTATTATTTTACTTTTTTGCTTTTAATTTCCGATAAATTATTTTTTATTTTTATAATTTATATAATAAAAACCCGGACACACAACTAACTATATTTTTCCACATATCTGATATATATATTCAAAATACAAGCTAAAATTTTGTGTCCGGGTTTTGCCAACCGAATGTAACAATCCCTAAATATGACAATTACAAATTTATGAATTTATAAACTATAATTTATTTTTAATTTTACTCTTGACCTTCACCTGAAAGTCTTTGTATGTGAATCGTAAGATAAGATATTTCTTCCAACGAAACACAATATTTCATACTCACTTTCAAATAATCCCTTATTCTAAGTGCACATCTGTAACTTTTCGGAAATTCACTTTTCATTATCATTGCAAGTCTGTTCTCTTTGTCATCGCCATATGTCTCATTTTTCACAACTCTTGCCAGAAAATGTTTAAGGTGACTTATAAAACGCTCGTAATATAAATTCTCCCTGTCAAGTTCCTTTCCAAATGTATAACCTACTATATTGACAATATCTTTTGTTATTCCCGGAACGTTCATTGTCTGCATCATATCTGCATCAATCTGAGCATTCAATATATGAATAGCAAAAAATCCTGCTTCATCCTCTGAAAGTTCAAATCCAAGGTCATGCTTTACAATTTCCAAAGCACTCTTTCCTGCTTCAAACTCCCTTTGGTAAAATCTTTTAATCTCCCATAAAAGTGCATTTTCAACAACAATTCCTTTTTTTAAACGCGTGATTGCAAAATTCAAATGGTCTGTAAGTGTTATGTAAATAATCTTACTCAGTTTCATTCCATACTTTTCTTTTGCCATCGCTATAATCTTATTTGCTGTCTGAATATACTCATATGGTATATCCCTAAGCAGCTCTTCAAGTCGGGTCACGCTCTCATCAGGCATAGAAAACTTTTTCTCGATTTTTAATTCATCAAGAATATCTCCGCTTTTCTTCCCGAATCCTAAACCCTTTCCCATAACAACAATTTCTTTTCCCTTTTCGTCACAGGCGCTTACAACATTGTTATTTATTATTTTTAAGATTTTCACTCATCTTCCCCCGGATAAAACAGCAAATATAATGTTTTCCAAAAGAAAAAAACTGCATCACACCTCTACTTAAACAATAGTAATATATCAACTACGTCCAATGAATAACGGTGCAACCCAGTCTTGCCTAATATGTATGATATACAATCAGTAACAATCCAGTTCGCTATCGCAACTTGTTTTGTTGTTAACATATTACTATTGTAAAAAAAAATCGTCAAGTGTTTTTTGTAATTTTGCCGTTTTATATAATTTTAAGAGTATATTTTTGTGCAACATTACTAAAATTGAAGATTTTTAAATTTACGTTCAGCTTCACGCCTCTGGTCTTTCTTTGCTATATCCTGTCTCTTATCATATAATTTTTTACCCTTTGCAAGTCCTATCTCAACTTTTACAAGACTTCCACTGAAATATACACTCAAAGGCACAACCGTGTATCCCTTTTGTGCTATCTGTCCCTCAATCTTTCTTATTTCTCTCTTGTGAAGAAGAAGTTTACGCACTCTCAACGGATCTTTATTAAAAATATTGCCTTTTTCATATGCCGCAATGTGCATATTGTATACATAAACTTCTCCCTTTTCAATTCGTATAAATGCCTCTTTCACACTGCATCTTCCCATTCTCAGGGATTTAACCTCTGTTCCGGCAAGTGAAATTCCGGCTTCATACTTATCTTCAATAAAATAGTCATGATATGCTTTTTTATTATTTGCTATCAATTTTTTTGCCTGCTTAGCCATATCTGCTTTCTACCTCTGTTTACTTCTTTAATTTTTTTGCCATTTTGGCTTTTTTCTTTGCTTTCTTTTTCGCCTTATTTAATGCTCTTTTCTTAGCGGCACCCGTAAGCTTCTTTACCTCATGCTCAATCTGTGCATTTTCGGCATCTGCTTTCTTCTTCGCTCTTTTCTTTCTGTACTCAAATGCCTTAATAGCTTTTTCCTTTGCCTCCATAACGGCTTTTTTCTTTGCTTTTGAAACAGCCTTTTTCTTTCTGTCAGACTTTCTCGCTGTCTTTCTTTTCGCCTCTGAAAGTTTTACTGCTTTTTTCTTCCTGTCAGGTGATGACTTTGTATTATCAGATGATTTTGATTTACTTACAGTTGATTTGTCTACGGCTTTTACACTGTTTTTCTTTTCACCATCAACAACCTTTTTTTCTGAGGCATCCCCAGTTTTATCTGCCGCATCACTGTCATCCGCAATAGTAAAATCTATTGTTTTTGTCAATTTGTCAACAGCCGATACCGTTATTCTGATTGACTCTCCAAGCTTATAAGATTTGCCTGTGCGCTCACCAACCATCCTGTATTTTTCTTCCTCAAAATAATAATAGTCTCCCGGAATGTCTGCAACTCTTACCATGCCCTCAACGGTATTTGGAAGTTCCACATACATTCCCCATGTAGTGACACCTGATATAACACCGTCAAAACTCTGACCGATAAACTGTTCCATATACTCAGCTTTTTTCATCTTTTCAACTTCACGTTCCGCATCATCAGCTCTTCTCTCAAGCCTGCTTGCTTCTTCTGCGACCTCAGGAAGTATCTGATTATAATGGCCTATTCTCTTATCGTTCATTTTGCCGTGAATATTTTCTTTTATGATGCGGTGTATCTGAAGGTCAGGATATCTTCTGATAGGTGATGTAAAGTGGCAGTAATACTTCATTGAAAGTCCAAAATGACCTCCGCACTGTGTCATATATTTTGCCTGTTTCATTGAACGAAGCGCAAGTCTGCTTATAAGTGCTTCCTCAGGCTTTCCTTCCACGGATTTTATAAGTTTCTGTATTTCTTTTGGATGAATTTCTCCATCTGAATTTACTTTTAGAGTATATCCAAAGTTCTCAATAAAAACTCCGAGCTGATTTATCTTTTCCTCGTCCGGCTCCTCATGAACACGGTATACAAACGGAAGTTCCTGCCAAAAATACTCCTCTGCCACCGTCTGGTTTGCCGCAAGCATAAATTCCTCAATAATGCGGTTTGCATTGTTGCGTTCATATTCTTTAATCTCAACCGGCTTTCCCTTCTCATCAAGTGTAATCTTGCTCTCAGGGAAATCAAAATCAATAGAACCTCTCTTAAATCTTCTCTCACGAAGTATGTCAGCGAGTTCGTACATAAGTTCAAACATCGGAATGAGATCTTTATACTCTTCTCTCTCCTCCTCATCCTCCAGTTCAACTATCTTGTGTACACTTGTATATGACATTCTTCTGTCAACATTTATAACACTTTCTTCTATACTGTGTTTAATAATTTCACCTTTTTCATTTATGTCCATCAGGCATGAAAGTGCAAGTCTGTCTACTCCCTGATTAAGTGAACATATTCCGTTTGATAATTTGTGTGGGAGCATAGGGATAACTCTGTCTACAAGATAGACACTCGTTCCTCTCTTGACAGCCTCTTTATCAAGCGGTGAACCTTCTGTAACATAGTTTGATACATCCGCTATATGAACTCCAAGATGATAAATCCCGTTTTCTTTTGTGAGTGATACAGCATCATCCAAGTCCTTTGCGTCCTCACCGTCTATAGTTACCATCTGTACATTTCTAAGGTCTGTTCTTCCGGACTTTTCTTCCTCCTTAACCTCATCTTCGACTTTTTCAACCTGATCCATAACCTCATCCGGATACTCCTCTGGAAGTCCATATGTCTTTATGACAGATAATATGTCTACTCCCGGGTCATTTATGTGACCGATTATCTCAATAATTTTTCCTTCAGGATTTGTCATATCACTTCCGTAATCCGTAATCTCGACAACTACTTTGTGACCTGTTATTGCACCCTTGCTCTCAGCTTTTGGGATATAGATGTCTCTGCCAAACTTTTGATTGTCAGGAACTACAAATCCAAAACTCTTACTCTTTGAATATGTTCCGACAAGTATATCAGTGCCACGCTCAATAATTGATATAACCTCGCCCTCACGTCTTTTGCCGTGTGCTTTTTCATCTATAACCACATGTACCTTATCACCGTCAATGGCACCTCTGGTCTTGTGTGCAGGTATAAAAATATCCTCGTCTTCTCCTTCCACACGCACAAATCCAAATCCTCTCTGCGTACCCATAAATTTTCCGATAAGAATATCACTTGAAAGCGGTTTTATCTTGCCTTTAAGGTCAAGCTGTATCTTTCCATCGCTGTATAACTCATCAAGTACAGCTCTAAAATCCTTTTTTTCTTTTGCCGGAACCTGTAAAACAACCGCCATCTCTTTCGTTGACATAGGTTTATAACTCTTTGAATTCACAAACTCCAGTATCATTTCTTTTTTGCTGTTTAAAGCTTCTCTATCCATACAAACACCCCCTAAAACTCGGTGTAAAGACACCTGTATTGATGCTTAATCTCAAATCATATATTATTTATATTATATCCTATATTATATAATGAAACAATCACTTTATTAAGAGAATTATTTTATAATCATAACCACCGGCTTAGCCGGTGGTTTGCTCTGCCCCTATAAGGGGCTTTTT
>ERZ835880.1284-NODE-1284-length-21231-cov-6.550434_pt1 | contig 21231 bp, 18 predicted proteins | sample MGYA00519944_ERZ835880 | MGnify/ENA primary metagenome ERZ835880 (study PRJEB31850, sample SAMEA3708787) | human gut metagenome | biome: human gut; feature: human-associated habitat; material: faeces | place: China | collected 2014 ... | reverse complement strand
GTTCTCTTGGGGGTCCAAGGGGGCCATTCTCTCACGTGAGAGAATGGCCCCCTTTATTCGCACTCCCTGCGCGGCCGCAGGGAATCCCCCTCGCACCCTACGGTGCGACAATATGAACCCCCGCCGTGTATGGCTGGTACCCCGACCCGCCAAGGCTCGCATAATACTGCACCGTCACGTCGGCGCTCTTGCCGTCGTCCGCGATCACGGCGCCCAGGACGTCTGCCTTTTCGTCCACGCTGACCCAGCCGCGGCGATAGCGCGGCAGCGTGAGTCCCTGCGCGCCTGTGATCTCCGCGATGCGGGATGTGCCGTCCGACTGCTGTTCCAGCCGGTAGCTCACGCCGACCGTCGCCAGAAATGTCTCGTTCCCCTCGATCCCGACAGGGGCGAAGTACGTGCGCTCCACGCCGTCGCCCTCCGTCCAGTCGGTGAGCGAGGTCTGCTGCGCGCTGCCCTCGCGCGTGACCGTCACCTTACGCTCGCCGCTCTTGCCGGAGACCGTCGCAATGATCGACACGCCGTCGGGCGCAAAGGCGAGGCCGCTGATCTCCTCGCCGCTCGTGAGTTCGAGCGCGGCGAGCTTCGTCCCGTTGAGCGCGTAGATGTCCGACCAGTAGGAGTAGACCGCGGTGGAAAGGTCACATCCTTGCCAGATGAGGTTGTTGCCGGGGAAGGTCTTGAGCAGCGTGCCGTCTATGGCGTTGAACACCACATAGAGGTCGTTTTTCTTCCCCAGACGTCCCGTCACCACAAGGTAGTTACCCACCGTCTCGTTGCCCTCAAAGCCGCTGAGCGACGGGTATTGCCCGGCAAAGTCCCAGCTCTTTTTGCCAAAACTGACCGTCGTGCTGTCCAGCGTCGCTGTGAGCTTTCTCGGCGATACGCAGTACCAGCGATACACCTCGCTCGTCAAAATGAGCTCGCCATCCTGCCAAGCGACAAGGAATTCGCTCTGGGCTATCAGCGCATTGACGCGCGCGGCAAATGCTTCCTCCGATTTGCCCCACTCGCCGTTCTGGCCATCGGTCGGATTCAGATAAATGCCCGCGTTGGCATTTTCCACAACGTGACAGCTGCCGCCGTCATAGGTGTAAAGTCCATAGTAATAGCCGTAATAGCTGCTTCTGCCCTGATATTTGCCCTCGATCAAGTGATACAGCAGTAGCATGTCGCGCCCGTTTTCACGGCAAAGGAAGTAGACGTCGCCCTCCGCCATGCGCTCGCGCATCAGCTCCTCGCCGTTGTCATCGATGATGCACAGCTCATAGACGCCGAACGTGTTCTTGCATACGATCCGCTCCGCTCTGCCGTCATTGTCGAGGTCGGCGGACATCAGCGTCCTGCTGCCGTCGCTCTCCGACGGTTCTGTGCAGCGGATGACTGCGCCGTCGCCGTAACAGTGCAGCTCGCCGTTCAGCGTGGAGAATAAAAGCTCGCTCTGATCTAAAAGCCTGTTGACCTCGTCCGCGAATTTCTGTGCCTCGGCGGGCCATGGGTCGGTAGAATCGGGATTTACGCTGAAGCTCACCGAATTCTCCGCCAGCGTGGTCGTCTCGCTTCCGCTGAGCAGAAAGAGCCTATAGGAATACGACGCCTCGCCCTGATACATCGTCGGCTCGTAGCACAGCAGCGCCGTCTTGACGCTGTCGCGATAGAGGAAATAGCTGCTCCAGCCCACGTGCGCCAGCCCCAGCTCCGCGCTCCAGAGCTCTTCGCCGCTCTGATCGCTCACCCGCAGCCGGTACGGCTCCTGCGTGGAAGTGCCGGTATAGGAGATCACTTCCTCGATCCCGTCGCCGTTCAGGTCAGCGCGGGTCAGCTCGGTCGCGCCGCCGTTCAGGCGGACGATCCAGCGGTAGGGATGCGCCCCGCTGCGATAGCCCATCACAAGGTAAAGGCTGCCGTCCTTCTGCTGCAATAAGAGCCACTGGTCCATCGCCGTGAGCTCGTCCTGACGCCTGATCTCCGCCATCGGCACTGTCGCATTGACGTCCTCGCCCGTTCTCGTGCCGCGCCAGGCATGGGCATTTTCGCGGCGCAGCTTCGCGGCGCTCGTGCCGTCCCAATCTTCGCCGCTTCCGCTGCGGAACAGCCAGTCGAAGTTGCTCTTTTTCAGCGTGATCTCTTCCCATGTGGAAAAGCGGTAATAATACCCGCTGCTCGCCCCGTGCGGTCCGGCCAGAGAACATGCACCGCCGACCCGCAGGTCCGCCGGTCCCTCGTCAAAGGTCTCAGCATAGCTTGTTTCCCAAGTTGAGTCATCGAACACGACCTCTCCCAACACATACTCCCCGAGCGGCATGTCGCAGAGCAGCTGGTCGATCTGATCAAAAAGGTCCTCCGGCACCGTAAGGTCCTTCCGATTTATGCACCACTTGACATAGTTTTTCAGCACCGTGCCGCCGGAACGCAGCTCATACAGCTGCGCTTTTTTGCCGCCCTTGATGGGGTTTGCCAGTATGCCGTCCTCCGACAGCATCAGCTCGCAGTACTCCTCTTTTCTGTCTCCGAGGTACACCCTTGCATAGCAGCCCTGCATCACCGACGCAGAGCCGAGGCGCTCATATTCTATCGCGTCCAGCAGTGAAAGGAGATCCTTGATCTCCGGTGTCGACATGCGGTACTCTTCACCGCTGCTTGTCTCCTCCATCGCGACGCTGACGCGCGTGATTTTCCCGCTCGAGGTGCCGAGCAGCGTCTCCACATCGATGTCCGACCTCGGATTCGTCAAAAAGCACACGGCCATGATCACGACCGCGAGCACCGCCGCCGCGGCGACCCAAAACGCGGGCTTTTTGTAGTGCAGTGCGCTTTTCACGCGCGTTTTGATGTTCCCCTCGCCGAACGCCAGCGGGCAGGCCGCGACGGCTCTTTTCGGCGCGGCGCAGGATAATAGTGCCTGTGAATAGTCTGCGCGCGCCGCACCGTCCAGCCCCTTGACGACTTTTTCATCGCACGCGAGCTCGATGTCGCGGCAGAAGAGGATGTAGGCGACCCACACCAGCGGGTTGAACCAGTGCAGCGCGAGCACAAGGTAGCCGAGCACCTTCCACCAGTGGTCGCGGCGGGCGAGGTGCGCGTGCTCGTGCGCGATGACATACGCCGCCGTCCCCTCGTCCATGTGCATGGGAAGATAAATGTTCGGCTTCACCACGCCGAAGACGAACGGCGAATCGACAAATTCGCTCTCGTAGATGTTATCTCGCAGCAAAATCGCCGTTGCGAGCTTTCTTTTCAGCTTTCCCGCGCTCACGAGCGCGTGGACGAGCAGCGCCGACATGCCGGCAAGCCAGAGGATGCTGTAGATGTTGAAGTCCACCTGCGCCTGCTGGCGGCTCACGCCGACGGGGACCTCCGCCGCCGAAGGCAGCGTCGGATTCGTGACGATGTCAAGCGTCGCCTGCTCGTAGAGCACCGGCTCGCGCGTTTCGGTCACGATCTCGCTCGGGATGGTTTCGGCGCTCGGGATGAGCGAGAGCGCGCTTTCAATCGAAAACAGGCAGACAAGCCGCAGTGCGACCACACCCCAGAGAAGCGGCATGACCCACTTCGGCGCTTTTTTGAGGACAAACCGCAGCACGAGCGCCGTCAGAATGAGCCAGCTTGCGCTGATGCTGAGGTTCACGAGCTTCAAAAAGATGTCATCCATGATGATTCTCCTTTCGGTACAGGTCGATCATTTTCTGCACCTCGTCGAGTTCCTTGTCGCTCACGTGGCTCGACTTTGTAAACGCGGCGACGAACGCGGGCAGCGAGCCGTCGAAGCGCTTGTCGAGCAGCTCGTCGATCTCGGCGGTCTGCGCCTCGTCCTGTGAGATGAGCGACGTGACGACAGTATTCTCGTTTTTCAGCACCCCGCGCTCAGAAAGCCGTTTGATGACCGTGTAGGTCGTCGTCGGTTTCCAGCCCAGGTGCTCGGCGCAGAGCGCGACCAATTCACGGCTCTTGACCGGCTCGTGTGCCCACAGAATTTGGCAAAAGCGGTATTCGCTCTCAAAAATTTTCGGCGTTTCCATCTTGTTCCCTCTCTAATCCGTTAGAGTTTATATGTACACTAACAGATTAGAGCATTTCTGTCAAGCCCTTTTGCGCTCAAATTTAGTTAAGTCTTACTTGACAAGCATCTATTCCCTCCTTATAATAATTCATATCGCACAAAAAGCTCCGCGCAGGAGCTTTTTTTATGTTTGGAGAAAGAGAGTGTCATCCCATGTCAAAAAAAGCCAATCCCGCGGCGCTGCTGCCGATCTTAGTGTTCCTTGTCCTGTATCTGGGCCTCGGCCTTGTCTTTGAGTATGTGCTCAAAATCCCGATGGGATTTTATTCCATCCCCATCGTCGTCATCTTCCTCATCGCGCTGCTCGTGGCCTGCTGCCAGAACCGCGCGCTGTCGTTCGACGAAAAGCTCACGCTGATGGGCCATGGTGTGGGCGATAAGAACATCATCACGATGCTGCTCATCTTCTTAGCCGCGGGTATGTTCGTCGGCGTCGTGGGCCGCTCGAGTGCGGAAAGCGTTGCGTACTTCATGCTCTCGATCATCCCGTCGAAATTCGCCGTGGCGGTGCTGTTCGTCGTAAGCTGCTTTGTCTCCACCGCGATGGGCACAAGCGTCGGCACCATCACACTCATTGTCCCCATCGCTATCCCCATCGCCGCGGCCAGCGGCTATTCCCTGCCGCTGTGTGTCGCGTCCGTCATGGGCGGGGCGATGTTCGGTGACAACCTGAGCTTCATTTCCGACACGACCATCGCCGCCTGCAACGGGCAGGGCTGCGCGATGAAGGACAAATTCCGCGAAAATTTCCACATCGCCTTCCCCGCCGCGCTCGCGTCGCTCGCACTCATCCTCGTGCTGACGCTGAATGCGGACGTGCACCCCGCGCCCATCCCTGCCTACAATCTCATTCAGATCATCCCCTATGTGCTCGTGCTCATCGGCGGCATCATCGGTATCAACGTCTTTGTCGTGCTGCTCATCGGTATCGTATCCGGCGCGGTCATCGCGCTCGCGACCGGCGCGACGGGACAGGCCGGCATCCTCGCAGTCAAGGCCCTGCTCGAAAACATGGGCAGCGGCGCGGCCGGCATGTTTGAAACCTCGATGGTCGCAATTTTGGTCTCCGCCATCTGTGCGCTGATCCGTGAGTACGGCGGCTTTGAGGCGCTGCTCGGCTGGATCAGAAAGGCGTTTCGCGGCAAGCGCGGCGGCCAGATCGGCATGGGTCTTCTCGTCGGCGCGATGGATATCGCCACCGCGAACAACACCGTCGCCATCGTCATGGCGAACCCCATCGCCAAGGAGATGAGCGAGGAGTACGGCATCACCCCGCGCAAGGCCGCGTCGATCCTCGACACGTTCTCCTGCATCTTTCAGGGCATCATCCCCTACGGCGCGCAGATGCTCGTCGCGATCTCGGCGGCGCATGAGCTGGGCTACGCCATCTCCGCGTTCGACATCATCCCAAACCTCTTCTACCCCTATCTTCTGGCGGTGAGCTCATTCTTCTTCATTGCGATCGACAGCAAAAAGAAGGCGTGACTGATGGTTGACCATAATCTTCTTCAGCGCAAAAAGCTCTTTCTTTTCGACCTCGACGGCACGCTGTACTTGGGCGACCGGCTCTTTGAAGGCGTCCGCGAGCTGCTCTCTGCCATCCGCGCACGCGGCGGGCAGTACCGCTTTCTGACAAACAACTCCTCGCGCAGCGTAGCGGCCTACGTCAAAAAACTCACGCGCCTCGGCGTCGCGACGGAGGCGGCCGATTTTCTCACCTCGGTCGACGCGCTGATTCACTATCTCCGCGAGCACGGCGGAGAAGACCGACGCTATTACGTCTGCGGTACGGAGTCGATGAAATCACAGCTCCGCGCGGCTGGCTTTACCGTCGCAGAACGGCGTGAGGACGCGAACGCGCTCCTGATGGGCTTCGACACCGAGCTGACATTTCAAAAGCTGGAGGACGCCTGCATCCTGCTCGGTCAGGGCGTTCCCTACGTTGCGACAAATCCCGATTGGGTCTGCCCCACGGCCTACGGCTTCGTGCCCGACTGCGGGAGCGTGTGCGAAATGCTCTGGCGCGCGACCTCCCGCCGCCCCATCGTCATCGGCAAGCCCGAACCACTGATGCCGCAGCTCGCGATGCTCGAGGCGGGCGTTTCCGCGCAGGAAACACTGCTCGTGGGCGACCGTATCTACACGGATATCGCCAGCGGCGCGAACGCGGGCATCGACACGCTGCTCGTCCTCTCTGGCGAGACGAAGGAAGAAGACCTCCCCACCGCTGACCCGCAGCCGACGTTCGTTCTGCCGGACGTCGCTGCACTGCTGAACATCTTAGAATCTTAAAAAGGACAAGCTATGGCAAACATCATCGAAATCCACGATTTTTCCGATCCCGCGCTCGACGTCTACGCGCGCCTGACCGAAAACCAACTGCTCAATCGCGCGGACCCCGACAACGCGCTCTTCGTCGCGGAAAGTCCGCTCGTCATCGGCCGTGCGCTTGATGCGGGCTGTGAGCCGGTGTCGTTCCTGATGGAGCGGCAGCATACGCAGGGCAAGGGGCGCGAAATTCTCGCCCGCTGCTGTCAAGATATTCCGGTTTACACCGCTGATGAATCCGTGCTGACACAGCTCACCGGCTTTCACCTGACGCGCGGCATGCTCTGCGCCATGCGGCGGCCGAAGCCCCCAAGCGTCGAGGACGTCTGCCGCAATGCGCGGCGCGTCGTCGTGCTCGAAAACGTGATGAATCCGACGAACATCGGCGCGATCTTCCGCTCCGCCGCCGCGCTCGGCATGGACGCGGTGCTGCTCACGACTGCGGGCAGCGATCCGCTCTATCGCCGCGCCTCGCGCGTCAGCATGGGAAATGTGTTCCTCATCCCGTGGACCTACCTGCCCGAAAGCGGCGACTGGACGCAGCTTTTGTGCGATCTCGGCTTCCGCACAGTCGCGATGGCACTGCGCAACGACTCCGTACGGCTCGACGATCCGCGCCTTGCCGCCGAAGAAAAGCTTGCCATCGTCATGGGCACGGAGGGTGACGGGCTCGCGTCCTCGACCATCGCGAGCTGCGACTACACGGTCAGGATCCCGATGTACCACGGCGCCGACTCGCTCAATGTCGCCGCAGCGAGCGCCGTGGCGTTCTATGAGCTGGGACTTCCCCCGCTGAACGAAAAGGAGGACTGACATGCTGAACAATACCGGCTTCGACCTCTGGGCCGACGGCTATGACAAGAGCGTCGGCCTCTCCGACGAGAACGACCGCTACCCCTTTGCGGGCTACCGCGCCATGATGAACGCGCTCTATCAGCGCGTGCTCGCGCAGAGCGGGCGTGATGTGCTGGACATTGGCTTCGGCACAGGCGTTTTGACCTCGCGGCTCTACGAGCAGGGCTGCCAAATCTATGGGCAGGACTTTTCCGCGCGCATGATCGAACTGGCGCAGGCAAAAATGCCGGACGCGCGGCTCTATCAGGGCGATTTTTCCAAAGGCCTTGTGCCCGAGCTTTGCGCACGGCAGTACGACGCCATCGTCGCGACCTACTCGCTCCACCACCTGTCAGACGCGCAGAAAATCGACTTTCTTCGCGCACTCCTGCCGCTTTTGAAGCAAGACGGCTGTATTTTCATCGGCGACGTCGCCTTCCGCACGCGCGAAGAGCTCGAAGCTTGCCGAAACGCGGCGGGCAGTGAGTGGGACGAGGATGAAATTTACTTCGTCTATGACGAGCTCCGCCCTCACTTCCCTGCGCTGACGTTTGAATCCTTCTCCCACTGCACCGCGCTTTTGACGCTGCGCCGCTGATTCCCCGGGAAATACGATAAAAAGCCTCTGTATGGTCAACCCATACAGAGGCTTTTCTGTGAAGCATTATTCCTTTTCAGTCGTTCAAATGGTCGAGGATCGCCGCGATCAGCTGCTCCTTGCCCGTGCCCTTTTCGGCAGAGAACGGAATGACGAGCTCATCGTCGCGCAAACTCAGCGTCTCGCGAATTTGGGCAAGATTCGGCTCGATCTCGCGCGCTTTGAGCTTGTCGAGCTTGTTTGCCACGATCACGACGGGACAGCCCGTCTGCACGAAGTAGTCGTGCATCGTCACGTCGTCCGCCGTCGGCTTGTGCCGCGCGTCGACGATCTGCACACCGAGGTGAATGAGCCCCGCAGACTGGAAATAGTTTTCCATCAGCTTGCCCCAGCGGTCGCGCTCGGTCTTGGAGACCTTGGCGTAGCCGTAGCCCGGCAGGTCGACGAGGTAGAGCTTGCCGTCGATCTTAAAGTAGTTGATCTGCGAGGTCTTGCCCGGGGACGCACCCACGCGGGCAAAGTTCTTGCGGTTGACGAGCCGGTTGATGACGGACGATTTGCCGACGTTCGACCGCCCCGCAAACGCGAGCTGCGGCATCCCGTCGCGCACGAACTGCTTTTCTGACGCCGCCGAGAGGATGAATTCGACCTTGTTGAAGTTGATCGCCATGGTTTTCGTTTCCTTTCAGCTCATTTCGCCCGCACGCAGCGCGCCATGCGCGCTCTCCTGCACGGGAGGAAGATAGCTCTCGTGTGCGGCAGCGGTGCATTTTTCGGGCAGCACGAGCGCCTCGGCAAAGACGGCGTCCACCGTCTCGACCGGTACAAAGCGCAGCTTTTCGCGCACCAGCGGGTCGATCTCGTCGAGGTCCTTTTCATTCTCCTTCGGGAGAATGACCGTATGTACGCCCGCGCGCAGCGCGCCCATTGTCTTTTCGCGCAAGCCCCCGATGGCGAGCACACGGCCGCGCAGCGTGATCTCGCCCGTCATGGCGACATCGCGGTGTACCGCCTGCCCCGTCAACGCGGAGAGCACCGCTGTCGCGATGGCGATACCGGCGCTGGGTCCGTCCTTGGGGATGGCCCCCTCAGGGAAGTGGATATGGATGTCCTTCGTCTTGTAAAAGTCCGGCGCGATGCCGAGCTCCTGCGCCCGCTGGCGCAGGCACGAGAGTGCCGCGCGGCAGCTCTCCTGCATCACGTCGCCCAAGTTGCCCGTGAGCTCGACCTTGCCGCTGCCGTCCATCACGCCGACCTCGACGGGCAGAATTTCACCGCCCACCTCGGTCCACGCAAGGCCGTTCACCACGCCGACAAGGTCCTTTTCGGGAATCTTCTCCTGTGCAGCACGCGGCGCACCGAGGAAGTCCTTGATGTTCTTCTCTGTCACGGTGACTCGCTTTACATCGCTTGTAGCAAGCTGCATTGCCGCCTTGCGGCAGATCTTGCCGAGCTGACGCTCAAGCGAGCGCACGCCGCTCTCGCGCGTGTAGAGCGCGATGGCCGCGCGGATGGCGCTCTCGTCCACGCGCAGGCTCGAGGCCGTCAGCCCGTGGGCCTGACGCTCCTTGGGCAGCAGGTGCCGCTGCGCAATCTGCACCTTCTCCTCGTCCGTGTAGCTGGGGATTTCAATGATCTCCATGCGGTCGAGCAGCGGACGCGGAATGGTGTCGAGCGTGTTGGCCGTCATGATGAACATCACGCGGCTCAGATCGACGGGAATTTCAAGGTAGTGGTCGCGGAAGGCGTAGTTCTGTTCGCTGTCGAGCACTTCTAAAAGCGCCGACGCGGGGTCGCCGCGCCCGTCGCTGCCCATCTTGTCGACCTCGTCGAGCACGAGCAGCGGATTCATCGAGCCGCTGCGGGAGATAGCCTCGATGATGCGGCCGGGCATCGCGCCGATGTAGGTCTTGCGATGGCCGCGGATATCCGCCTCGTCACGCACGCCGCCGAGTGACAGCCGCGCGACCTTGCGGTTCATCGCCTTGGCAACCGACAGCGCGATCGACGTCTTGCCGACGCCCGGAGGGCCGACGAGACATAAAATCTGCCCCTTCGCCTCGGGGTTGAGCTGGCGCACGGCGATGAACTCTAAAATGCGCTCCTTGACCTTCTGCAAGCCGTAGTGGTCGCGGTCAAGAATCTTGCGCGCGGCGTCTACGCTGGCGCGCTCCTTCGTCTCCTCGCCCCAGGGCATTTCCATGCAGGTGTCGAGATAGTTGCGCAGCACACTCGCCTCGGCGCTGCCGAACGGCTGCTTGGCGAGCTTGTCCACATCTTTCAGCAGCTTGTGCTCCACTTCTTCGCTCAGGTGCGCCTTGCTGATCTTCTCGCGGTACTCGTCGAGTTCTTCGTCCTCCCCGCCCTCACCGATCTCGTTCTGTAAGACCTTGATCTGCTCGCGCAGGACAAAATCCTTCTGAATTTTTCCGACGCGGGAGCGGACCTTGCTTTCAATGTCCTGCTCCATGGCGGTAACTTCGATCTCGCGGCGCAGAATCTCGTTCATGCGCTGCAATCTCGGCAGCGGGCGCAGCTCGTCGAGAATATCCTGTTTGTCCTGATAGCGCAGGTTGAGCTGCTGGGCGATAAAGTCAGCGAGATAGCCGGGATCGTTCGTCGATAAAATGGCGGCGTAAACATCGTCCGGCAATTTCTGCGCGAGCTCGGCATATTCCGTCACGCTGGCGTAGGTCTGGCGCAACATCGCTTCCGTCCGCTTGCTATGGCACGAGGTGGCCGGCTCGTCGATGAGCTCGACCTGCGCCTGCAAAAACGGCTCGCGCTGCCACAGCCGCTTGAGGCGGGCGCGGCACGCGCCCTCCATCATCACGCGCAGCACGCGGTCAGACACGCGCAAGATCTGCGTCACGCGCGCGACCGTGCCGATCTCGTACAGGTCTTTTTCCTCCGGCTGCTCCACGCCGATCTCACGCTGGGTGACGAGAAAAATCTCCTCCCCGTTTTCCATGGCGCGCTCAAGCGCGTGCACGGAGATCGGACGCTCGAGGTCAAAGCTCGTGTTCATGCGAGGGAACACATTGAGCCCGCGCATGGCGATGACCGGAAGATTTTTTGTTACAGGTTCCATGGGGTTTCTCCTTATGAAGCGGAGTCTGCCGGCAGCGACGGCTGCGGCTCCTCCCCTTCTTTCTCTGTGCGGTGGGAAATTTTCGGCTGTTCCGTCCCCTCCACGCAGCCCGGCGTGATGGTCACGCGGTCGATCGTGCGGTCGGACGGGATGTCGTACATCACGTTCATCAGCAGACCCTCCATTACCGCGCGCAGGCCGCGCGCGCCGATCTTGCGCTCGATGGCCTTGTCGGCAATCGCTTCGAGCGCCTTGGGCTCGAACGTGAGCTCGGCGTCGTCGTAAGAAAACAGCTTTTGATACTGCTTGACGAGCGCGTTTTTCGGCTGGGTCAGGATCTTGACAAGGTCGTCGCGCGTCAGCGCGTCGAGCGCCGTGATGACCGGCAGTCTGCCGACCAGCTCGGGGATGATGCCGAACTTCAAGATATCGTGCGGCTGCACCTCGCGTAAAATCTTGCTCTCGTCCACATCGTTCTTGCTCTTGAGTTCTGCGCCGAAGCCCATCGACTTGCGGTCGAGACGGCTCTCGATGATCTTCTCGATGCCCTCGAACGCGCCGCCGCAGATGAAGAGGATGTTGTGCGTGTCGATCTGGATGAACTCCTGATGCGGGTGCTTGCGGCCGCCCTGCGGCGGGACGTTGGCAACCGTGCCCTCGACGATTTTCAGCAATGCCTGCTGCACGCCCTCGCCGGAGACGTCGCGCGTGATGGAGGTGTTCTCGCTCTTGCGGGCGATCTTGTCGATCTCGTCGACATAGATGATTCCGCGCTCGGCGAGCTCCACGTCGTAATCCGCCGCCTGAAGCAAGCGGAGCAGAATGTTTTCCACATCGTCGCCGACGTAGCCCGCCTCGGTGAGGGTCGTCGCGTCCGCGATGGCGAACGGCACCTTCAGAATGCGGGCGAGCGTCTGGGCAAAGAGCGTCTTGCCGCTGCCGGTGGGGCCGAGGAGCAGGATGTTGCTCTTTTGCAGCTCCACCTCGTCGTCGCCGCCGAAGAAGATGCGTTTATAGTGGTTGTAGACGGACACGGACAGCGCGACCTTGGCCGCCTCCTGCCCGATGATATACTGGTCGAGCACCTCGCGAATTTCGCGCGGCGTGGGGATGGAGTCGGGCGCTTCCAGCTCGTCGTGCGGCTCGTAGCCGTCCTCCAGCACGTCCATGCACAGGCGGACGCACTCATCGCAGATGCGCACGCCCGGCCCCTGGATCATGCGGTGCACTTCGTGCTCGCTCTTGCCGCAGAACGAGCAGCGAAGCTCTTTTTTCCTATCTTCACTCATAAGTCAAACTGTCCTTATCTCTTGTAAATGACCTTGTCCACAAGGCCGTAGGCCTGCGCCTCATCCGCCGTCATCCAGTGGTCGCGCTCGGAGTCGAGCTTGACCTGCTCGGGCGTCTTGCCGGTGTTCTCGGCCAGGATCTTATTCAAGCGCTGCTTGATGCGCAGGAAGTGCTCCACGTCGCTCTCCATATCCGTGACCTTGCCCTGCGTACCGGCAGAGGGCTGGTGGATCATAATCTCCGCGTTCGGCAGCGCAATGCGCTTGCCCTTGGCGCCGGACGAGAGCAGGAACGCGCCCATGCTGGCGGCGAGGCCGACGCAGATGGTGGACACGTCGCACTTGATATACTGCATCGTGTCGTAGATCGCCATGCCGGCCGTCACACTGCCGCCGGGGGAGTTGATATAGAGCTGGATGTCCTTGTCGGGGTCCTTGGCCTCGAGGAATAAAAGCTGCGAAACGATCAGGCTCGCGGTCGCATCGTTGACCTCTTCGCCGAGGAAAATGATGCGGTCTTCCAGAAGGCGGGAGAAAATATCGTAAGAGCGCTCGCCGCGGTTGGTCTGTTCAATGACGTAAGGGACTAAACTCATCTTGGTAACCTCCTTGTTCATACCCTGTTCAAAAAATTGGTATGTACACAATCAACCACAAATGGCAGGCATTTGTGGTTGATCGTCGTTTCTATCTATTATGGCCGCTTTGCCGATTATTCAGCCTTTTCCTCTTCCTTCTTGGCGGACTTTTTGGCAGCGGTCTTCTTGGCGGGCTTTTCCTCGCCTTCAGCGGCTTCGCCCTCGGCTTCCTTCTTGGGAGCCTTCTTCTTTTCGATCTTCGCGCTGTCCACGACGACGCTGATGGCCTTGTCGCGGATGATCTGCGTGCGGACGGACATGGCGTCAAGATACTTCTTGAGCTCGCCCACGTCCATGCTGTACTTCTCAGCAAGGTCGTTGTACTGCTTTTCGACCTCCTCGTCGGTGGCCTCGAGCTTCTCTTCCTTGATGATGGCGTTCACGGCGAGGTCCATGCGCACCTGACGGGTCGCGGGCTCCTTGCCCTCCTCCAGGAACTTGGCTTCATCCATGTTGGTCATCTTGCAGTACTGGTCATAGGGGATGCCCTGAGACTGTAAGCGCTGCTTGAACTCCTCGAGGAAGCGGGCGCACTGCTCATCGATGAGCGCATCGGGGATGTCGCACTCGATGTTCGCGGCGACCTTCTCCATCAGCTCGTTCTCGACGGCATACTTGGCGGACTGCTCGCGCTGCTCGGTGATCTCGCGCTTGATGCTGTCCTTGAGCTCCTTGAGCGTGTCGTACTCGGACACGTCCTTAGCGAAGTCGTCATCAAGCTTGGGAAGCTCCTTGCACTTGATCTCCTTGGCCTTGACGTGGAAGACGACCTTCTTGCCGGCGAGGTCCTTGTGATAATCCTCGGGGAAGGTGATGTCGAGATCCTTCTCTTCGCCGGCCTTCATGCCGATGACCTGATCCTCAAAGCCGGGGACGAAGCTGCCGGAACCGAGCTCGAGCTCGTAATTCTCGCCCTTACCGCCCTCGAACGCTTCGCCGTTGTCGAAGCCCTCGAAGTCGATGACGGCGATGTCGCCCTTCTTGGCCTTGCGGTCGACGGAGACGAGGCGGGCGTTGCGCTCGGCCATCTCATTGAGGCGCTCCTTGACATCGTCGGCGCTGACCTTGATCTCTTCCTTCTCAGCCGTCAGGCCCTTGTACTCGCCGAGCTTGACCTCGGGATACACGGCAACGGTCGCCTTGAAGGTGAAGCCGTTCTCGTCGATCTTGTCGTCCACGATCTCGATCTCGGGATAGCCGACAACATCGAGGCCGCTCTGGCCGATGGCCTGCGTATATGCCTCGGGCAGGGCGATGTCAACGGCATCGCTGTAGAAAACGCCCGCGCCGTAGAGCTTTTCGATCATCTTGCGGGGGGCCTTGCCGGGGCGGAAGCCGGGAATGCTGAGCTTGCCGCGGGCCTTGGCGTAGGCCTTGGCAACGGCGGCTTCAAATTCCTCCGCGCCGACCTCGACGGTCACCGCGACTCTGCTCTTTTCCAGCTTTTCAACATTTTTGACAGTCATGATTTCTTTTTCCTCCGTTTAACATCAGATAATGATGCTTTTGCAAAGTGGAATTATACCATAGCTTCCTCAAAATTTCCACCCTTTTTTGCATCAATTTATGTCTTAATTGCAAATTTTTACAGGCTGAAAGGCGACATAATCCGCCGCGATCAGCGCATATTCGGTTTTTTCGCGCATCCCCTCGAACGCGCGGCGGTGCGTGTAGCCGTGCAGATGCCCGTAATAGCAGCGCTCGACCTCGTATTTGTCGAGAAGCTCGAGCATCTCGGGACACTTGTAGCCCTGATAGATGGGCGGATAGTGCAGAAAGCAGTAGATGGGCTTCCCCTCCGCCGCCTTGAGCGACGCTTCAAGCCGCAGCGCCTCGCGCGCGAGCATCTTGCCCGTGTGCGTGCCCGCGGCGTCCTCTTCATAAAACCAGCCGCGCGTGCCGCAGATGGCGTGGCCTCCGTAGAAAAAGGCGTTGTTGTAGAGGATATCGAGCGTTGTGATGTCGTGCTCGGCAAAAAACTTTTTCATCTTCGACGCCGTGCCCCACCAGTAGTCGTGGTTGCCTTTCAAGAGAATCTTTTTCCCCGGCAGCGCGTCAATAAACTGAAAATCCGGCAGCGACTGCTCGAGCGACATCCCCCACGAGATATCCCCCGCGATGACGATGACGTCGTCATCGTTGAGCTTCGAGAAATTTTCCCGAATGCGCTCGACATAGTTTGCCCACTTGGGGCCGAACACGTCCATGGGCTTGTTCGTGCCGAGCGATAAGTGCAGGTCGCCGATCGCGTATAATGCCATCGCGTGCCTCCCTTCCAAAGTCAGATCAAAATGCGTTTTCGATGTAGGCGATGCGCGTTTTGCCCGCGCTGCGGTGCACATCGGTGTAGACCTCCGCCACGTCGAAGCGGGCGGGCACATCCAGCTCGCGCTCGCTCAAGTACAAAAGCGCCGCGGCACGCAGCTTTTCCTGCTTTTTCACCGTGACGTACTCGCGCGGCGCACCGTACTGCAAATTTGTGCGCAGCTTCACCTCGACGAACAGCAGCACGCCGTCCTTCTCGGCGATGAGGTCGATCTCGCCGAAGCGGCAGCGCCACTCTCGTTCCACGATGCGGCAGCCGCGCTCGCTCAGATACTTTTCGACCAGCGCCTCGCCCCAGTCGCCGTCCTGCTTCGTGCTCATCGCCGCGCCTCCCACTTTTTGAGGAACGTCATGCGGTGCACGGGGCTCGGGCCGTACTGATCGAGCATCTGGTAGTGGAGCTTTGTGCCGTAGCCCTTGTGCCTGGCGAACTGATACTCGGGATACATCGGGTCGAGCACTTCGACCACATAATGGTCACGGCTGACCTTCGCCAGCACGCTCGCCGCGGCGATGGATAAGCTCGCGCCGTCCCCGCCGACGATGGTCTCGTGCGGCGTAGTGATCTTTGCCGACGCGCCGTGGTCGCGGTTGCCGTCGATGAGCGCATAGTCCGCTGGGATTTGCAGCGCATCGATGGCGAGCTGCATCGCCTTCATGCGTGCGCTCAAAATATCCGTTGCGTCGATCTCCTTCTCGTCGACGGACGCGATGGCGTAGGCGACGGCTTTTTCACAGATGACGGGAAACAGCGCCTCGCGCTTTTTCTCCGTCATCTTCTTGGAGTCATTCAGCCCCTCGATCTCACAGCCCTCCGGCAGGATGACGGCGGCGGCGTACACAGGGCCCATCAGCGGTCCCGCGCCCGCCTCGTCCACGCCGCAGACGGATGAAAAGCCCGCGGAGCGGGCTTTGTCCTCGTAGTGTAGGTTGACGCTCATGTGCACTCGCCCTCCGGCGGGAATTCGAGCGTAAAGCGACCGAGCTTGCCGCCGCGGAACTCGTCGAGCAGGATACGGCTCATGCGCTCGGTGTCGACCTCGCCGCCGGAGATCAGAAAGCCGCGCTTGCGCCCCGCCTTTTCGAGCAGTGCATAGCCGTCGTCCTCTTCCGAAACGGTGAGCTTGTAGCGCTCCTCGATGGCCTTGGGATAATTTTTGCCGAGGTAATCCATCAGGCGCATGGCGAGCTCTTCGATGTCGACGACCTCGTCGCGGATCGCGCCGGTGAAGGCTAAACGCACGCCGACGCTGCTGTCCTCGAATTTTGGCCACAGGATGCCCGGCGTATCAAGGAGCTCGAGCGTCTTGTCGACCGGCACCCACTGCTTCGTGCGCGTGACGCCGGGGCGGTCCTCCGCCTTGGCGCTCTTGCGGCCGGAGACCTTGTTGATGAACGTCGACTTGCCAACGTTCGGGATGCCGAGTACCATCACGCGCAGCACGCGGCCGATCTGGCCCTTGGCCTCGTAAGAGGCGATCTTATCGTGCAGCAGCGTGCGCACGGCGGAAGAAAACTGCTTCACGCCACCGCCCTGCTTCGCGTCCGTTTCGATGACGGCGCAGCCGAGCGAGCGGAAATACGCCGCCCACTTTTTCGTCATCTCAGGGTCGGCCTGATCGACGCGGTTCAAAACGATCAAACGGGGCTTGCCCGCCGTCAGCTCGTCCACATCGGGGTTGCGGCTGCTCATAGGAATGCGCGCGTCCAGAATTTCGCACACGGCGTCCACGTTGCCGAGCTCCGCCGTGATCATGCGGCGGGTCTTGGTCATGTGCCCCGGGAACCAGCTCAGAGAATCCAACTGCATTTGCTCGTCCCCCTTTACTGCAAAAGGCCGATGCGGCCAAACTCGCGCTGCTCGGTCAGATAGTCGCGTCCCGGGAAGACGAGGAACACCGCCTTGCCGATCAGAAGGCGCGTGTCCACCGTGCCGAGCGAGGAATCGCGGCTGTCGTTCGAATGGTTGCGGTTGTCACCCATGAGGAAGACTTCGCCCTCCGGCACGGTAAGCGGGAACACGGTGCCCTCTTCGCGATAGGTGTAGTCGTTGATGTAGTCCTCGTCCAGAAGCTCGCCGTCCACATAGACCTGACCCAAGTTAAAGTCGATGTCCACGGTCTGGCCCGCGGTGGCGATGACACGCTTGACGATGGGCTTCGAGTCAAAGGTCTCCTTGCGCGCGATGACAATATCGCCGACCTGATAGTCGCCGCAGAGCAGCGAGTTGACGACGAGAAGCCGGTCGCCGTCCTGCAGCGTCGGGATCATTGACGGGCCGGAAACGCCCATCAGCCGCACAAGAAACGTAAACACCAGCACAACGACCAGCAGCGCCGAGACGAGAGACGAGACCGTCTCATACACGTCGCGTCCGGGGATCTTTTCCACGATCTCCTCCTGCGGCTGCTCGCTGATCTCCATTTTCTGATCAAATTCGTCCATTTCGGTCTCCTAAACCCAGCGCCGCGCAGCGGCGGACTAACAGTCTCCCTCTGCGGCAAAATGCGCCTGATTTTCTAATGTATTATTGTAGCACGCTTTTTGAAAAAGGCAACAAAAAAAGCATGGCGGAAACGCCATGCTTTTTTGTTCTCAAAGAATCTGCCTTACAGCTTCTCGCGGATCTTGGCAGCCTTACCGACGCGGCCGCGCAGGTAATACAGCTTGGCGCGGCGAACATAACCGCTGCGCACGGTCTCGACCTTCTCGATGAGGGGGGAGTGGATGGGGAACACCTTCTCGACGCCGACGCCGTAGGCAAGACGACGAACGGTGAAGGTCTCCTCAAGACCGCCGTGCTTCTTCGCGATGACGATGCCCTCGAAGACCTGGATACGCTCGCGGGAGCCTTCCTTGATCTTGACATGAACGCGGACGGTGTCGCCGACGTTGATGACGGGCATTTCCTTTTTCAGCTGCTGGGATTCGAGCTTTTTGATGAGATCCATGGATATTTTCCTCCTATTTATAGGCGTTCTTGACCGCTGATCAATGGCGCTGTCGGGACTCTTTCACCCGCGCACGGCAGAGGACCGCCCTTTTCAAGCTATGGTAGCATATCACATCCCCAACGGGAATGCAAGCATTATTTGCAAAAACACGGCAGAAATCAGCGGAAAACGTTCATTTCCGCGTCGTAGACCTCTTTTCGGCGCACGCGAACAAAGTCCGGCGCGATCTCCGGCAGGTGCCGCGCGACCGCCGCGCCGATCAGCGCGGGGTTGAGGCCCGGGTCCTGCGCGGCGACGACCGCATCGGCGAGGATCACGCCCTCCCTCTCCGTCAGCGTGAGCGAGCGGATGAGCGGCGCAATGTTGAGCTCTGTCATGCCCTTGTGCTTCGTGCGCTTTTCGACAAAGATCTCCTCCTGCGTAAAAAACTCGCGGATGCGCTCGCACGCACCCTCGGGCACGCCGTTGTCGTATTCCATTTCGAGCTGCGCGCGCAGGTTGACCATCTCGCGCACGGGGCGCGTCACGCTATAGCAGTCCAGCACGCGAAGGCCTGCGGGCATACCGGTGTTCAGCGCCTCGGCCACGCCCTCGCCCGTGCTGTCTTCCACGCTTTCAAAGTCGAGGATCTCGCAGTCGCTCGACTGCCCCACGGGCAGGGGCAGCACGATGGACAAAATGGGGTGCGGGTGGAAGCCGTTGGAGTGCTTGATAGAAAGGCCCGTGCGCGGGAACACACGCTGGAACGTGCGCATCACGTCAAGATGCGAAATGTAGGACGCCTGATGCTCCTTGACAAAAACCAGCCGCAATTTAGACATCGCATTTCCCTCCCACCAGGCAGTTTGCGCCGCAGGCGTTGCAGTGCGTGCGGCAGTCCGGCGTCGTCACGCCCTCATAGCTCAGCGCGTGCTCGCGCTTCAAATACCCCGGTGCAACGCCGCAGGAGATCATGCTCCACGGCAGAATTTCATCCTCGCTGCGGCGGCGGTTGGCGTAAAAGTGCGGGTCAAGGCCGCACTCCTCAAAGGCCTCCATCCAGCGGTTCAGATCAAAATAGTCCTCCCACGCGCTGAGCGTCTCACCCTTGCGCCACGCGGTCTCGATGACCTTGCCGAGCCGGCGGTCGCCGCAGGAGATGACCGCCTCCATAAAGCTCGTGGGCGAGGGGTGCCAGTTGTACGTGACGGACTTGGTGTTCATCGCCTCGCGCAGGAGCTTGACGCGGCGCTCGTACTCTTCAATGGGGATCTGCGGCTCCCACTGGAACGCCGTGTGCGGCTTTGGCACAAACCACGAGGTCGACACCGTGATGCGCACGCCGCGCGTCTTGTTGAGTGCGCTTTCGCGCCAGGCGTGCATGACATGGGCCGCGATGTCGGCAATGCCGAGCACGTCCTCGTCCGTCTCGGTCGGAAGGCCGAGCATGAAGTAGAGCTTGACCGCGCTGTATCCGCCCGCAAACGCGCGGCGGCAGGATTCGAGCAGATCTTCCTCCGTCAGATTCTTGTTGATGGCGTCGCGCAGTCTCTGCGTGCCCGCCTCGGGTGCAAACGTGAGGCCGGTCTTTCTGCCCTTTTGCAGCCGCTCCATCAGCGCCATGGAGAAGTTATCCGCACGCAGCGACGGCAGCGCGAGCGTCACATGCCGCTGGGCACAGAAGTCCTCTAAGTCGTCGCACAGCTCGACAAGGTGCGGATAGTCGGACGTCGAGAGCGACGAGAGCGTCATATCCTGATAGCCTGAGTCCTCGACAGCTTCAACGGCGTAGCCGCGCAGCAGCTCCTCCGAGCGGTTGCGCACGGGACGGTAGACATACCCCGCCTGACAGAAGCGGCAGCCGCGGATGCAGCCGCGAAACAGTTCGAGCGACACACGGTCCTGCACGATCTCGGTCGAGGGAACGATGGTCTTGGTCGGATAGTAGGCCTTGTCCATGTCCCGCATGAGCATGGGGGAGATCGTCAGAGAGGTCTCCCGCTCCAGCGCCTCGGCAGCGGCCTCGGAGGTGGTGATGCCCCGGGCGGCCAGCACCGTGGCCAGCAGACTGGGGTAGCCGGCTTCCTTCAAAAGGGCAGTGTCCTGTTCTGATGCCGTACCGATATGCCATTTCTGATACTTCATTCGGACACCCCCATTCTCAAATCAGGCGGAACAAACAATGTTCCACATTAACAAACATACAGTATAGCAGAAAAACACCGGAAGGTAAAGCACATATTTATACAGAAAGGGACTGTTTCGGCGGCTGAGACTGCTGATTTTTCGATTTCCCGGACAGAACGGGCCATCTTCAACCGAATATGCGGCCGGAAACGCAAAAAGCCAGCGCTCCCGTAAGGGAACGCTGGCAAGGTTTCTTATTCGGCAGGCTGGTCCTCTGCGGTTTCCGCAGGCAGGACGTACCGGCTCAGATTCTGCTGAAGCTGGAAGGAGAACTCGTCATTCTTCTTCAGACTGTGGAGATAGGCGTGGGAGGCGGCCTGTTTTTCCTGCTCCTCAATGACGCTGACAGCGATGTTGGAACAGTGGTCACCCACACGCTCGGCATTGTTCAGCAGATCGTTGAGGATGAAGCCGAGCTGGATGGTGCACTGGCCGCTTTGGAGCCGCCGGATGTGACGGCTGCGGATCTCCTCCGTAAGGAGGTCCATAGTTTCCTCCAGAGGTTCCACCTGCCGGGCCATCTGGGGATCGTCCGACTGGAAGCTGCGCAGGGCGCTGTTCAGCAGATCCTCCAGCAGGGAGGTCAGCACATCCACCTCTTCCCGGGCAATGGTGGAGAAGGCCAACTGCTTTTCATGAAGCTCCTTGGCGGATTCCTGCAGGTTCAGAGCGTGGTCACCGATGCGCTCAAAGTCCCCGATGGCGTGAAGCAGGCGGGAGACGGTGCGCATATCGGCGGAGGAGGTGCCGTGCTGAGAGATCTGGACCAGATAGCCGCCCAGACGGTCCTCATAGGTGTCCAGCTTGTCCTCGTTGGCCAGGATCTGCTCCTCCCGGCTGCCGTCATACTGAATGAACTGGGCCAGAGCCAGCTGCATGCTTTCCAGCGCCAGAGCGCCCATGCGGTTGGTCATGACGGCGCATTCGCTGACAGCCACGCCGGGGGTC